>Ga0272443_10000452_pt1 | contig 76172 bp, 67 predicted proteins | sample SSMAcet12_FD_193581 | JGI IMG/M metagenome (GOLD analysis project Ga0272443, IMG submission 193581) | Marine sediment archaeal communities from Little Sippewissett salt marsh, Falmouth, MA, United States - SSM-Acet-12 | ecosystem: Environmental > Aquatic > Marine > Wetlands > Sediment ...
ATGCCGGAGGTCGGACTTGAACCGACACGATGTTGCCATCGGGGGATTTTGAGTCCCCTGCGTCTACCAGTTTCACCACTCCGGCATTAACGACCAAATATACTTATCCGACTCCAACTGTCAAGAATAATTTTTGTCGATAATAGATGCCGCATAAATGGGGATAAAAATAAAAAATAATATGAAAGAGGAAGGGAACGGTCAATTAAGCTCAAAAATGATAAACATCGGTCGTGTCGCCCGGATCGTCATATTTGTCCTTGCGCGAGCCGGGGGAGAGGCGGAATCCCGAACAGGGATGAAGCGGGCACAACTCCTGCGGTACATTTTCCGACCGGAACACCTCGGTTCTGATATTTTCACAGCACTCGGTGGCGAGTTTGCCCGATTCGAGACAGATATCGACAAACTCGATACCGTCGGGAACCTCGAAATCGGCGATCGACAGCGTGTCATGCGCGGCAATCATCATCTTGACCCAGATCGGCAACGCATTGGTGGAACCTGTTTGATTCTTCCCGATGGATATCTTCTCGTCGAATCCGACCCAGACACCGGTCGTAACCTGCGGCGTATAGCCGACAAACCAGTTGTCGCAGAAATTATCCGAGGTTCCGGTTTTACCGCCGGCCGGACGGGTAAAACCGCGCCAGCGAGCGCCCTGGCCGGTTCCGCCGCGCTCCATCACCGACTGCATCATGTTGACCATGATATACGCCGTTTGCGCCGAGAGAACCTCCTCTTTCTGCACCACTGTGTTGTCCTCGATCACATTACCGTAACGGTCGATTATCTTGCTGATCATCTTATAGGGCACCTTGATACCGCCGTTGGGAAAGACCGTGTAGGCCGAGACCAGTTCGATCAACCTGACCAGCCCGGTTCCCATCGCCAGCGAAGCCACCGGTTTCAGTTCCGATGTAATACCCATTTTGTGGGCATAGAATATGGCCTGCTCCGGCTTGATCTTCAACAGCAGTTTGATGGCTATTAAATTACGCGATTTTTTCAGGCCGTCTCGAAGCGTCATCTCGCCCAGGAATTTATCATCGAAATTATGCGGACGCCAGTCGCGCGTCCCCGGTATTTCGAGCTTGATCGAATTGTCATAAAATATGTCGCAGGGATGATAACCGTTGTCCATCGCGGCCGTGTAAACGAACGGCTTAAAAGCCGAACCGGGTTGAAGCTGTGACTGCACCGCCCGGTTGAATTTGGTATCCTCGAACGACCGACCGCCCACCATCGCCAGTACATTGCCGTTTTCGTTATTGATCGATATCGCCGCCGACTGAATTTGCTTGTAAACCCGCACCGAATCGCCCAGGCTGTCCACCGTATCCGGCAGGGCATAGGTGTAAGTCGGATTATCGCTTCGGTAGACTCTCTCGATACGCGCCTGAATCGAATCGACCCGTTCTTTCACCGAGGCCTCGGCCACCTGCTGGAGTTTCCAATCGAGTGTCGTGATGACTTTCAAACCGCCCGAGTAAAGAGCGTCGGCCCCGTACTTGTTGAGAATATATTTGCGAATTTCTTCGGTAAAATACGGCGCCCGGCCCGGCTCATCCACCGGCGGATTCAGCTCCACCGGCAGAGTTTTCATCGAATCATAATCGGCCCGGCTGATTTTGCCCCAGGTGTGATATAAATAAAGCGACTGATTTCTTATTCTTTGGGCGAATTCCTCCGATTCGAATATTTTGGCCGAATACCGTCCCGGGGCCTTCAGAAGCCCCACCAGAAGGGCGCAATCGTTTATGGACAGCTCCCCGACGCTTTTGTTGAAATATGTTCTCGAAGCCGCCGCTATACCATAGGCCCGCCGTCCGAAATAATATTGATTCAGGTACATCTGGAGAATTTCCTGCTTGGAATATGTCCGCTCCAGCTTGACCGCCGTCAGCGCCTCCTTGATTTTTCGCTCGATTGTCTGTGTCCGGTTCAGAAACAGCATACGGGCCAGCTGCTGGGTAATGGTCGAGGCGCCCTCGGCTATGTCCCATTTTATCACATCGACCAGCAAAGCCTTGATAATCCTCTTCACATGCAAACCCCAGTGATTCATGAATTCGCGGTCCTCGACCGCCATCAGCATATCGATCATATGGGGGGGGATCTGGTCATAGGGAGTTAAAACGCGATTCTCATTGAAAAACTCCTGCAACAGTGTCCCGTCGGAGGCATATATCTTGGTTTTCAAGGCAGGTTCAATATTGTGGAGCTTTTCAAACGACGGCAGATCCTTCTGGTACACGTTGTAGGTTCTTATACTCGCAATAATTATCAGGACACAAAGCAACCCGCCCAGAATCAGAACCGATCGGCCGGTTCTGCTTAATTTCGCTTTTCTTCCGCTTTTTCCGCTTTTTTCCTTTTCCGCTTTATTCATAAGCCCAATAAAAAGTCTTTTTGACCGGTCAAGTCAAGTAAAAATAATTTACGCTCGTAATTCCCTATCCTTTCGTACCCCTTATACATAAAAAACGGCATATCGTATCATTAATATTAAACCTTGCCTTTTGAGGGTGTTTTAATTATTCTCGTAAGAGGCTGATAACAAATATCTTAACTATACGGGCGTAAAACCGATAATAATTAGGTGAAGAAATAGCTTATGAAAAAGGAATTTAAGCGTCAACTCGAATTAATCTCTCGCGGCGCGGTCGAAATCCTGCCCGCCGATGAGTTCGAAAAACGACTCAAAAAGTCGATCGATGAGAACAAGCCGCTGAGAGTCAAACAGGGATTCGATCCCACCGCCCCCGACATTCACCTCGGGCATACGGTCGGAATCCGCAAACTCAAACAGTTTCAGGAACTGGGTCATAAAATTGTCCTGATAATCGGCGATTACACCGGTCTCGTGGGCGATCCCTCAGGGCGCTCGGCCACCCGCCCCCAGCTCAGTTATGATCAAATTATGGCCAACGCGGAGACTTATCAGAATCAGTTTTTCAAAATTCTGGATAAATCCAAAACCGAAATTCATTACAACGGCGAGTGGTTCGCCAAGATGAATTTCAAGGAAATCATGGAACTGGCCGCACGATTCACCGTGGCCCGTATTCTCGAAAGAGACGATTTCGAAAAACGCTTCAAGGCCAACAGCCCGATTTCGATTCACGAACTTTTTTATCCGCTGATGCAGGCCTATGACTCGGTCGCTATCAAGGCCGATGTCGAAATCGGCGCCACCGAACAGAAATTCAACCTGCTCACCGGACGCGAACTCCAGCAGGATTACAATATCGAACCCCAGCTTATTTTGACCCTGCCGGTTCTGGTCGGTGTTGACGGCCACAACCGCATGTCGAAATCGCTCGGGAATTATATCGGTATCGATGAACCGGCCAGCGAGATATTCGGCAAAATTATGTCGATACCCGATAATCTCATATATTCCTATTTCGAACTGGTCACCGATGTCGGGTCCCGCGCACTCGAGAAGATTCGTGATGATCTTAACGATGAAAACGTCAATCCGCGCGATATAAAGATGCGCCTGGGCGAAATCGTGGTCGAGATGTACCACTCACGCGACGAGGCGGTCAGGGCGCGCGATGAATTCGTCCGCATGTTCCGTCATAAACAACTGCCCGATGAGGTTCCCGAATTCGATTGCAGCGGTTTCGACGGCAAGGTCTGGATCATCAAGATTCTAACCGAAGCGAAAATCGCCTCATCCAACGGCGAGGCCCGGCGGCTGATACGCGGCGGCGCCGTCAGTATCGACGGTGAAAAGGTGGCCGATGAGAATCTCGAACTTGAACCGAATGACGGTATGCTGATCAAAGCAGGGAAGCGCCGCTTTTTAAAATTGCGTGTCGGTTGATTAATCTGGAACCAATCCGCCGTCAGGCATACTATAAATTATATGAAGAACTTAATTGTCCTGAGCTTGATATTGTCACTTCTCGCCTGTATCGGCGGGTGCGGCGGCAAAAAAACGATTCCGGGTATCATGGAGCGCGACATGACGCGCGAACCGCTCCCGGAAAAACCGGGGTATAATCCCCGCGCCTATGAATATTATTCCAGCGGCACCATCCTGGAAATGATGGGCGAGTTCCAGCTCGCCAACGAGCAATACTCGAAGGCCCTCAAATATCATCCCGAATCCGACGAAATTATTTACGCCTACGCTAATACTTTCATGCGGATCGGGGACTATGACAGCGCCCTCTTCCAGGCCAATAAAATCCACGGCCGCGACCTGAAAACATGGTTCATGCTGGCCAATATCAACCGGGCGCTCGGAAACCGAGACTCCTCGCTGACCGCCTTCCAGCAAGTGGTTGCCCTTGATTCCAACGACGCCCAGTCTTATTATCATATAGCAACCTACTACAGGGAATCCGGTAATCTCGATTCGACCATCTGGGGCTATGAAAACATCGCCCGGATCAACCCGACTTTCCGCGTCTTCCAGCAGTTGGGACATCTCTATATTCAGACGGGGGATATAAAATCGGCCGAGGAAAATTTCATACAGGCGCTCGCGATCGACTCGACGCAGGAAAATATACCGTCCTATGTCGGGCTGTCCGCCATCTATGAGGACAGGGGAGACATTCCCGGCACTATCGAGATGCTCGAAAAAGCCGCCGAACTTGCTCCGGACGACGCCCGTCTCAAAGAGCGTCTGCTGGAAATGTATATCAACAACAACCAGTATATCAAGGGTATCGAGGCCGCACGCTTCCTGCTCATCGGCATGCCCGACAACCTTTTTCTCAAACGCCGGCTGGCCATGATGTATTTCGATGTGGACAGCCTGCAGGTCGCCGATTCGATTTTCACCACCCTTATCGAGAACGGTGACGACAACCTCGTCAATCATTATTATGCCGGAAGAATCGCGCTCGGTTATGAGGATTTGGAAAGGGCGAAATTTCATTTCACCCGGCTGACCGCGCTGGCCGATTCGGTCGTCGATGGATGGCTCAATCTCGGTTTTGTCTATAAACTCCAGGACTCCGTCGAACTCGAAATCGCCGCCTACCAGACCGGCCTCAAATATCTGACCAATGTGCAGGACTCGGTGCAGGTACTGTTCATCCTCGGCGGGACACTGGAGCAAAACGACCGTTTCGACGAATCGGTCAGGGCCTTCGAGCAGTTGATACAAATCGCCCCCGATCACAGCCAGGCCCTCAACTATCTCGGCTATATGCTGGCCGATAAGGGTGTCAGGCTCGAGTACGCCCGCGACCTGATCCGCCGGGCCATGGAAATCATACCCGACAACGGCGCCTATATCGACAGCTACGGCTGGGTTCTGTATAAAATGGGCAAATACAAAAAAGCCTTGAAAGAATTGTTGATCGCATATAAATTGGAAGGCAACGATCCCGTGGTGGCCGAACATGTCGGCGATGCTTACGAAGCGCTGGGCGATATGAAAAACGCCCATATTTACTGGAAAAAAGCGCTCGAGCTTAACCCGGACAACCAGTCTCTGGTGGAGAAACTCAAAAAATGAGTCAAAGGCGATGGATCGCATTTGAACCGATTGCACTTATTGCACTGATCATAATCCTGTCATGTGCCAAAGTATCGGCGCCGCCCGGCGGCCCGGAAGATAAATCCGGCCCCGAAATCATCAGCACCATACCGGCCGGAGACGCCGTCTCGGTCGCCCCCGTCAACAGTATCTCCATCGAATTCTCCGAAAGTATCGAGAAAAAAACGATCGAAGACGCCGTCTTCATATCGCCGCGAATCGAGGGCGAGATCGAATACAAATGGAAAAAACACACACTCAACATCATCCTGCCCGATGCCTTCGAGGACAGCACCACCTACATCGTCAGTCTCGGCGCCGACATCACCGACATACGCCGCAACAAAATGGAAAACTCGTATAATTTCGCTTTCAGCACCGGAACCCATATCGATTACGGCAAAGTAACCGGGACGGTATTCAAAGACGGTAAACCGGCCTCGGGCGCGGTGGTGGCGCTCTATGATTTCGCCGCCCCCGACAGCCTGACCGTGTTCGATTCGCTTTACCCGCCATACATTACGCAAACCGGCAAAACCGGCGAATATACGCTCGAATTTCTCCCCGACGGCCGATATTACGTGATGTCGTTCGACGACAAAAACAAAAACCGCTTGTTCAATTTCCCCACCGAGTCATTCGGCATCCCCGATCGCCTATGCAATATCTCAGCCGAATCGACACCGCGCCTCGATTTCAACCTGGTCAAACACGATACCGGTCTGGTCTCGATTCTCTCCACCACCGTAACAGAAGACCGGCTGGTCAAGGTTCGTTTCTCGGGCAATGTCGAATACGAGACAATACACGATAATCTCGATAAAGTAACTCTCGAGGCGCTCGACTCGACCTCGGTCGATCAATATCCATCGGCGATAAAAGAGTACGAAGACAAAACGCATCAATCATACAACTTCTATTTCAGGTCGCTCGCGGCGGGAAGATACCGTATTAAAATCGACGCCTCAATTTTCGAGCGCGCCGATGACAGTACAAAATTTATAGCAGGGAGCGAACTGACGATCACCGACGATACGGATGAAACCGCGCCGGTAATCGACGATGTCTCTCACGCCCGCAAAACGATCTATCCCGACGACAGCAGTATTACGCTTCATTTCTCGGAGCCGATCGACGAGGGGCAGATAACCGACAGCGCCGTGGTCATCATGGACACCGACAGTAATTACATCGAACTTGTTCATCGCCGCCCCGATCCTTTCACGCTCGATCTATACGCCGCCGGTCTGGAGTGGGGGAGAAGTTTCGAAATTAAAATCGCCGAAACGCAATTTTTCGATATGGCCGGTAACGCCCTCGGCGACTCGGTTGTCAATTATCGTTTCGCGACTTATGACCATGACTCGCTCGGCTCGATTTCCGGCGATATATCATTCGGGCCTCGAATCGATTCGACCGGCACACCGCATCTGATATTGTCCACCACAAAAGGGGTCGAGGTTCTTTCAAAAGCTATGTATGATAAATCGTTCAATTTCGAATTGCCGCCCGGCAAGTACCTGATGAGCGGTTATCTCGACCGCAACGACAACGGCGTCCGGGATTTCGGCAGCCTGTTTCCGTTCGAGTATTCCGAAACCTCGACATTCCTGCGCGACACGGTGCGTGTCCGCGCCCGTTTCGAGACATCGGGAATACAGTTCATTTTCGAATAAAATATTCATATAACAACCCCCTATCCATCCCGCGAATCAAACCGATTTCTCATTAGACTATCGGCCTGCTTATTTGTCTTATAAACAGATGACGGCAAAACAGAAAATAGCGAGGTTATATATGAAACGAAGCATGATTTATTTTACCGCCGCAATTATGGCTCTGGGTCTGTTTGTCGGAAACGAGGCAATGGCAGGCAGGAAAATCAAGGTTCGCACCGCGACGAAGACCAAAGTCACGGTATCGAAAAAAAAGACCTTTGTACATAAAGAGGTTAAAAGACTCCCTGCAAAGGCAAAAAAGATCGTGGTCAAAAGCAAGAGTTACTTCTATCATGACGGCGTATTTTACGAACCAAGTCGCGCAGGATATCGGACGATCAAGGCTCCGATAGGTGTCAGGATCAAGGTTCTACCTCATGGATTCACGACTGTTGTCGTTCGCGGGCTGACATACTACATCTGTTACGATACATATTATCGTTTTGATCGCCACGCCGACGAGTATTATGTGGTCGAAGAACCGGAACCTGTTTTGATAGTGCAGGACGATATTCTGACCATGACCGACGGTGAAATTATCCAAGGGGCATTTATCGGCGGCAACGAGGAAACGATCGAATTTCAAATCGAGGATGATATTTACGAGATAGCGCTGGATGAGATAGTCTCGATTATTTTCAATCCGCCGACCAGGTGAACGGAATCGACATATCACCAACGGGCGCGGCAGCTTCAGGCATGATGCACGTTTCGCATGCGTCATGTTTGGGGATGTGCCGGCGCCGTACTGAATTTTATTATTGTTGATTCATCTATCATATATTATTGTATGGAAGATTGTCGGAGAAATATAATTTTATGCGCCACAGCCGATTTAGACTGGAGTTATGGTATTATGAGGCTATTAAAATTCTGTTTGCTTATATGCATGTTGTGGAGCATGTCGAGTGCTCAGATAAATAGACATATCGATTACGACGATATAAAGAATAATCCCCCCTCGCGGGATGGCTGGCCATGGGGTAGATATTTCTGGGGCAGCCTCGATCTGGATGATCCGCCTGCACCTCTAAAGCCAACCAAAGTCAGCTTCACACTCGAGGCAGCCCATGGTGATGTGCCCGGGAAAGAGGGTGAGGATTGGACCGTCAAGCTGTTTACCAACACAGATTTTGTTCAAATAATAGGGGATTCACTATTTAATTGGCCCGGCCCTCATAAGGCAGGTGATATGTATAGCAACGAATTTGAATTTATTCCATTGGTTTCGGGTCTCCAGGGAATCTCTCTTGAAATTCCCGGCACTAGAGAAAATATTTCAGTTTACTGGTGCCTGGATATGGACGGCAATCTAGCCTATCTGGGACGTGATAAGGCAACTAAGTTCAATTGCTGCAAGTCACGAGTTATATTTTTCGGCAAAGATTCTATTTCATTCAATCGTCATGTAGATATTCGAAATAGCCGAGAATATTTTGACTATTTCATTACGATATCTCCTGTCCCCAAAATTGGAGACACATGCGTAGTTCACTACATGTTTAAGCCAATTACAGATTTTTCTTCTAACATGGGAGTTAATCTATACGCTCGTTGCATGGATTTTGTATCAATATCCGAAAAACCAAATATTCCCATATTAAAAGGGGATGTGATTGATATGTATTTTAAATTCATTCCGGCCCCCGTTAAAAGTGAACATCAAATAAGCTTATCATTTACGGATTCAGTTACAAAGGGTATTCCCCCCTCTCATAATCAGGACATCCATATGCTTTTTGTGTTCAGCAACGATTCTACCTTGAAATATTTCTCAAATAGCCTCATATATATTGATAATGATTTGCAGCCTGCCAATTTTCGGAAATATGATCCATATAGAGATATTTATCAAAAACACCTTCAGGGTAGAAGAGAGAAAATCCGGTAAAAGGCGAACGGTTATTTGGGTTCAAGCTTTAGCATGTCTTTTAAGGTGAGATGGAATCATCGGCAGAAAAATCTGTTAATAGGATGGCCGTCCCAAACTTTTTGGGGCGGATTGATTTGCGCGATCGGCGGGTTTAAAACCCACCGCTACAAGGATTTATTCATGTTGTAGGGACAGCTAATCGCGCTGTCCTCTTTGAGGCAACGCGGTTGCTTTAGCAAACAAGGACAGAACAATGTTCTATCCCTACGCATGAAATGGAACATGTATTTCGTGATCGGTCGATCCAGAAAAGATCGATCGCGGTGGGTCTGAGGACCCACCGATCACAGGTTGTGGGATGCGGCGGGTCACAATCGCGCCGTCGGCTCGATCAAGACCCGCCTCGAACATAAAAATAATTGATTGGCTTTCCTGGTAATTGCCAACGATCCCACTCCAAGGGGTGGGGCACAAACACTTCTTACCCTGCGAAATATTCAAGACAGGCTGAAGCTTGAACTACGATTTCAAGACACATTTAATGTTGTGTCAGGTCCTGCCTCCCGATGATAATCGGGGGGTGTGACCTGACACCCATATCCATAAATGACAACAAAAAAAACGGGGTCGATTAATCGGCCCCGTTCAAATCTGTTTTCTCAAAATGTCCGGATTATAATTTGCCCCAGAGTTTGAGGACGACACGGCGGTTCTGCGCGTTGGAATCTTTTTCGTCGGGCATCGCCACCGGTTTGTCTTCACCGTAGGAGACGGTGAACATACGATAGAGAGAAATGCCGTATTTGTCGGACAAATATTTTTTGACCGATTCGGATCTCTTCATACCCAGCGTAACATTGTAGCTGGCGCCACCAGTCTTGTCGGTATGGCCGGCGATTTCCAGAAGCGATTTCGGATAGTCGGTCATTTTCTGTCCCAGACCTTCGAGATTATCCATGGCCATCTGGTTGAGATCATAGCTGTCGAAATCGTAGTTGACGACGCCTTCCCAGATCACCTGGTAATTGACAAAGCCTTCGGCCTCGACAAGAGCCTGATCGGCTTTCTTGGAGACATCGGCGATTTGGGCCTTGGCCTTGTTGATTTCGTCGGCGTTGGTATCGGTTTTCGCCTTGACTTCGTTCATGTCGGCGTCAACCTTGGCCTGCATCGCTGAGATCTGCTCATCGACATAACCCTTGCTGGCGCATCCTGCGACTAACATAAGGGCCACGGCAGTGAACAAAAGCATCAGTTTCACTTTCATCTGCAATTCCTTTCCTATTAAATTAAAGCTGAGTTTAATTTTGCCCACAGATATAACCTTAAATGTCTTTATTGTCAAGGTAAAAAAACGCTAAAATCCTCTATTGCTTTATGGCTCCGGCAGTTATGCCGGATATTATGTGTCGCTGGAAGAGCAGGAATATAACCAATACCGGAACCACCGCCAGCGATGAACCGGCCATCAGATGCGGCCAGTCGATCGCCTGATGCCCCTGGTAGAGGGCCAGTCCGACCGGAAGGGTTCGCACCGACTCGGAGCTGGTGAAAATGAATGGATAGAGGAAGGAATTCCAGTTGGTGAGAAAGACCTGTATGGCCAGCACCGCCAGGGCCGGTTTGCACAGCGGCATGACGATGCGGAAGAGTATCCGGAATTCGCCGGCGCCGTCGATACGCGCCGCTTCCTCCATAGAAGAGGGGAGCGTGTCGATGTATTGTTTGACGAGGAAAATCCCGATCGGGTTAACCAGGAAGGGAAGGATGAGAGCGGCGTAGGTGTCGTACAGCCCGAGTTTATATATCAGCAGATAAAGCGGGATAATCATGATATGGACCGGGATCATGAGGACGAAGATGACAGTGTAGAACCAGAAATTTCGCCCGATGAAGCGGTATCTCGAGAGCGCATAACCGACCATGAAGCAGAACAATATGTTGCCGACAGTAACCGCCGCACCGACTATGACAGAGTTGAGGAAATACTTCAACATATGACCGGATGTCATTATATCATAATAAATTGACAGGGTGAAGGCGGGTGAGAGAAAACTTCCGAAATCGAGACTGGCGGCGCTCGGCATGAGCGATATACGAAACATCCACAGAAGCGGGAAAACCATGACGATCAATATCAGCCCGAGAATTATATACTTGAGGGTTTTCATCGCATCCCCCGCTGTTTCAGAAGTCCGAACTGGGCGATCGAGAAAACGGCAATGATCAGGAAGAGGATATAGGCGGCGGCGGAGGCATAGCCGAATTCGAAGCGGCTGAGACCGGTGTCATAGATGAAGTAAAGGGCGGTGGAGGTTCCGTAGCGCCCTTTGGTCATGACGAATATCTCGACGAAGACCTGGAAAGATTTGATGGTGTTGATGACGATAATAAACAGCGCCACCGGTTTGAGCAGCGGCAGGGTGATGGAGACAAATTTGCGGATACGCCCCGCCCCGGCGACATCGGCGGCCTCGTAGAGTTCCTCCGGTATCGATTTCAGGCCGGCCAGGAAGAGAAGCATATAATACCCCACCGACATCCAGATATCCATCGCCATGACGGAATAGAGGGCGGTTTTATTCGACAGGAGGAAGCCGTTATCGGGCGGGGAGAGGCCGATCATATCGGCCAGCAGATAAATATATCCGCCGCGCGAATAAAGGTTGGTGAATATCAGGGCGATGACTATCATCGAGGTGATCGACGGCATAAAATAGGCGGAGCGGAAAAGCGTCCGTCCCGGGAAATTTTTGTTGAGCAGGAGGGCGAAGAAAAGGGCGATGGCGGTTGTGAAGGGGATGGTCCCGACCACGAAGATGAAGGTGTTTTTCAGCGAGTCGAGGAATTCACCATCCGAAAAAAGAGCGCCGAAATTATCGAAACCGACCCAGTTCCAGGTCGGTTTCAGTAGTCTATAATCGGTAAAGCCGAGGTAGAGCGAAAACAGCAACGGGAAAAGCCAGAAAACCAGAAAGGTAATCACCCACGGCGAGGCAAACAGGTAGCCGGTAAATTGGCTTTTTTTCATTCCTTGAACAGCAGTTCTTTTATTTCCAAATTGGCTTCATTCAGCGTTTCGGCAATCGGCGCATCATTGAACAATATTTCTTCCAGCGCCCGTTCGATGATATCTTCGACATAAACCCACTCGGGTGTTGCCGGCACCATTTGGGACATATTCATCTGTTTGACGAAGGTCATCAGGTTGATATCGGATTTGAAGAAATCATCTTCGGTGGCCGCTTTATTCGACGGGTTGGCCGAGTAATTGGCCTTGCAGAACAGAAGCTGGTTTTCGGCGCTGGTGACATGTTTGATAAATTTCAGCGCTTCGGCCTTGTTTTTGGAGCTTTCGCTGACGGCGAGGTATTCGCCTCCGGCAAAAGATTTACCGGGGTATTTCGGCCCGGGGATAAACGAGGTTACGAAATCCAGCTCGATATTCTCGTTTCTGATCCGTTTGAGGAGCCAGTCACCGGAGATAATGACACCGACTTTGCCGGCCAGGAAAGCATCCTCGAGCCGCCGCTGGGTATCGACCAGCGAGCAACTGTCGTTTAGCTCCTTGTACATTTTCATGGCACGATAGACTTGATCGGAGGCGAAGACGGCATATTTGCCGTTGCGACTGACAATATCGCCATCGGCCGCCCAGACAAAAGGTAGGAACTTTTTGTACAGCCGGTGTTTTTCGGCGGCATTGGAGCCGAAGCCATGATAATTTTCGCCGAGTGAATCAATCGTATAGCAGGCGGTTTTCAACTCATCCCAGTTGAGCGGGATATAATCTTCACCAAGCCCGCTTTTGCGGAGGAGTTCGCGGTTGACAAAAATAATGCGCGTACCCAGTATCCAGGGGTGGGCGTATATTTTATCACCCCATATCCCGGCTGACCAGCCGTGGAAAGCGGCCGAATCGGCGACGACATCGGCGGTGATATCGGCCAGTTGTCCGGATGACGAAAACTCCGCCACCCAGTCGGAGCCGAGTTCGATAATATCCGGCGCTTTGCCGGATGAGAAAGCAACCACGATTTTTTCATGGCCGTTGGCCCAGGTCAAATCGGTCAGGTTGATTTTCACATTGGGATTGGCCGCTTCATAATCGGCCACTATTTGCTGGATGGTCGGTTTGATAGCCGGATCCGTCCAGAATTGCCACCATTCGAGGGTGACCGGGCCGCTGGCTATTTGTTCCTGTTCCTGCTTCTTTTCGCCGGAACATGACATCAACGCGGCCGTCAATAATAATATTGCCGTGAGTAAAATATAATTTTTCATAGTTTCGAGAATATAAACGGCGGTGGTCGATGTCAAGCTAAACTTTTTGTTGATTTGATATTTAATAATTTGTTTACTGGTTCAATGCGGTTATATAGACGAATTACAGTACTATCAATCTGCTTTATTTCTATCGCCGGCACGGTGTCGGCCTCGGATGCGGTCCAGGCTACAAGCGGGGCCTGGCTCAATCCGGATACACTGCCGACGCTTATTTTTTCGCTTATATCGCTGTTGATAGTCCTTTTTTCGATCTGGTGGGTGAAATCCGGCCGCAAATTCAAGATTCGCGAAATTCCCGGTCTCAAGGCGGTGGATGAGGCGGTCGGCCGCGCCACCGAGATGGGTTCGTCGATTTTGTACACACCCGGCTGGGGCGGCGACATACAGCGGCCGACGACGATAGCCTCGATGAATATACTGTCCTCGGTAGCGCTAAAAACGGCCGAATACGACACCCGTTTGATTTATCCGACACATGACCCGGTTATTATGGCGGTGGCGCAGGAAGTGGTCAGGGAGTCCTGTTACAAGGCGGGTCATTCGGATCGTTTCAAGGCGGACGACATTTTTTATATATCATCATCGCAGTTCGGTTATGCCGCGGCGGTGGATGGTATAATCAGCCGCGAAAAACCGGCCTCGATATTCCTGCTGGGGACATTCGAGGCGGAGTCGCTCATACTTGCAGAGACCGGTAATTCGATCGGTTCGATACAGATTGCCGGAACCGATTCGACCATACAGCTGGCCTTTTTCATAGTCGCCTGCGATTACACGCTTATCGGCGAAGAGTTGTTTGCGGCGTCGGGTTATTTATCGGGCAACGAATCGATCCTGTCGTCGGTCAAGGCGCAGGATATTATCAAGATATTGATTTCGCTGTTTATTGTCACGGCCATGATCTGGGCCGCAATCGATCCCTCATCGACATGGTGGGTGTTTTAGATGCGCACGAAGATTCCTCTTTTGATCTGTCTGATATTCGGGGTGATTATGTTCGCCCAGTATTTTTCGTCGCATGAACTGGCCCTCTCTGTGTACAACAGCATTCTGGAATGGTGGCAGATTATTTTCGCATTCACGCTTTTTGTCGGCGTGGCGGCATTCATGAAAAACAGTCTCAGGGGAATAAGCCGCGGCAAGGACACGCCGTACAAGATTATTTCGCTGGTTGGATTAATATTGATGCCGGTGCTGGCGATAATCGGCGGCACCAAAATAGGATCGCCATTTTTGTGGTCGTTCGAAAATATGCTGGCCCCGATGCAGGCGACCGTGTTCGCCCTGCTGGCCTTTTTTGTCGCCTCGGCGTCGTTCCGAGGTTTTCGGGCGCGCACGGTTTCGGCGACGATATTGCTGGTGACGGCGCTGATCGTTCTGCTCGGGCGGATACCGATGGCGGAGATGATTTCCGAGACGTTCCCGAAAGTGACTTTCTGGATCCAGAATTATCCCTCGATGGCGGCACGACGCGCGATACTGATAGGTATCGGGCTGGGTTCGATGACGACCGCCCTGCGTGTGATTCTCGGAATCGAACGAACTTATCTGAGGGGTGAGTGATGGACCGGCTCAAAACCAGATGGTTGATTTTTTCCGGGCTGGCCGTAGTCGTGGTGGCCGCCTATCTGATAAATATCAAATTCAAAACGGAGCCGTCGCCGGCGACGATGAAGGCATATGAATTCATCGAGACGCTTCCGGAATCGTCGGTGGTGATGTTCTCGTTCGATCATGAGGCCTCGTCGCTTCCCGAGATACAACCGCTGGCGCTGGCGCTGTTGAGACACGCCTTCAAGAATGATCTGAAAATCATCGGACTGTCGTTATTCGCCGAAGGGACGGCTATCGGGTACGACCTGATGACCGAAACCGCCGCAGAGTATGATAAACAGTATGGTGTCGATTATGTATTTCTCGGGTTCAAGCCGCAGTATATATCGGCCATACTCGGTATGGGCGAGTCGATCCGGCGCGTTTTCCCCGAGGATTATCTGGGTAACCCGACGGATAATGCCCCGATAATGAGCGGGGTGGACAGCTATGACGATATCACCATGGTGGTTTCGATAGCCGACGGCGACCGCACCGTTTACTGGGTGGAGTATGCCGGGGCGCGTTATGGGCAGGAAGTGATGGCCGGATTGACGGCGGCGATGATCACCTCGTATGATCCATATCTTTCATCGGAACAGTTGTACGCAGTTGTGGGAGGTTTACGCGGTGCGGCCGAGTACGAAAATCTGCTCGATCAGCGCGGCGGCGGAGCGCGCGGGATGCTGGCGCAGTCGGCGGCGCACCTGTATATAATCGCGCTGGTCGTGACCGGAAATATTATTTATTTCAGAAACCGGCGTCGGCGGGGAGGGAAATAGATGGATATCGGAACGATAGTCGCCGGGCTGCTGACGCTGGCCGTATTTTCTTTCCTGTACAGAGACAACCCTGTTTACAAAGCGGCCGAATCATGGCTGATCGGTTTGTCGATCGGCTATGCGCTGGTCATATTCTGGCAGACGACCATAATCGATTTACTGCTGGGGCCGCTATTTACCGAGAGCAGGTATATCCTGATTATTCCATTGATACTGGGTCTGATGATGTTCAGCCGCTTTTCGAAGAGTATATCGTGGTTGTCGCGGATTCCGATAGCGCTCATGATCGGCGCCGGCGCGGGGGTGGCGATCCCGGCCATGCTTTATGCCCGGACGTTAAAGCAGATGTCGGCCTCGGTGATGCCGATGATCGAAAACGGGTCGTTCCGTATCGAGGCGATAGTGGTGGTGGTGGGTGTTATATCGACACTGGCTTATTTCTATTTCAGCCGCGAACACCGGGGTTTTACCGGCGCGACGGCCAAGCTCGGCACTTATTTTCTGATGATATTTTTCGGGGCCACTTTCGGTTATACGGTCATGTCGCGGATGTCGACATTTATCGGCCGGGTTGATTTTCTGTTAACCGATTTTCTGCACCTGATAAAATGATCTGTCCCAAATGCAAGATCAAAATGAAGGAGCAGAAACGCTCCTTTCACAAAAGACGCAAATGGATCTGTCCCAAATGCGGCAAGGTGCGTTTTCAGGAAATTAAAGACAAAAAGTGATTGCAACCATCGATTTTTTTTTGCGTATTTCGGTATATCCAGACGGAGAATATAATGGAAATAAAAATCGGCACATCGGGCTACAGCTTCGAGGACTGGAAAGGGACCTTTTACCCTGCCGATATCCAGAAAGGAAAGATGTTTGATCATTATGTCGAGCACTTCAATACGGTCGAGATCAATTCCACGTATTACCGTATCCCGCACCCGGCGGTGATGGCCAATATCGAGAAAAAGTCGCCCGCCGGTTTCGAGTTTATCGTCAAGTTGCCGAACACGCTGACCCACAAGAGAAAAAATATCGAGACAGCGGCGAGACAATTCGAGGACTGCCTGCAACCGATGATCGAGGCGGGTAAGCTCAAGGGTGTGCTGGCGCAATTTCCATATTCGTTCAAATTTAACCAGTCCAATATCGACTATCTGAAATACTGCCGGGAGTTGCTCGAGAAACATTCGCTGTTCGTCGAGTTCCGCCATGCCGGCTGGGTCAACCGGACGATGTACGATACTTTCCGGGCGGGGGGGATAGGCTATGTTGCGGTCGATGAGCCGGCGCTGCCGAATTTGGTCGCACCCGATTTTTTCAACACCACCGACACCGCCTATATCAGGCTGCACGGGCGCAATGCGGCGCAGTGGTGGAACGGCGGTGCGCTTCGGTATGATTATGATTACAGCAAAGATGAACTCGAGGAGTGGAAGGAAAAAATAAAGAAACGGGAAGATAAAATAAAAAAGCTATACATATTTTTCAACAACTGCCATCTCGGACAGGCTGTGAAAAACGCCCGCGAAATGATGCAGACGCTCGAGATTTAGTTTTTTGTTGACTGTGTAATTCAATCATGTTAAATAATTAGTTTAATTTGGGGTTATATGGAAGAGTATTTAAAATTAAATAATATCAGGAAGGTCTATGACGGCAAGGTTGCCGTCGATGACCTAACCCTGTCGGTCCCGAGGGGGGCTATTTACGGAATAATCGGGCCCAACGGCGCCGGGAAGACGACCACGATACGGATGATAATGGATATTATCGCTCCCGACTCCGGCGAGGTTATGATCGAGGGGGGCGCGCCCGGAAAAGATTTCAAGAATATCGTCGGTTATCTCCCCGAGGAACGCGGTTTGCACAAGAAGATGACGCTCGAAGAAGTGATTGTCTTTTTCGGTGAGCTGAAAGGCGCCTCGCGTTCGAAGATTATGGGCGAGATCGATTCCTGGCTGGAGAAAATGTCGCTATCCGAATACCGGAATCGCAAGGTCGAGGAGCTTTCCAAGGGTATGCAGCAAAAGTTGCAGTTTGTCACGACTGTTATTCACAAGCCGAAACTTATTATTCTCGACGAGCTTTTTTCCGGACTCGACCCGATCAATATCGAACTGATAAAAAATATTCTTCTGGAAGAAAAGCGTAAGGGAACGACAATTCTTTTCTCGACGCATGTGATGGAGCAGGCGGAAAAATTGTGCGATTATATCTGCCTGATCAACAAAGGACAGAAGGTGCTTGACGGCAAGCTGGCCGATATCAAGGCCCGGTTCGGAACCGACAGTATCCAGGTCGAAATGGAGGGTGACGGGGCATTTGCGAAAGATATCCCCGGTGTGGAGTCGGTCGACGAATTCAACAATTACATAGAACTGAAGCTGGGTGACGGAGCCGACACACAGTTGATATTAAAGCAACTATCGGAAAAGGTCCGCATCAGCAGGTTCGAAATAGTCGAGCCGTCGCTTTACAATATATTCATCTCGGTTGCCAAAATCGATCCCGATGAAATTCCGGCGGAAGGGGCGTTAAATGAATAAGCTTATGGTTATAATTAAACGCGAGTATGCCCAGGTCGTTAAAAAGAAATCGTTCCTTGTCGGTATTTTTCTCCTGCCTATATTCATGATAATCGTTACCATACTGCCCGCTATGCTGGCCAATAAAAAGGTGGCGTCTGTTCAGGATATTGCCATTATCGATCTTGACGGCCGTCAACTGGGGGAGAGGTTCGCGGAAAAGATTAAGCGGTACAAGCTTGAAGACAGCAGCCAGACATACAACATAACGAATATATATGAAATAGATAAATCCGACAGCGCCGGCTATGTCGAGGCACTGAGCAGGCTTGATTCGGCCATTCAACGCAACAAGCTTAAAAGTTACCTGGTGCTGTTCGACAGCATTGTCGAGAATGATTCATGTGTCATGGTGGCCAAATCATTCAGTTTCCGCACCAGTGACCGTTTCAACTGGGCCATAACGAGGATACTGACCGAGGAGCGGCTTAAAAATTCCGACGTGAATGTTGGTGTCGATTCGATCCTGAACCTGACCCATCGGACCGTTTTCACGCAACTTGCCCCCGGAGAAAAACAGCGCGATTTCCTGACCATGTATTTGGCCGGAATTATTTTCGTCTTTGTGATATTCGGAACGGTTATAGGTTACGGTCAGATTTTAATGCGTTCCGTGATCGAGGAGAAAAATTCACGCATTATTGAAGTGATGGTATCCTCGGTATCTTCATTTCAGTTAATGGCGGGCAAGATAATCGGGCTTGGATTGGCGAGCCTTACCCAGGTGGCGATCTGGATGGTAATCGGTCTGGGTATATACCAATTCAAGGGTAATCTCAGTATCGATGCCGACATATCGAACATTTTATTTAACCCGGTATTAATACTGTTCTTTCTTGTTTTTCTTGTCCTCGGTTATTTGTTGTATTCAACGCTGTTTGCGCTGATTGGTTCGTTGGTAAATTCGGATAAGGAGGCCCAGGGCTTCATATTCCCGATTACGTTGACGGTTATGCTCCCGACTATTCTGGCCATGTATATAGTGCAGGAACCGGAATCGACGATTGCAACGGTGTTGTCGCTGATACCGTTTATGACGCCGACGATGATGGTTATCCGGCTGAATATAATCGGTCCCGATTCTTTCAGCCTAGCCAACCCGATTGTGCTTCAGTCGATAATCGGCGCCATTCTGACATTCCTGACTTTCCTGGGCGTGGTCTGGTTTACATCGAAAATTTTCAGAATCGGGATATTGATGTACGGCAAGAGGCCGACATTACCCGAAATAATAAGGTGGATGAGACATAAATGACAAAAGAAGAGCGTAGATCGAGAAACAGGGTGCTGGTACTGTCTATTCTGGGCGTACTGGCGCTGTTTCTCGTTTTTCAGAATTTAGAGTTCAGCAAATCCGAATCCAAAACACTTCCGGCCGTAAAAAAACCGGCCAAACGTAATTTATTCGATTTCAACATGCCCGACAGCAATATTTCGCGGGCAATATATCTCAATCTTAAATCGGCCATCGCGGTGGATAATAAATCCCGCAAAGTCATTTATTGTTACAATGCCGGTGAAATCAGGCCGGTGGCGTCGATTTCCAAACTGTTGACGGCGATGGTGATTCTCGATAATTATAAACCCGATACGGTTATTGCCATCAGCAAGCAGGATGCGCGAAGGTCATCGCGTTCGCTGTTCCGGGTGGGGGATAAGGTGCGGGCCAAGGATCTCCTGCATGCCGCGCTATTGCAGTCGGACAACCGGGCGGCGCGAGCGCTGGCCCGTTCGGTGGCCGGGAGTATCAAAAATTTCGCCAAAATGATGAATAAAAAGGCCGATGCTATCGGTCTCGAAGATACGAAAATGGTGGAACCGACCGGGCTCGACGAGCGCAACCGCTCCACCGCAGCCGACTGCGCACGATTGGTCAATACGGCGAGGTTGATGTATCCCGAGATAGCTCGTATAACCAGCCTGAAAAAATATGTTTTTAAGCCGGTCAACCGCAAAAGAACCAAGCGGCTGGTGAACACGAACAAGATGGTCTTTTCCAAATACAAGGTCGAGGCGGGGAAGACCGGTTATATAATCAAGTCGGATTACTGCCTTACGACGGTGCTCAAGAACGGGGCGGGCAAGGAAATCACGGTGGTCGTTCTGGGCGCACCCGGACCGCAGACGCGTTTCCGCGAGGCGCGCCGTCTGGCCAACTACGCCTTCAAGAAGGCGGGTTGAGGTCACAATATCTCAATAGTCTCTTGACATATCCAGTATAAATCTATATATATCATTACATTGTCGTTTTATAATATTTCAGGTTTACTGATTTTTAGCCGGTGAGGGTTATTATGCGAATAATTATATTTTATGTATTCACTTTAATATGCCTTTGGGTGGTTTTCCTGCCGGTGAGTTCATTTGGTGAAGAAATTGCGAAAGGCCGCGCAATCAAATTGACAGATACATCAGGAATAGTGGACAATGGGGAGTTTAAGGAAATAAAAGCCGACACGCTTTTCTTTACCGCCGGGAAGAATCAGTCCTTGAGCCTTTGCCGCGCGGGAATTGCGGATTTGAGTGTGATTGATTACGGTGAAAGAGACAGTTACGGCCCGCATCTTCGAATAATCGGGGGATTGACCGGTTTTGCCATCGGCGGAATGATAATGATAGACAAGAAAAAGAATCATAAACGGCACAGCATGATGGAGGTCTTTTTAATTGGCGGGGTGGGATTTGGCATCGGCGATCTTATAACCCGGTCGATCCCGGGAAAATATGTGCCGGTCGATGTGGAAACCGTATTCGCCACCGCCGGGCATAGCGAGATTTCACTGTTTAACATGAGACCGGAGATGTGGAACGAGAGGGGAATTTCCGCAATGGACTCCCGAACGGTGATAGGTCTCAGAGTTATCGTTGATATATAGCGGTTCCGCGAGACGCGCCATCCGGCCAACTACGCTTTTCATGAAAGCGGGTTGAGCGTTTATATATTAGGCCATATTAGCTTGACTTATCCAGCATCGGATATTATTTAATATATAACACTGTTATAAATTGATCCGGCAATAAATTATTTTTTTCGGAGTTGTCTCTGGTATGTCCAACAATTCTGCGAAATGCTTATTTATCGTTTTATTTATCACGCTATTTATTATCCCGATCCTTTTTGCGAATGAAGCGCGGGCGGGGGCGGTCAATGCCGGCGACAGGGTGAAGATCTACGACCGCTATGGCCAAAAAACCGAGGGCTCTCTGGGTTATGTCGGCAGGGATTCGATACAGGTCAATTTGGGCATAAGTAAACATGTGCTGATCGCCAAGGCGGATATTAAAAAGCTGTATAGAGGAGAAAGAGGCGGTAAGAAGCATATGCTGGCCGGGGCCGGTTTCGGCTTCTTTACCGGAACGATGGCAAGGCTGCTATTCGGCTCCGACAATGCTGAAATTGAAAATGTTGTTGTGCCTTGCGTACTGGGCGCCATAGGCGGTGTGGCGATTTGCTCCGCGATGTATTTTTATAAACAGGTGCCGCTTTATAATGCTTGGCCGGAGACCGAGGACGACCGGGCCATGCTCCGAATCAAATCACGCCCGACAATCGGTTTCAGGATAAGTTTTAACATTTAACGGTAACAGGGGAGAGTGATGAAAAATAAGTCTGTTTTTGTTATGGTGACTATACTATCGCTATTTTTCCTGCTTATGCCGTTCGAGGCGGCCGACGCATTAATGATTAAGAATGGTGATCGTATAGAAGTTATCGATTCCACCGATCAGATTTATGAGGGTAAAATATCGAGTGTCGACAGCAATTCCGTTTCTTTGGCCGATTCTGCGAATATCAGACTCGATTCGAATGAAATAAAACAAGTATATGTATGGAAAAGAGGAAGGCCCGGATCCATCACAGCCGGATTCTTCATAGGCTTTACATGCGGCTTTCTTACGGGATATATATGAAAAGAACATCAAGGATAATTATATTAATAATGGCTTTTGGAATGATTCCGAGAAAATCCGTAACGATCCGGAAATAGAGACAATCTTGTTGTTTGGTTTCGCCGGATTCGCAATCGGAGGAATAATGGGAGCATTAGACGAAGGATACCAGGAAATATCGCATGAGGATTTTTTCGGTTCAACGCTGGATATTGTTATAGATTACAATCCTCTTGAAAAAGGCATACAACTTACGGCAAACCTTACTTTTTAGTAATAACCAAAACATGGAAGAGTGATGAAAAATATATCTGTTCTGGCTGCGGCGGCTATATTATTGCTGTTTTCCCTGGTTGTGCCATTCGAGTCGGCCGACGCATTCACGATTAAAAAAGGTGACCGCATAAAAATTATCGATTCCACCGATCAGATTTATGAGGGGAAAATATCGACTATCGACAGTAATTCCATTACGCTGTCTGCCGGCGTCGATAAGAAATTTACGACCGATGAGATCAAGAATGTATATTTGTGGAAAAATTCCAGAGGCAAGCCAACCCGTACTTTTGCCCTTGTAGGATTCGCCGCCGGTTGCATAGCTGGTTATACATATGAAAAAGTCCATCACGACTATGAATTTGAAATGACTAATTGGGGTGGAGTTAGCGCATAAGAAAAAGACCCCGATTTTAAAGTTGTCTTACTCGGGGGATTGCTTGGCGGGGCTATCGGAGCCGCAATTGGAGCTCAGATAAACGGATATGATGAGATTCCGCTTAAAAGACTATTCCCATTTAGTTCCGGCACTCAATTTAGCTATAAGACAACCGATGGAGCGATCATACTAAAATTCACATATTGTTTTTGGGCGCAACTAAATAAGATATAAGAATAATAGGTGTAGCAAATATAAATAAAGAGGGCAGAATCTAAATGAGCCGTGTCTCAAAAGATATATTATGTTAACTTATAGTATAAATTAAATATGCCGGTTTTAAGGGCCCATTTTTTATTCTTAATTATACCTTTATTTGACCACCAGATTTACAAGCCGATTCGGTATGTAGATCTTTTTGATTATCTCTTTGCCGTCGGTGTATGTCTTTACCTTGGGATCCTCCAGCGCCTTACCGATAACATCATCCTGCGCCGAATCGCGCGGCATCTCAAGCTCTGAGCGGAGTTTCCCGTTGACCTGAACCGCAATTTTGACCGCATCGAACTGAACTGCATCAGGATCATGCGCCGGCCATTGCGATCTGAACACCGACAGTTCCATACCGCACAACTGCCACATTTCCTCGGCCAGATGCGGCGCCATCGGAGCCATCAGCTGTATTGCCTTCAGGATGATATAATCATTTAAAGTATCGCTTTCAATCTTATTCGGCTTGAATTCGTGCTCGAGTTCCATCAGCGCCGAGATGGCGGTGTTGAACTGAAGCCGGTCGATATCCTCGCCGACCCGTTTGACGGTCTGATTGAGCTTGATATAGATGTTCTTTTCGATTTCGTTCAGATCGGCCAGCTTAAAGTAAGACTTTAAATCGGGATTGGTCCCGCGATAGTTTTTGACCATGGGGAAAAACCGGTTTTTTATAAATTTGTCGATTCCGACCAGGACATCATCGGACCATAGCACTTCTTTTTCGGCCGGAGCGGTGAAAAACATCCCGAGGCGCGAGATATCGATACCGCGTTCATCCATCAGGCCGATCGGCGAGACGACATTGCCTTTAGATTTGGACATCACTTCGCCGTTGGCATCCATAACCATGCCCAGGTTGAACAGCTCGGTGGCCGGTTCCTCGTCTTTGACCCAGCCGATATCCTTGAGGAATTTCTGGAAAAAGCGGAAATATATCAGGTGACCGGTGGCATGAGTGATGCCGCCGATATATTTGTCGATCGGCATCCACGGATCAAGTTTATCCTTGCTGTACGGCTCGTTTTCGTTTTTCGGATCGGCATAGCGCAGGTAATACCATGATGAACAGACAAAGGTGTCCATCGTATCGGGATCGCGCTGAGCTTCTCCCCCGCACTCGGGGCATTTTACGTTCATATATTCGGGCACGTCGGCCAGCGGCGAACGTCCCTTTGGCACATAATTCTCCACATCGGGCAGAACCACCGGGAGTTGGTCTTCGGGCACGGCCACGGCGCCGCATTTGGGGCAGTGAATGATCGGAATCGGCGCGCCCCAGTAGCGCTGGCGCGAGATGAGCCAGTCGCGCAGTTTGTAATTTACTTTTTTTCGTCCAATGCCCTTTTTCTCGGCATAGTCATTGACCCGGCGGATGGCTTCCTCGCCGACAGCGCCGTCGAATTCGTCCGAATTGACCATAACACCGTAGTCGGTATAAGCATCGTCCATCTCATCCAGCGACAGGGTCGTTTTTTCGTCCGGGTGGATGACGATTTTGATCGGTATATCATATTTTTTGGCGAACAGGAAATCGCGGCTGTCGTGGGCCGGGACGGCCATGACGGCTCCGGTGCCATATCCGGCCAGAACATAATCGGCCACCCAGAGCTGGACCTCCTCGCCGTTGAACGGGTTTATGGCGTATTTTCCGGTAAAGACGCCGTCTTTTTCGCCGACGACGGCGGCCCGGTCGATCTCGGAGCGCATCTGCACATCTTTTTTGTATTTTTCGACCTTTTCCTTATATTCGCCTTCCAGATTCAGCCGTTCCAGCAGAGGCGATTCGGGTGCGATAGCCATAAAAGTGACGCCGTATATAGTATCCGGGCGGGTCGTGAAAATCGGTATTTTCTCGCCGGTATCTTTGATGATGAAATCGACTTCCAGCCCATACGAGCGCCCGATCCATTCTTTCTGCATGGTTTTGACATTATCGGGCCATTTGGGGAGTGTGTCGAGCCCGTCGATCAGCCGGTCGGCATAATCGGTGATACGGAAATACCATTGTTTGAGCTCTTTTTTCTCCACCTGCGTGTGGCACCGCTCGCATTTGCCGTCCACCACCTGTTCGTTGGCGAGGACGGTTTTATCCTCGGGGCACCAGTTGACCCAGCCGGTTTTCTGGTAGGCCAGCCCTTTTTTGAAAAGCTGGACAAACATCCACTGCGTCCATTTGTAATAATCCGGGCTGCAGGAGATAACCTCGCGGCTCCAGTCATAGGATATCCCGGTGGTCTGGAGCGTATTCCGCGATGTTTCGATATTTTTGTAGGTCCACTCGGCCGGATGCAGATCGCGCTGTATGGCGGCCCGTTCGGCGGGCAGACCGAAGGCGTCCCATCCGAAAGGATGCAGGACATCGCGGCCCTTCATCATCTGGAAACGGGCGGTGGCATCGCCGAGGATGTAATTTCTGAAATGGCCCATGTGAATGTCGCCGGACGGATAGGCAAACATGACGAGCATATAATATTTTTCGCCGACCGGGCGGTCCGGGGCCTTGTATAGCTGCTGTTCATCCCAGGCTTTCTGCCATTTATTTTCGATTTCCTTGAAGTTATACTTCACTGTTTTCTTTTCGTCGGTTTCCATAACGGCCATCGCCTTTCATTTATCCATAATCAAAAATGCGAATTTATGCAAATTTAACGCATTTATCAAGAATTTTCGGAAATGTTGATAAATATCTTAGGCTTATACCGGCAGATTTCGGGATCGAAAACGACCCAGCGCAATCGTCATGGCGGCATAAGAATTCAAAACAGCCCCTTTTACCCGCTCAACATAATTGAAAACGCCTCCCCTATCAAGTTTTTTCATAATGGAGAAGGTGGTATCGAGGGTGTAAACGCAAAACCTGGGATGGGTGAAATGATTGCGGCTGGTTTTGAGATACGACAGTGAGAAACCGTTTCGGTATCCGCATTTTGCAGCGGCCAGTTCGATTCTATCATCGAAGCGCCCGAAGGGATAGCTTATATATTTTATCTCGCGGCCGGTCAGATCCTCGAGGTGTTTTTTGGAGCGTTCGAGCTGAATACCAAGCATCCGCTCAGGCAGATTCGGCAGGTTGATATGCGAGTAGCCGTGCGAGCCGATACTTATTCCGGTGGCGGTTATTTGGCGAATCTGTTTTTCATCGAGATGCCTGGTGTTTTGTATGCCGCCGGCATAGTCCCAGTCGGCGCGCCGGCCGATGAAAGCGGGCGGGATAAAGACAATAGCGGGTATTTCGAGTCGGGTTAAAATTGGAAAAGCGTATGTATGGAATGTTTCGTAGCCGTCATCGAAAGTCAGGCTTATTTTTCGCGGATTATCGGTGTTGTCGAGATAATCATCGATCCCGACAAATTCATACCCGGCGTTTATCAAATTCTCGAGGACATTTTCGAGACGTTTGGGATGATAATTATTCAGGCCGATCTGCGGCTTTGGGTCGGTATTGTGGAAGGTTAAAATCGCCATAATATCACGGCATTTTCAACCCTTAGAGCAGCGACCAGTCAACCTTGCTGAGATCTTTTTTGGTGGCCGAACCAAGAGCGGTGATGGTGATATTATCCGGATCAAGAATTCTCCGGGCCGTTTCGATAATGTGATCCGGGGTGAGTTTGCCGATGGCATTGAGGGCCTGCTTGACCGAGAAAAAGCGGCCCATGAGCAGTTCCTGGCGGCCGAGTCGGTTCATACGGCTCGATGTCGATTCCATGCCCAGCACCAGCCCGCCTTTGAGCTGATCCTTAATCCGTTCCATTTTCATTTTGGGCAGTCGCGTTCTTTTCAGTTTGCGGAACTCTTTGAGCATGGTTTCGACCGCCTCGTGCAGATATTTCCGATCGGTGGCCAGATAGGCCCCGAAAACCCCGCAATCGCGATAAAAATCGGGAAAGGTGAAGACGGTGTAGGCCATCCCTCGCTCTTCCCGGATTCTTTGAAACAGCACCGATGACATACCGCCGCCGAGATAATTGTTGAGTGCCAAAAGCGGGATCCTTGCCGGATCGGAATAACCTATACCCGGAAAGCCGAGACAGATATGGGTCTGGCTGGAGCCGTTTTTGACAAACTGGGATGAAAATCCCTGCGGATCCCTGGCATCAAGATAATGCGAATTGTTTCCGGGTCGGAAATTAAGTTTGTCCCGGATGAGGCGAACCAGTTTGTTGTGGGAGATGCTCCCGGTGGCCGCCACGACTACTCTCCCCGCCAGATAATTTTCCTTCATGAATTTTCTTATGGTGGGTCTGTCGAAAGCGACGACGTTTTTGGCCGAGCCCATAATCGGCCAGCCTAACGGCTGGCCGCGCCAGAAATGATCGGAAAACAGTTCGTGAATACGATCCGAGGGTGTTTCGTCGACCTCACGGATCTCCTCGATGACAACCGACTTTTCGCGCTGAATATTCTGCGCGCTGATGGTCGAATTGGAGAGGATATCCGAGAGGACATCGACCGCCAGTTCCAGATGTTTATCCAGAACCAGCGCGTGGAAACAGGTTTGTTCGCGTGATGTGAAAGCATTGAGCGAACCGCCGAGCGCCTCGAGAGACAGTGCAATGGCCTGAGCATTGCGCGAACGCGTCCCTTTAAAGAGCATGTGCTCGATAAAGTGGGTGATGCCGTTTTTTTCGCGCGTTTCGTTGCGCGAACCGACATCGATCCATATCCCCAGCGCCGTCGATCTGGCGAAGGGGATTTTTTCGGTGACAATCCTCAGGCCGCTGTCGAGAACTGTCTTTTTATAGACACTGTTTTGGTTCGCAGTCATACTTTCTCAAACAAACCTTTTATTTGGACCGGGCCCCGTCTCTTTTGAGAAGGACCTTCCGGGACAACCTGATTTTTCCTTCGGGATCGATCGAAATCACTTTCACCTCGACCTTGTCGCCGACTTTGAAGAAGTCTTCGACCCGGTCGACATGGGAATGGTCGATCTCGGAGATATGAAGCAGGCCGTCGGTTCCGGGCAGAATTTCGACAAAGGCGCCGAAATTGGTAATGCGCCGGACGGTGCCGCCGTAAACTTTATTTACTTCCGCTTCCTCAGTCAGCTCTTCGATCATCAGCTTGGCCTTTTCGCCGGCCGCGCCGTCGACGGAAGCGATCATGACGGTGCCGTCATCTTCGATGTCGATCTTGGCGCCGGTCTCTTCGACGATGGAACGAATCATCTTGCCCCCGGGTCCGATCACCTCGCCGATCTTATCGACCGAAATCTTGATGGTAATGATTCTGGGTGCATAAGATGACAGTTCGGAGCGGTTTTTGTCGATAACCGCGTTCATTTTGCCCAGGATATGAAGTCTTCCCAGCCGGGCTCTTTCCAGGGCCTCTTTCATGATTTCCAGATCGATACCGGTAATTTTGATATCCATCTGAAAAGCGGTGATACCCTGCTCGGTGCCGGTGACCTTGAAATCCATATCGCCGAAATGGTCCTCGTCGCCGAGGATATCAGTGAGGACGACGACTTTGTCATCTTCTTTAATCAGTCCCATGGCCACACCGGCCACGGCTGTTTTGGTCGGCACACCGCCGTCCATCATCGCCAGCGATCCGCCGCAAACCGAGGCCATCGAGGATGAGCCGTTCGATTCGAGGATATCGGAGACGATGCGGATGGTGTAAGGGAAACGTCCTTCGACCGGGATAATCGGTTGGAGGGCGCGTTCGGCAAGGGCGCCGTGACCGATCTCACGACGGCTGACGCCGCGGATGGGTCGCACTTCGCCGACGGAGAATGACGGGAAGTTGTAGTGCAGCATATAGCTCTTGGTCGATTCGCCCTCGAGATCGTCGATTCTCTGCTCGTCGATTTTGGTTCCGAGAGTGAGAGTGACCAGTGCCTGCGTCTGGCCGCGGGTGAACAGCGCCGAACCGTGCGTCCGGGGCAGGACGCCCACTTCGCATGTGATCGGGCGGATTTCATCCGGTTTGCGGCCGTCGATACGACGTCCTTCCTTGACAATCATCTCGCGCATAATCTCGCTGTCGAGATCATGAATTACATTTCCGATGGGACCTTCCGATTCGGGAAATTCCTCTTCGAGGGCCTCTTTGATTTCATCGGACAGTTTGCGTTTGAGATTTTTCCGTTCGTCCTTGTCGGCGACATTGTTGTACTCGCGAAGTTTCGCCTCGGCCATGCCGTGGACCTTGTTTTTCAACTCCTCATCGACCTGTGCCGGCTCGAACTCCATTTTGGTTTTCCCGGCGACTTCACGGAGCTCCTCGATTTTGGCCACGATCTTCTTGACGTGCTCATGCCCGAAAGCCAACGCCTCGAGCATTTCGGCTTCGGCGATTTCCCGTCCGCCGCCCTCGACCATGGTGATCGATTCGGCGGAACCGGCCACGGTCAGGTTAATATCCGATTCTTCCAGTTGAGCGAAAGTCGGATTGACAATAAACTGACCATCAATTCTTCCGACGCGGACACCGGCGATAGTTTTCACAAACGGTATGTCGGAAATGGTCAGGGCCGCAGAAGTACCGACGAGGGCAAGAATGTCGGCATCGTTTTCCTGGTCGGCCGAGAGCACGATATTGTGGCACTGCACCTCATTGAGAAATCCATCGGGGAAAAGCGGCCTGATCGGCCGGTCGGTGATTCTCATCGACAGGATTTCTTTTTCGGAGGGTCTTCCCTCGCGTTTGAAGAAACCGCCCGGGATTTTTCCGGCGGCATAAGTTTTCTCGCGATAATCAATCGTGAGCGGGAAAAAATCTCGTCCCTCGACCGGTTTTTCACTGCAAACGACGGCGGATAGGACGATTGTGTCGGCCAGGCGAACCTGGACCGATCCATTGGCCTGTTTGGCGACTTTTCCCGTTTCGATGCTGAGTGTCTTGCCGCCCAGTTCTAATTCTACTCGATGTTCCATAATAGCTCCTGGTTATCGCCTGATGTGCAATTGATCAATAAGGTGACGATAACTTTCAATATCTCTGTCCTTTAAGTAATCGAGCAGCTTTCGGCGCTGTCCGATCTTTTTCATCATTCCGCGCTGACTGTGGAAGTCCTTGCGGTGCATCTTCAGATGCTCCGTCAGAGTAGTAATATCCTCTGACAGGATGGCTATTTGCACCTCAGGCGATCCGGTGTCTTTGTCGTGCAGCCTGTACCGTGCAATAATTTCCTCTTTCTGTTCTTTGCTGATAGCCATTAGTCTTATTCTCCTCTATTTCTTCAACATTAAAATTTTTTTCTTGTCGAGTTTAATTTGTTCCACCAGGTCACCGGTGTTCGTGTATCTTCTGTTCTCCCGAACATAAACTTCGGGATAGCAAAACATTTCGGCCCCGTAAATATTTTCGTCGAAATCGAAAATATTTATCTCGACCGATTTGGCCGCCTGCGGGTTGAAATGATTCTTCCCGATAAACATCATCCCGTCATATTTTACGCCGCCCAGCTCGACCGAGCAGGAATAAACGCCGTCGGCCGGCAGGAGTTTGCGGGGGTTGTATTCTATGTTGGCGGTCGGATAACCCAGCTTTTTGCCGAGACCGATTCCGCCGATCACTTTGCCTGATAACGGGTACGAATGCCCCAGGAACTTCACCGCCTGCGTCAGGTTTCGTTCGGCCAGCAGTTTCCTTATCCGGGTGGAGGATATGGGCCGCCCGTTGACGATCACCGGATCGACAATTTCGAGCTCGAACGAGTATTTGCGGCTTAGATCCAGCAAATCGTTGATTGTCCCGGATCGGTCGTGGCCGAAGGCGTGGTCGTAACCGACAATGAGTTTGGACAGGTTGAGTTTTTCCACCAGAAAGGCGTGGGTGAATTCCTCGGCCGACATGTTCATCAGTTCGCGGTTGAACTCCAGAATCAACAGCGATCCGTCGAAATGTTTCTCGAACAGCTTGATTTTTTCGTTGAGACAGGTCAGCAAAAGCGGCGGCGAATCGGGCGTAACGAGCACCCTGGGATGCGGCTCGAAAGTTATCGCCAGCGCGTGCGCATCCAGCTCCCGGGCTGAATTTACCAGGCTGCGAAGGATAGCCTGATGGCCGAGGTGGATACCGTCGAAAGTCCCGATAGTGGCCACCGTCGGGTCATCGCGCCCCGTGAAATTCTTTACGCCTTTGATTATTTCCAGACTCAATTCAACACCCTGACATACTTAAAAAAGTCATCTTCACAACTCTCGTCCAGCTGCTCCGAATCGACTTCGGCGCGCCCGACAGCAACTATCGCATCATTATGATCCTTCAGCGAAATTAATTGATCGGCCTCAAAGACGCCGCTTATTTCGGAAATATCCTCGAGTTTCGGCAAACGTCCCGAGAGGATATGCGGGCTGAATTCCTCGCGGACCTTGAGCCACGGGAACTGCAGAACCGCTTCGATCGATTTGACATGCCGTTTCAGCATCCCGGCATCCCGGTAATGCATAATTTCTTTCAGAGTAAGGGCCTCCTGCAAATCATACGGTCCCACCCCGGTTCGGGTGAGCGCCGCGAGATAGGCGCCGCAGCCGATTTCTTCGCCGATATCGTTGGCCAGCGTCCGGATATAAGTACCCTTGGAACAAACGATCGAAATATAGACGTCTGGAAGATCCAGTTTTGTCAGGACAATTTTTTTGATTTCGATCTCTCTCTCGGGGGTATCGACATCTTCACCGCGCCGGGCCTTTTTGTACAGCCTTTCGCCATCCACCTTGACGGCCGAGAAAGCCGGGACACGCTGACGAATGACGCCCCTGAATTTTCCGAGCAACCGGCGGAAATCATCTTCACTCATCTCCGGAACGGGTTGCACCTCATCGCCGCTCAGGATGCCCTCGGAATCATAAGTGGTGGATCGTTGTCCCAGCCTGATATGGGCATCATATGATTTATCGAAATTCTCGAGAAACTGAGCAATTTTGGTTGCCCGCCCCAAACAGAGCAACATGAGGCCGGTCGCGCGGGGATCGAGGGTTCCGATATGGCCGATTTTTTTCTGGTCGATAATCTGCCTCAACTGGTTGATCAGCTTATGGCTCGACAGGCCGTAGGGTTTGTTGCACAGGAGAATGCCGTCATACTTCGCCATTGACAAGCTCCTTCAGATCACTCAGGATCTTATCATGGGCCGCCTCGAGTGGCAGTTCGATAAAGAAACCGGAGGCGTTGCTGTGTCCGCCGCCGCCGTACCGGTGGGCAACTTCGCAAACATCGATGACATTTCGCGACCTCAACGACACCTTGGTTTTTCCCTCGGCCACCTCTTTGAGCAAACCGCCCACGACAACACCCTTGCCGAACAATGAATACTCGGCCATGCCCTCGGTGTCGGCGGAATTGAAATTATTTTCCCGAAGTGTTTTCTGGTCGAGGGCAATGAGGCATATTTTTCCGTCATCGAAGAGACGTGCATTCGAGAAAACCCTTCCGATCAAATGCAGGGTCGATTCGGAGAACGAATAATAAATATTGTCGCTTATCCGGCGCGGATCGGCGCCTTTATCGATAAGCAGTCCGGCGATCTCCATCGTCCTGCAGCCGGTCGAATTGAAACGAAAGCGTCCGGTATCGGTCAGTATCGCGGTGTAAAGCTGCGTCGCCGTATCACCGTCGATATCATATCCGTCATCGATAAAATATTCGGCCAGCATCTCCCCCACCGCCGACGCCTCAGGTCGAACGTGGACAATATCTCCGTAACCGGTGTTGTCGGGATGATGGTCGATATTTATAATTTTCGTGGTTTTGCCGACAAGACCGATGACATCTCCGGTCCGCTCCGGCTCGGGACATTCGAAAATAACGACCAGGTCGAACGTGTCGCCGTTGTCGTATTTGTCGACCGGAATAACACGCCCGATATCGGGAAGGAATTTATACTTTTCGGATATCTCACCCTGGTTGACAATTTTCACGCTTTTACCCAAATCAGTGAGATACCTTCGCATGGCCAGTTGAGAACCGAGCGAGTCGCCGTCAGGATCCATGTGTGATGAAATCAGGATCGACCGGGCGGTGGTGATTAAATCCTTTATGTCCCTATGAATTGCCTGATTCATCTTTCTCTTCTTTTTCGGAGATCTCATTGAGTATTTGCTCGATCCTGATGGCACGTTCGACCGAGGGATCGAATTCGAAGGAGATTTCCGGCGTATTTTTTATACTCAGCATACGGCCCATTTTCGCCTGTACGCGTCCTTTGATTCTATTGAGATAGGCGGAGGCCTTGTTTTTGGATTTATCATCGCCGAGGACGGAATAAAATATTTTTGCGAATCTGAGATCCTCTGTGATCTCGACATCGGTAAAAGTAACCAGCGCATCGAGGTTGGCCGCCGTTTCATGTTCCAGCAGCGACTGTATATCCCGGAGCATCTGGCTTCTGATTCTCTCTGATCTTCTGAACTGCCGCATCATTTCACCTATAATATTTCCACCCGGTAGTCGACTATATGCATATCCGGAACGGCGTCGATGATCCCCACGATTTTGGCGATGGTCTGATCAACATGAACCTTGTCGTTGCTGACGAGGGCCGCGCCAAGCTGGGCGCTTCGGTGCACATCGTTCAAAGCAACTTCCGCCACGGATATATTAAACCGATTTCGAAGTTTAGCCAAAAGCGGTTTCAGCCTCCTTCTCTTTTCTTTTAATGAGTTTACACCGGGGAGATTCAGATCAATTACAACCGTTCCAACAATCAACCTACACCTGTCTAGTTCAATTTTCTCGCCGTCTCGACCAGTTTGTACACTTCGATCGAATCACCGACTTTCACATCATTATAATTTTCGATTCCGATTCCGCACTCGTAACCGCTGGAGACTTCGCGAACGTCATCCTTGAATCGCTTCAGCGAATGGAGGTTGCCGGTATGTATGATACGACCGTCCCGGACAATATGGACCTTATCGGTTCTGTGAATGGAACCTTCCTTGACAAAACATCCGGCGATAACTCCAATTTTGGGGACCCTAAAAATCTGCCGGACCTCGGCGGCCCCGACAAATTCCTCGGACACATCCGGTGACAGCATCCCTTCCAGCGCCTTTTTTATATCGTCTTCGACTTCATAGATAATACTGTACTGTTTTATTTCGACTTTTTCACGCGCGGCGGCGTCTCGGGCACGGCCGTCAGAGGTAACATTAAAGCCGATAATAATCGCATTCGATGCGGCCGCCAGCAGGACATCGGATTCGTTAATGGAACCGACACCCTTATGTATAATAACCGTCCGGACCTCATCGGTGCCGATTTTACCCAATGTCTCGGCCAGCACTTCGGCTGAACCATCGACATCGGCCTTGATCACAAGGCGCAGTTCCTTGACCTGTCCTTCTTTGATCTGTTCATAAATTTTATCGAGCGTCGCCCGGCCGAATCCGCGACGGATTTCCTGCTCGCGTCTCAACTGGGTTCGTTTGAGAGCTATCTCGCGGGCCTCCTGGTCGTCGCTGACAACTATCAGGCTGTCGCCGGCCTGGGGTACGCCGCCGAGACCGGTAATCCGTACCGGTGTCGCCGGTCCGGCCGTCTTCATCGGCAGTTCGCGGTCGTTGAGCATGACCCGGACATGGCCGAAATAGCTGCCGGCCACGATCGGATCACCGACATTGATATTTCCCTTTTGAATGATAACCGTACTGATCGGGCCGCGTCCTTTTTCGAGCTTGGCTTCGACGACGACCCCCTGACCGCGGATAAGCGGATCGGCCTTGAGATCAAGCAGTTCGGACTGGAGTTCGATCATTTCCAGAAGCGTGTCGACACCCTGGCCAGTTTTGGCGGAGACTTCGACCATGATGGTCTTGCCGCCCCATTCCTCGGGTGAGAGATTGTGCTTGGAAAGCTGCTGCCGGATCTGGTCCGGGTTGGCGGCCGGTTTGTCGATTTTGTTAATGGCCACGACAATGGGAACACCGGCATCGCGGGCGTGATCGATAGCCTCGACCGTCTGCGGCATAACGGCATCATCGGCGGCAACGACGAGGACGACAATATCGGTGATCTGGGCGCCTCGGGCACGCATGGCCGTGAACGCCTCATGGCCGGGGGTATCGATAAAAACGATTTTCCCGTTCGGCCCGGCGACTTCATAGGCACCGATATGCTGAGTTATGGCGCCGGCCTCGGTATCGGCCACATGTGTCTCGCGGATATAGTCCAGGAGCGATGTTTTACCATGATCGACATGGCCCATCACGGTCACCACCGGGGACCGGGATGCAAGCTGCTCTTCGTGCTCCTCTTCCCTCGCCTCGGTGCCTATTTCTTCCTTTTCCTTGATATGATAGCCGCACTCGAGCGAGAGCGTTTCGATGGTCTCCATATCGAGTCTTTGATTGATCGACGCCATCATACCCAGCTTGAAACAGGTGGCAATAAGCTCGGCCGGTTTCATATCCATGGCTCGGGCCAGTTCGGCGACAGTCATGAACTCGTTGACTTCGATGACATTATCATCGGGAATATTGTCTCTCTCGGAGCCTTTGTACCGCTTTTTATATTTTTTTGATTTTTTGCCGGTTCCCATCGAGGCCATGGTCGCCCGGAAGCTTTTCACCACCGCCTTTTTATCGACCCGATGGGCATCTTTGACCTTTTTGCGTTTGTCGAATTTTTTGCGTTTTCCCCGGCCCTTGCCCTTGTCATGCTTCTTAAGGGCACTCGACAATTTGGCCAGCCTTTTGTCGAAACTCTCATCCGGTTTTTTTCCGGGTTTTGGGGGATGCTTTGGCTTTTTCTTCTGCTCGATATCCTTTTTGGCCGCGGCTTTCTCAGCCTCGAACTTTTTCTTGATCGCCACCATCATTTCGTCGGTAGCCACCGACATATGCGATTTCGGTTCGAATTTCAATTTCCGCAGAATCGTGAGCAGTGCGTTCGACGATATTTTATACTCTTTCGCTACTTCATATAATCTTTTTTTAGCCATGAGCGTCCCTCCGGAGCTATTCGTCTTTCATTTTCTCGATGACAGTGTCCTCCTCAGGGTCGGTCTTTTCATCCGTGTCTTCTTCCGAATCCGGCTCAACGCTGTCAGCATCCTCTTCTGATTCACCAGACTCTTCGTCTTCTTTGGCCTTGGCCGCTTTTGCCTCTTCCGCCTCGGCTTCTTCGCGAAGTTTCTTCTCTTCGGCCCGCTTGACCTCGAGTTCTTCGACAAACGCTTTAGCTTTCTCGATCAAATTCTCGGCCGTTTTCTGGCCGATTCCCTCGATTTTGGTCAGTTCTTCAACATCGGCCTTGGCCAACTGCTGAACTGTATTTATATCATCTTCGACAAGCCGTTCTTCCATCTTGTCTCCGATGCCTTCGAGATGTCCGACCGCCACCATTTCCTCGGCTTCACGGCGTTTCATTTCGTTGTGGTCGGTTTCGGACATGATGTTGATTTTCCATCCGGTCAGCTTCGAGGCCAGTCGCGCATTCTGTCCCGCCTTGCCGATGGCCAGCGACAATTTGTCATCTTCCACCGCCACCGTCATGGCCTGCTCGTTTTCGAAAACCTCGATCTGGACCACTTTGGCCGGGGCCAGCGAGCGGGTCACGAATACTTCGGGATTCGAACTGAACGGAATAATGTCGATTCGTTCGTTGTTCAGTTCACGCACGATCGACTGGACACGGACACCCTTGATACCGACACAGGCGCCGACCGGGTCGATTCTTTCATCGGCCGAATAGACGGCGACTTTGGAGCGCTCCCCGGGTTCGCGGGCGATGGCCTTGATTTCGATGACGCGCTCGAATATTTCGGGCACCTCGAGTTCGAAAAGACAGCGCAGGAGATCGTTGCTCACCCGCGACAGAATAACCTGCGGTCCGGCTATCGATTTCTGGACATCCAGAATATAGGCGCGGATACGGTCGCCCTGGCGATATTTTTCGCGCGGGATCTGTTCCTTGATGGGCAGGATCGCCTCGGCTTTGCCGAGATTTATAATCAGGTTGCCCTTGTCGATTTGCTGCACGGCTCCGGACACAAGCTGTCCGACCCGGGTGATATACTCGTCATAAATTTTATCGCGCTCGGCTTCGCGCACTTTCTGAATCAGGACCTGTTTGGCCGTGGCGATAGCGTTGCGCCCGAATTCCTCGTCGACCTCGAGATAGACTTCCATTTCATCATCGAGTTCGGCGTCGTCATCCATCTCCTTGGCCTCGCTCAGCGCAATTTCGGTCAACTGATCGGTGACTTTTTCGACCACCCGCTTCACGGCGATCATGGTGATTTCGCCGGACTGCCGGTTCAGTTTGAACGACAGGTTTTCGGCCTCCGGATATCTTTTTTTGGCCGCCGCCAGCAACGATTCTTCGACCTTGGCAATGACCGTATCCAGCTCGATATTCTTCTCCCGAGCGATCACTGCCAAAGCTTCAACTATGTGATAGGCCATCTTATTTTATCTCCGTCAAAATATAATTTTTCCCATCTTAATGCTGATCAGGTCATATTTGCTTCGGTCATCATCGATCTTCAACTCAATACAACTTTCGTCGGCGCTGACCAGTTCGCCCTCCGCGGGCGGCACGGCACTGTCATTAAAATGAATCTTCACCCGCTCTCCGATGCGCCGCTTAAAATCGCGCGCCGTCGTCAGTGGACGATCCAACCCCGGCGAGGAAACCTCGATTGTGTACCCGTATGCGAAAACGCCGCTCTCTTCCAGAACCGGTTCCAGCGCCTTGGTCAATTTGATGCAATCGTCGATACTGACCCCGTGGTCGGAATCGACATACAACTGGAGGCGGCTGCTTTTCTTGTACCGCGCCAGTTTCATTTCGACCAGTTCGAAGCCCTCGTTCTCGACAACCGGCGTGACCAGTTCCTCAATCTTCTTCTTCTGCGCCATTCGCGTTTCCTGCCGGTCTCGGCCATAATCATATAGCCGAATAACCTGTTAACATAACAAAACTTACTTTACAAAGCAAATTATTTATTCTAATTTATACGCTCCAAAAGCGCTTTTACCTCAGTCAAAACATTGTCCAAATCGGCCAGGACCATTTCGTCTCCGTCCCGAACCTTTAGCTCAACCTTACCCTGTTTTAAGGCTCTGTCTCCGATAACAACTCTCAGGGGAATTCCAATCAGGTCGGCGTCGTTGAATTTAACGCCCGCTCGTTCGGGTCTGTCATCCAGTAAACAGTCTATATTATTCTTAACCAGTTCGGTATAGATTTGTTCCGCCGCGTTTTTATGCTCTTCCTTCTCGTAATTGAGCGGGATAATTTCGACCTGATACGGGGCGATATTTTTAGGCCAGCAGATGCCTTTGTCGTCGTGATAGCGCTCCACCGCCGCCTGCGGCGTCCGGGTTATGCCGATACCGTAGGAACCCATGATAAACGGTTTTTCATTGCCGTCCACATCGAGGAATTTCGCTCCCAGCGACTCTGAATATTTGGTCCCGAGCATAAACGTGTTGCCGACCTCGATCCCTCTTTTGGCGGTCAGATGCCCGTCGCAGTGGGGACACATTTCGCCCTCGACGGCATTGATGATATCGGCCACGGCGGTCGGTTTGAAATCACGCTCAAGATTGACATTCAGCAGGTGCTTTTCGTTCTTGTTGGCGCCGACGATAAAATTTTTCAGCCGGGTCACTTCGGTGTCGATAATAACCGGAATATCTTTGGCCAGACCAATCGGGCCGGCAAAACCGACCGGGCACTGAGTGACATCTTCGACCACCGCCGGCGGGGCGCTTTCGAGCTCGATGGCGCCGAGATGATTTTTCAGTTTTATGAGGTTGAGTTCACGGTCGCCGCGCACCATCGCCGCCACTGTCTTGCCGTCGGCCTGATAAATGAGCGTCTTGACCAGCCGTTTGGCATCGACCTTGAGAAATTCGGTAACCTGCTCGATGGTCGAGGCATCGGGCGTATCGACCTCTTTTATTTCCAGCATTTCATTGTCTATTTCAGGCGAATTGGCCTCGCGGAAAGTCGCTTTTTCGACATTGGCGGCATAATCGCATTTGTCGCAGAAAAGAATTGTCTCCTCGCCGCCGTCGGTATCGACAATCAGCATAAATTCATGGGCCGCTTTGCCGCCCATAGCGCCGGTGTCGGATTCCACTTTTTTCGTATCCAGCCCGGCCCGTTTGAAAATGGCGAAATAGGCATCGACCATTTTCTGGTAGGCGACCATGAAGCTGTCCTCGTCGATATCAAAAGTATAAGCGTCTTTCATGACGAATTCGCGGCCGCGCATCAGTCCGAAACGCGGTCGGATCTCGTCGCGGAACTTGACCTGTATCTGGTAGAGGTTGATGGGCAGCTGGCGATAGCTTTTGAGCTCTCCCCTGAGCAGATAAGTTACTATCTCTTCGTGGGTTCCGCCGAGGACCATTTCGTGCAGATGGCGGTCCTTGAGACGCATTTGCTCCTTGCCAACGGTGTCATAACGGCCCGATTCCTGCCATATCTCGGCCGGATGCAAAACCGGCATGGTTATTTCGATGGCCCCCGATTTGTTCATCTCTTCGCGCACGATTTTCGAGAATTTCTCGATAACCCGTTGCATCATAGGTAGATAAATATAGACTCCGGCGGCCAGCTTGCGAATAAAGCCGCCTCTTAACAAAAGCTGATGTGAGATAAGTTCCGCTTCGGATGGAACCTCTCTTAAAGTCGGTATATATGTTTGCGTCCAGCGCATTTTAACCTCTTCTAAATACCACGGAGAAAAGTTAACTGAAGAAGATAGCTCTTTATAATCAATTGTCAATTAAAAAGATTGGGGCATTGAAGCGATATTGCCTAGAGGGACAAAATAACGTAGGTGATTCAAATAATCTCTTCCACCGGGTAGCGGGTGCGCTTCGGTTTGATACTGACCGCCTGATCGTTCATGCGGGTGATATGTCCCGGTGTCCCCACCACGGTACAATTATCCGGGATATCGACCATGTACAGGAACGTGTTGGCGCCGATACGGACATTGCTGCCGATGGTCAGCGGCCCGAGTATAATCGCGCCGGTGCCTATCAGAACATTGTCGCCGATAGTCGGGTGGCGTTTGCCGGTGTGATGCCCCGTTCCGCCGAGTGTCACATTATGGAATATGACGCATTTCTCCCCTATTTCGGCCGTCTCGCCGATGACAATACCGGCCCCGTGATCGATAAACAATCCCGCGCCGATGGTGGCGCCGGGATGAATCTCCACGCCTGAAAACATTCTCGATATCTGCGAGATGAGACGCGGGATAAATGGGATACCGATCCGGTAAAGCGGGTGGATTAAGCGATGAATAAACACGGCATGAAAACCCGGATAGAGCAAAAACTCGATATTTTTGGCCGCCGGGTCATTGCGGTAAATCGCCTTTATATCTTCTATTACTGTTTTAAAAATCATAACGATTATTAATACGTATCGGCAAATTCAGCCGATTGATTAAATCGCCTATTTGCCAAAAAGTCCCTTCAAAGCATCGCCGACTTTGTCCTTGAGCTTATCCTCAAGTTTTTCTTTGGCGGGAGACAGGTCGAGCACCGGTTTGGGATTTTTGTATGTCCCGCCCAGTTTGAAACCGACGCGCACCCGTTCGGATTTATCCTCTTTGAGCATACTTGCCACCCCGGCCACAAGATCGGAGCTTTTCATCAACTCGCCGCTCATTTTTTCGGTCAGGAGAACATCACCGCTGTAATCGAGACTGCCGTCGAAACCGACCGATCCGGCTATGTTCCAATCGCCCATATTGTTGAAAAAGGTCATGGCATCGAACATGACGCGGCCGTTTTCGACCCTGAACGAGCTGGCCAGGTCCTTGATCGTCTCCTCATCCGAGGCGCTGAAATTAAATGTCTGCGCCATTTTTTTGACCAGGTCGAAATTAACCAGTTTGGCCTGATTGATAAGCGCCGAACCATCAAGCGTCAGCGACTTGATCAAATCTTCCGGCTCCCAGCCGGCGGCGTTGAAATCGCCGTTCATATTCACCTTACCGAACAGGTGCCCGCCAAGACCGGTGAAGCGGCTCAGGAAATCATTGACCTCGATCTGCGCGGCCTCGTATTTCCCGGAGTAAGCCGGGTTCTCGAAATCGTTCAAATCGATCGCCGCCTCGCCTTTAACATCGCCGGTGTAAACTTTGCCGGTCACATTCTGTGCCCTTATGACGCGATCCTTTATGTCCACATCGCCGTTAATATTGGAAAACTCGACGCGGCTGTATATCAGCGTATCTACTTTCGCGATACCCTTGCCGTCAATATCGGGCAGGATGATCGGCGGCAGTGAGTCAAGGGGCAATTCGGTCAGGTTCTCCCCTTCGCCGGGTGCGGCTTCGGGGAACAGTTTGTCGATATCGAGACGGTTGGAATGCATCTCGAAACTCAAAAACGGCTTCCGGGCCTCTTTTTCATAGCCGGGTATGAAATACGGAAAGGCGTCGGCCAGTTTGCCCTTGAGATCGAAATCGGACGAAGTGAATTTGGTTTTCATGCTGTTGATGATAATATCGCGATCATCGATTTTGGCCGAAATATCCAGCGCCTCAATCGGCTCCGGCAATGTCTCTGCAGAGTATGTCGCATTGGTAACATTCAGGTCGCCCTGAAGTTTCATTTTGCCCGGTTGTTCCACCGGCCCGTTAAATTTCATATCGAAGGCCATCTCGCCGGTAAGCTGCGGATTGCCGGACTCCAGCAGGTAGGCCTTGAGTGTCGCCAGGTCGATTTTGCCGTCAACCGCGCCATCGACAACCGGTTTGTCGAAACCGTTAATCTCGCAGGTCAGGCTGAGCGGATTATTCTCGAACGATGCCTCGCTTATTTCGATATCGGCATAGTCGTTCTTAAAAGCGGCTTTGCCGCTTTTGATCACCATGTCACCCGGGTATTCGCTCGTACTGACGGCAATATCGCGGAGCGTCATATTGCCAGAGTATTGCATAGTGTCGGGAGTGGATTCGTCGTATTTGACCTCGGCCTCGACCGTCAGCCCACCGTCAATATTGTATCCCTCGAGAAGCGCCCGGTATTCCTCTGGCAGGAGATCGAGTAGTCCAGCGATACTGGTTTTGTCCGCCCCGATTTTAATATCGGCGCGGGTCAGTTCGGTCAATTTCGGGATCTCCGCCTGAAGCCTTAAATCGACATCGTTGATTTTCAATTCGCTTTCGTTTAGTATGACCCTGTCCTCATTCTGATTGTAGGCCGCGCTGTAAGAGCTTTTCACGGCCATCACTGGATAACTCACGGTGTCGATACGTATACTGAGCGAATCTATACCGATATTGCCGGATGACTTAAACAGCGCCTGCTGGGGTGTTTCGACTTTGGATTCGAGCTTCAATCCGGCGGCAAGAATTTCCATATTGGAGGAGTCATCGACATAGCTGATCCGCCCGTTTTTGACGGCGAGATTTTCGAAGGAAACGGCCGAGACAGCCAGTTTCGATTCCTCGGGCAGTTTTTCTTTGACTGCCGGGGGCGCCAGCGAGTCGATAACACCGAACTGATAGTTGGTGGTTCCGTCATCCAGTTTTCGCAGGACAATTTCCGGCTCGACCAGTATCAGCCGGTCGACTATGACATTTTTCTTCAGGAGCGGCCAGAACTGCAGTTTGACATCAAGCGCTTCGGCATCCAGGAAATACTCCTCCTCGAACCGCTCCGGGTTGGCGATTTTAATATTTTCCAGATAGGCCCCGATACCGCCGAGAAACGACACCGAGATACCCTCGATAGTAACTTCGCGATCGAGCGCCGACGATATTTTGTCGACCGCCATCGCTTTGACTTTTTCTTTTGGGAAAAAGAGCGCCACCCCTGCGGCGGCCAATATGACAACAACAATCCCTATTGCTATCACCCAGAGGATTATTTTCTTAAGGCGTTTCATTAAAGTATTACCTCAATATTAAGAGTCCGGCCGGATTTTAAGCCGCCCCTCCATGACCTGTTATTCTATTTTATTATACAATTAAGCTTCGACAGATTCACCCGGTTTTATTAAAACCGCCTCGGTTTCCGCATCCTGGAGTTTGGCGGCAAAATCGGCCGGTTCGGTGTCGATCACTTCCCATGTCTTGTAGTGTATCGGGACCACTTTTTTGGGTTTGAGAAACTCCACCGCCTTGACGGCATCATCAACGCCCATCGTGAAATTGTCTCCGATCGGCAAAAAGGCCAGGTCGATGTCATTCATCTCGCCGATAAGTTTCATATCATAGAAAAGGCTGGTGTCGCCGGCATGGTACATCGTCTTGCCGCCCATAGTCACCAGAAAGCCGCACGGGTTGCCGGTGTAAATCAGGCCGTCACCGGCCGCCGAGCCGTGATGCGCGATGGTCAGTTTTACCCGCCCGAACGGGAAATTATAGGCTCCGCCTATATGCATATTGTGCGCCTTGGCCCCCTCGTTGGCGACATAGACGGCCAGTTCGTTGGGGGCGATAATCGTGGCATCGTTGGCCTTGGCAATCGGGACGGCGTCGCCGAGATGGTCGCCGTGTCCGTGAGTCACCAGCACCCACCCGACCTTGACTTCTTCGGGTTTGATATTTGCCTGGGGATTGCCGGTCAGGAACGGATCGATGATTATATTGTTGGTTCCATCGGTGGCCATAACGCAGCTATGGCCAAAAAATGTAGCTTTTAACATCGTATATCACTCCTTTGATTATTTCATCTCTGATTAAACTTATAAATAATACAACAGAGTTCAACTATTTTTTTGCGACGTCAATCAGCCCGCCGCCCAGAACGGTGTCGCCGTCGTAGAAAACCGCCGACTGCCCCGGTGTAACCGCCCGCTGCTCCGCCTCGAACCGGACCGTCACCGTCCCGTCACCGGATGGATCGACCGTGGCCGCCTCCGCCCTGTGCAGATATCTTATTTTGACATCGGCCCGGAACGGTTCGACCGGGCTATCCAGCGCCACCCAGTTGAGTTTCGAGACGGTCATTTCGGTCGAGAACAGCTCATCATTTTCGCCGACAACGACCGTGTTCGATTCGGGATCGATTTTCTTCACATAAAGCGGTGTCGGATGGGCGATACCCATACCGCGCCGTTGGCCGATGGTGTAAAAAGCTATCCCCTTGTGCCGGCCGACCACCTCGCCGCTGGATTTAACGATATCGCCGGAGATAAACCCCGGTCCTTTTTCATTTTCCCACTCTTTCAGAAAGCGGTGATAATCGTTATCGGCCACAAAACAGATATCCTGCGACTCGGGAGTATCAGCCGTTCTAAGCTCATATTTTTCGGCCAGTTCCCGAACCTCGCTTTTGTGGAATCCGCCCAATGGTACAAGCGTCCGCGCCAGCGCCTCCTGTCTCAAGCCCCAGAGCGCGTACGACTGATCGCGAGTGTTGTCGATACCTCTCCGGATAATGTATCGTGAATAACCATCATCGTATGAGATCCGGGCGTAGTGGCCCGTAGCGATAAAGTTACAGCCGAGCTGAAGCGCCTTGTCGAGCAATCCCTCCCATTTAAGGTGGGTGTTGCACAGTATGCAGGGATTGGGGGTGCGTCCTGCATGGTATTCGGCCACGAAATTCTCGATGACAATTTCGCGGAAACGATCGACAAAATTGAGAACATAGAACGGGATATCATGACTGTTGCATATCGAGCGGAGATCGTTGATCGATTCCAGACTGCAACAGCGGCCGTCGCGGCGGCTCTCGCCGCCGACCTCGTCGTAGTCCCACAATTTCATGTGAGCGGCGATTACATCATAGCCCTGTTCTTTGAGCAGCATCATGGCGGTCGATGAATCGACACCGCCGGAAACCGCCACCAGTACTTTTTTTGCCATAGGTCACATAAAAAAGGGTCGGAAAACCGACCCCTGATTTTCCGTATTTACAGTCCGCCGTTATTTCGTTTTCGATTTTTCATACAGCGGCGACATTTCCCGCAAGCGCTGTATAATTTCGGGCAGTACTTCCACCGTGTATTCCATATCTTCCCTCGTAGTGAAACGCCCGAGCGAGAACCTGATAGAGCTCTGGGCAAGATCCACCGGGACATGCATGGCACTCAGGACATGCGACGCTTCCAGCGATCCCGAGGTGCAGGCCGAACCGGACGAAACCGCCACGCCTTTCATATCCAGCGAGAGGATAATCGATTCGCCCTCGACCGCCTGGAACGATAAATTTACCGTCGATGGGATCCTCCGCTCGTTGCGCGGCCCGTTCAGATAAACATCGGGCACCTTCGCCAGCGTGCCGTCGATCAGCAAATCGGCCAGTTCGATCCAGCGGCGGTGATCTTCTTCTCTCAAACTTTCGGCCAGTTCCAGCGCTTTGGCGAAACCGACGATACCGGCGACATTTTCCGTCCCGGGGCGGCGTTTCTTTTCATGATGACCGCCGTAAAACAACGGTTTCACCTTGACACCGTGCCTGATATACAGGATACCGGTTCCTTTCGGACCGTACATCTTGTGACCGGTCATGGAGAGCATATCGACATTGAGATCTTCGACATTGACTTTTATTTTGCCGGCCGACTGCACGGCATCGGTATGAAAGACGGCCCCTTTGGCTTTGGCGATTTCGGCCAGCGTCGCGATATCCTGTATCGTCCCGACCTCGTTGTTGGCATGCATGATGGAAACGATCGACGTATTGTCGGTGACTTTCTCGCGAAGTTCATCCGGCGAAACGATACCCAGTTTATCGGTTCCGAGATAGTCGGCCGTGAAGCCCTCTTTCTCGAGGGACTTCACCGCCTCGAGAACGGCATGATGCTCGACGGCCGAAGTTATAATATGATTCTTTTTCTTCCGATAATATCGGGCCGCGCCGATGACGGCGAGGTTGTCCGATTCGGTCCCGCCGCCGGTGAAATAAATCTCGGCCGGTTCGGCGCCGATAATTTCGGCGATTTTTTCGCGGGCGTCCTCGATCGCGGTCTTGGCCTCGCGGCCGAAATTATGCACCGAACTGGCGTTGCCGTAATGCTCCTTCAGGTAAGGCAGCATTGTTTCCAGAACCCGCTCGTCGAGCGGCGTGGTACTGTTGTTGTCAAGGTATATCTGTTTCAACGGTTTTTCCTCATGCCAAAATAAAGTTTTAAGCCACCTAATATATAAATCGTCCCGGTATTGTCAACAATTGCCGAGCGCGTACATCATCAGAATAATACGGGAAACGGATTAGAAAGCGTAAAGAATCGTAAAGTGAAGTTTATCTCCCGGCTCCATACCGGCGGAACGGATATGCCGGGCGTAATCAAGCCGGATCGGGCCGGCGGGAGATATGAACTGGATCCCGAAACCGTAAGCCAGCGCCATATTTTTCACTTTGATATCGTCGCGATAGATATAACCGTTACCGGCATCGGCAAAAAACGATGCCCAGAATTTCCCGATAAGCTGGTACCTGAATTCCTGGTTTATGATAAGAATAATATCGGCGCCGGTGAAATTACCCGCCTCCGACATCGGCCCCAGTTCGTTTTCGGCGAAACCCCGGATGGTGTTGGCCCCGCCGATATAGTAGCGATCATCAGTCGGCACCGATTCCGAATCGCCCATCTCCTGCAAAAAGCCGCCCTTGATACGCGTGGCCGAAATCCAGCCCGGCCAGGTTTTCCGGTAACGGGACCAGCTACCCTCGAGCTGATAGAAAGAATCATCGCCCCCCAGAAAACCGCCGATATATTCGAAAGTCATGCTGGTGACAGAGCCTTTGGTCGGCACAAAAATATTGTCCCGCGAATCGCGCACCATGTTGAAATAAAATTTTCTCCTGACCGAGATTCCCTCTTCTTCTTTTATCTGCTCCTCGGCTTCTCTGCTGACGCCGTAAATATCGAGTTGTTCATACTGCAGACCGGTCAGCATTTTCAGATTATCCCTGATCTCCCAGGTAGTCGTCGCCGATACGAACCAGGTTTGTTTGCGGTACGGCTGGACCAGCGATTTCACGCCCGGCTCGATCTGGGCGGTCAGTGTCACCGGTATTCGCAGTCCGGCAAACCATGGTTCGGTTACTCGAAGACGGTAGCTGTGTTCCTTGAGTCGCCACTCGGTGAATATCACGAACGAGGATTTGGCGGTTAGTTCCAGGTAGCGGGAACTGAAGAAATTGCTTTTGCTCCATGATCCCGAGACCGACCATATCAGGTCTTTCAGCGAATCCTGTGCGGCACCGGTTTTGACCGATATATGATGCGGCTTTTTTTCTTTGAGATTGAGAAGGAAATTCGGATTGAGCCGGCTCTCCATGGATGATGTGTCGCGCACGGTGCTGTTCAAAAACAGCGTGAAATAGTACCCGGTTTCGAGCAGTCGTTTCTGTGATTTTATAATATCGTCGCGTCGGTACAGGTCACCCTTTACGAACGTCAGTTCCCTCTTTACCAGTGAGGTATCGAATTCGTTGGCACCGGTTATCTGCAAATCACCGAAATGGACCAGCGAATCGGAATCGATTAAAAATCTTATACCGGCCAGATTATTTTCCTCGACCGTATCGACGTAGTACTTGGCGCGGGCATACGGATAACCGTTGTTGGCCAGGATTGATTTTATATCATAGGTCGCCTGCTTCAACTGGAAAGGATCAACCGGATCATCTTTTTTGCAGCGCCGGGAAATTTTGAGAATATCATTATGGAGATCCGGATCGTACTGTCCGCCAACCGTAACCTTATCGTAGAAAAATCTCCTGCCGGTGGAGATCTCGACCCGCACCAGCGCGTTCGAATCGGGCGGAATGGGAACGATGTTTTCTCTTATACGGACTCCGAGAAATCCGGATGATAGATAAATGTATTTCACTTCGGCCGTATCGCGCATGATGGTCTCGCGCTGAACCCGGCGGCGGCGATCGCGTTTGATAGCCTGGAAAATATTGAAAAGCGGGACATCGTACTTTCGGGAATAGAGACTCTTGCGGATTTTATTCGGGTCGGCGAAATTCGTATCGCCCTCGATCTCGACCACGATCGAGTCGATAATCGGCTTTTTCCCCAGCCAGCGCGACAACATCTCCTCCTGGGTGTACTGTGCCTCGGCCGAGAGGCCGCACAAAATCAGAATGAGGAAAATATATATACCTGTTAACGCTTTCACATCAATAATCCCAGTAGAAATTCAAATACAGTTGATAGAGATCGCCCTCATCGGCACGCCCCTCCATCAACAGGAATTTTTTCAGCCGGTATTCGAAACCGACATTCTGCCCGGTGGTGCCCGACAGATCGGAACTACCGTAAATATACAGATCAGGTAAAAGCGGCGTATAAACGCCAAGCGTCACCTGGGCGCCGAGGGGATACAGTTTGTCGCCGTAAACGGGATCTATCTCGAATGTTTCCACCCCCAGCGTTCGGGCACCGATACGGCCGACCTCGGATGACATAAGGCCAAAAGCGGTTGACGAGACGGTTCCGAAATCTGGATTTTGTTCGTTGTCGTCGAGAACGATCAGGGTCAGCAGTTCTTCGGTGCTGAACTGCGATCCCTCGGCGGTGGCGATATTCGGTTCATCGAGCGTGCCGGTCACATGGATACGCAATTCAAGATCGGTGGTGGCGGATGATTCGCCCGTTTGATCGCTCGCCACACCCCTGATTTTGGTGGAGGCCTCGATATCCAGCCGCGGATTGGGGTATTCGATATCTTCATAGCTGATAGTCGCACCCGGTTCGATCCTGAATGTCCGCCCCGCCAGGAAGCCCTTACCCCGCAGAATCTCCAGTGAGCCGATATAGCGGTACTTACCATCTTCGCGAATGAAGTTGAGATTACCGGCAAATTCGGCGTCGATATCGCTGTTTTTTATCCAGATATTGGATTGCGCCTCGAGATTGATATTCAGATCCCAAGTATCCTCGCCTTCGAGGGTCGAGATCACCAACCAGCCTTCGTCCTCGGCGGCGAAATTTTCACGGTAGACAACTTTCTGCGTTTTAATATCCCCGAATACTATCGGCGGCGTCACCCCGATAACTTTGAATTCGGCCGTTTTGGCACTTGCCTCGATATCGCCGAGTTCATATTTGACCGGAAAATTCCATGCCCGGATATCGACATTATAATCGAATTCATCGATCGTCCTGATGCCCACTTCCCCACCGCCCCTGACGGAGCCTTTTTTATTACCATTTTTGCATATTGCGGAGATACTGTCGATATAAATCGTTTTGTTACTCATTCTTATGTCGGAGTATAAATCCTCCAGCGGATAAACCAGATCATAGGCCTTCAACCAACCGTTTCTGATAGTCGCGCTCCCGTCTATCTGGGGTGTCCGTGGCTTTCCGGTCAGCCTCATATCGGCATCGAAATCGCCCTTGAATTCCTCGACCTCGTAAATCAGCCGACTGACCAGTCTCAGCTCCTTGTCGGAAGCGGTAATATGAATATCCTGATTTTCATTGGGGAAACGACTCTCGACTTCGGAAAAGGCAAGATTGATCGGGTAAACCCCGTTGGCCCGGTATTTACCGTATTCGCTTTGCAGGGAGACCGAGTCGATATTTATTTTTTCGTCCCTGTAATCGAAACAGGCGCGGAGATCGCCGAGCCAGAGATTTTGATAGGTCAGCGTATCGATTCCGCCGGTAAAGTTGATCACTGGTGACATCAAATTTCCGGTGAGGTCGAGCTTGCCGTAAACCGAGCCGCTTATTTCATATTCGCCATTAATAAGCCTCACCCAGGGAGTAATGTCATTGCCCACTCCGGCCATGTGAAAATCCATACTCTCATCGTAATCGAACCGCCCGCGACCCTCGATATAGCCGCCGACCGGCCGCACCAGCCGGCAGTTTTTGACATTATAACCGGTGGTATCGATATCGACCGTAATCAAACTGTCGTTATAGAGCGGCAGTTCCATAAATTCGACCGTTGCCGTATCCAGAATCAGCACCTGTGGATACGACAGATAATCAAGCGTTCCGCCGGTGTGAAGCGAGGCAAACTCGTTGTAAAACCGTCCGCTGTCAATATAAACATATTGCGAATCGATATTCATCATGGCAAAAATTGTGTCGTAGCCGACATCATAAGCGGTCCCCCGGAACAAATGCGCGATGACAAAGCCGTCGCGGTCAAACAGGAAACGGTCGATGTCATAATCGATAATCGCCTCCCGCGATAATATATCATATATCCAGAGCGAATCCGACTTGAAAAAGCCGTTGATATTCGGATTTACGAGCCGTCCGGAAACATTGAAAACCCCCTCTCCCCGGCCGCCCATCTCATCGATAAAAGTTTGACCGTTGAATGCCGAGAGGTCTTCGAACATGGCGTTCCCGGTCAGTTCGATCGGCCCGTGATAGTCGAATTTACCTTCGACGAAAAATGTATTGTCATGATATTTAATCGCGAATTTATCATGCAGGCTGATACTGTCGGTGGTGATAAGCATGTCACCGATTATCCGGTGGGCATGGTACTCATCAAACCATGACTCGTCCAGGTTAGCGACAATTTCGAGCGCCATATCCTGGCTGTGGAAACCGCGTCCGTCGAGATTAATTTCCCCGCTGAGATCGGACACATAGGAATCGAAAACCAAATTGTTGAGATCGAAATTTTCCATTATTGCCTGAAGGCGGTATTCCTCCGGCTTGACCGTAAAATCGATATCGCCCCGCCCGTTCAGCCGGCAACCATGAAGAATTACCCCCTGAAGCGTGTCGAATTCAAGCCGGTTTTCGGCAAAGCTGAAAACGCCGGCCAGCGAATCGAAATGACGGTTGAGAAAGGTGCCGGACAGCAAAACATTGCCGCTCAGCGCCCCGTCGCCGTAACGCATATCTCCAGATATCTCGACATCACCTTCGAGCCCGGCTTTAATAAACTGCGACAACTCGTTGAAATTCAATCTGCTGTCATCAACAACAAACTCCGACTCAAGATCTTTGTCGATAATGACCATACCGCTGAGGGCAATATCGGAGGAATCGGTGATGATCCCGATATCCTGAAACATCAGCTTGTTGCCGGTCAGGGTGACTTTGCCCTCGGCCGAAAGAAGATTGAAACGGGAGTCGGAGGAGCGGAAATTCAATCCCTGGATCAGCGCCGAATATGTTTTTTCGCGACCCTCCAGCGAGGCCTTGAGAAGTATATTGCTGAACGTCAGGGTGTCATCGGGCCTGATAATATTAAGGCTGAGATTGTTGAGACCTATATCATGAATATTGAAATCGAACATCTCGCTTTTTTGTTCCGAAGCGGCCAGCGGTTTCGGTATCAGCCACTTTTTATCACCGCCCTGCATCAATGTGAACTGAGCCGAATCGATATATATTTTATCGAATTCGATCTGCCCCATCCATAGTTGTCTCAGGGAATACTCGGCATAAATCTCCGGGACATGGGCCATGGTGTAGGTGGTGACGCTGTCCTCGTATATTACCCAGACATCTTTCAAAAACAGCTTCGAGACGTAATCGCCCGAAATCTCGCCAATATGCACCTGAAGCGGGAGGTTTTCGCCGATACGGTTGCCCAGCCCGCGATTGACCATGTATTCAATCAGGTTAAACTGGAAAACGGCCAGGTAAAAAGTAACGAGAAACACCAGCGCCGTGACCGGGATGGACAATAATATTCTATACTTAAGCTTCATATCTCAGTTCTATTTCTTCGATGACATCGACCGCCATCGAATACGCCTTGTCGCCTGCGATCGGCCTGATATCCTCATTTACCAGCTTAATAAGCCCGATCGGGGCGCCGACATTGAGGCTGCCCATGACATGCGATACAAGCTGGCGTCTTCTTTTATCGACAATCAGGGCGGCGACTTCGGCTAATTCCCTCTCCATCCGGCTCATTCCGGCGCGGGACAGAACTTTTCCATACCCCTCGAGCACCATCCAGCGAAACAGGTCCGGCGATACCCTCAAGAATTTTTCTTTGAGCCGTTCATAATTTTTGCCGTAAACAATCCCGCATAAATCTATACCATCGCGGTACCATTTTTCCGCCTCATTTTTGGATATTTTTTCTATATCGGTGTGATTTTCGATATCGCCGAAGACTTTGTTGAACACCAGCGCCGCTTCGATCATGCGCGGAAAGCCGAGAAAAAGATAGCTTTGCAGAACCGACTCGTATATAACACGCCTGTCCAGACCGTGATTTTTGAGTTCAACCATGGTCTGTTCGGTGAAATCATTATTGCTGACGGCAATGGCCGCCGATAGAATCGAGACCAGCCGGACCTGCCGGTTATTTTCAACCGATTTCAGGCTTTTCAATAATATCTGTATTCTATCCCGCTCCATCATGAGCATTATTATAATCTTTTTAGAAATAAAATGCCAGCAAACTTGTGAACTTATGACGGTCTGAACGGCAAAAAAAAGGCCGGGATAAAAGGAGCAAATATTATCCCGGCCGGAAGTACAGAATATCATTAGTGAACTTAAATGCCTTAACGAGCCTCCTCTGCCGTCATCACACCCTGGGTGGTGTATGTGCTGTTTACCGTCCGCCTGTCAAACGGCAGGATAATGTGAAGCGGACGATTGCCGTAACTGTAACTGCTTCCAGCGAAATTGGCCGTGGTTCCGAAACTTCTCTGGCCGGCCAGTTGATTCATCAAATTGCGAATCCGGTTGGCCTTGTCCACCTGTTTCTGGAACGCCCAATTCGAAATGCTGTGCTGGGTCAAAACGTGGGTTTCCTCCGGCTGTACATCTTTGTAACGATCATCGATATATTGTCCGGGCTGACCGTTGTCGGCAAATTCGGCCGGTTGATCCGGACCGTCGATAAGCCCGATTCCACCGGAGAAGACAAAAGCCAGGACCAGGCAGGCGGTCGCTACGGCCGGCGCCAGTCTGCCCCAGCCGAGAACAGGCGCACGTTTAGGAAAATACGCTTTGGAGCGCGTTTCCTTGAAACGTTCGCGGGCCACCCGGTTCAAAAGCCTGGCGTTGAAATCATCCGAAACGGCCGGTTTCGGCAATGTATCGATAGACCCATACAGCTCGCGGAAAACAGCTTCCTCGCGACGGCATTCAGCGCATCGACTAAGATGCTCCCTTATAGATTCCTGGCGCTTTTCGGGAAGTTCATCCCTACAATAAGCTGACAGGAAGGAGCGTACCCTTCGACAACGCATTGTATTCCTCCATTCTAGGTCTCAATTTATCTCGAAGCATGGCTCTCGCCCGGTTGACCCTCGATTTGACGGTTCCGAGCGGGATATTCATAATCTTGGCCACTTCATCATAAGGGAGTTCCTGCAGGTCTCTGAGAACAAACGCCATCCGGTATTTCTCCGGGATGGTTTTGAGGGCGGCATCAATCGCCTTGGGCAGATTGGAGGGCAACTCCATCTCCACCGCTATTTCCGCCTCTTTACCCTGCATGTCGAAAATGTCGGTAAATTTGAACCGTTTCCGTTTCCGCAGTTCGTTACGGGCCAGATTAAGAGCAATAGTATAAATCCAGGTCGAAAAACAGTGACGGAAATCAAAAGAACCGCGGTGCTGATAGACGCGGCAGAATGTCTCCTGAACGATATCTTCCGCTTCTTCCTTACTGTGCAGCATTCTTACGATAATATTCATCAATCTATCCTTGTAACGATCCACTATTTTACTGAAGGCAACCATGTCGCCTTCCTGGATCCTCTCCATTAGATCGTAATCTATCTGCTTTTCGGATTCTTTTGCTTTCACGTTTCACCTGTCTTTATTAATATTACATTCGGCATATTTAAAAGTTCCATAAATAGTTACGCAGAAATTATTAAGTTGTTGAAAAACAACAATTTCACCTTAACGAGAATAAATCCCACGGGTACCCGATCAAATATAAGATAAATCCCGCCAAAAACAAAAGCAATAATGGCGCCGCCAGAAGCCGATAGACTTTGCCCAGATTCGACCTGAAATGCTCATTGGTCAAAATCAGGCAAAAATGTGTCGGGGAGAAAATCATCCCGACATAGCCGGAGATAAACGCCAGGAATATATTTGCCATATTTATATCGGGCACATAGAGATAGCCCGCCAAAAGCGGGTAGGCCAAACCTATCAGCGCGAATAAAATGCCGGTCAGAAGACCCGAAATAAACGAAACCAGGATTATCACCAGTTCGGCCGGAAGACCCAGCTCGGTGGTCAGTTTCGGGATGGCGCCGACCGCCCCGGTCAATTCGAGCATCGCCTGAAACGACAACACGCCGTAAACCAGAACCAGCAGACGCGGCGAAAAGGCGGCTTTGGCCGAGGCGCGCATCGCCTCTTTATTGGGCCGTTCTATTATCAAAAGCAGAAGCAGGGCTATTAAAATCGAATAGACAAGCTCCAAATCGAAAATCGCATATATCAAAATGGCCAGCAAAATCGGCCAGATGCGCATAATAATCAGCCCGAACGGCTTAAAAAACGTTCCGTGGCCCGAATTGTTGACATCGATTTTGCGGATAAGGAAAAATATCCCGGTCGGGATCATGATAAGCGTCATCGGCATCTGCATCAGGGCGATGGTTCCGATCGGTATCTGGGTGATGGCCGCCGCCAGCACCAGCCCGGGGTAAACCGGCCAGCAGAATTCCATCACGTGCCGCGACCAGTAATTGACGGTTGTCTTGAATTCGGCGCTGTATTTGGGATTATCGAGAACTTTCCCCACCAGCGGCGCCGACAGAAGCGCCCCGCCCGGCATCGGCATCAGGCCAATAAGCGCCGGCAGAACACCTGCGGCGGTCCGCGCCCCGCCGATCAAATCCTCGCTCGAGTTGACCAATCGGTCGAGATAGCCCAGCTCTCTTAAGATGCGGCCGAGGAAAGTGATGATAATTATGATGGCATATAGTTGTAGAAAATACCGGGAGACGAAGAGATTCTTGTAGCTGTCGAACATCGCCGAGGCCTCGGCGCCGTACAATATGGCGGTCAGCAGGCCGGCGCCGAGCAAAATATATCCGACGAAAATCTTTTTCCGCAGACCGACGACTATCCCGACAAAAATCAGTATCAGTTTCGAAAATTCCATCATAAGTTTGCCAATATACCTCTTCCCCGCTTTCTGTCAACCGGTGTGATAATGATTGTCCAAATTCATTGATATATTTATATTCCGTTATCATGAAAATCAGCTGTTCCATCAACGGCAAAGCGGTCCCGAAAAACCGGGCGAAAATTTCGGTGTTCGATAATTCGCTGTTCTATGCCGAGGGATTGTTCGAGACATTTCTCGCGCTCAGCGACAGGGTGATTTTTCTCGACGACCATCTCGACCGGCTCGAAAAAGGCGCCGCGCTGATCGGTATCGAACTGCCGGTTTCCAGGGCGACGATTATCCGATGGATAAACGCCGCCAATATGAAAAACAGCTCGCCGGTCAAAAAGATACGGGTGACGGTCACCGCCGGCGATTCGGATTTCTGGGCGGGGAAAAAGTCGAAACCGAATATTATCGTCATCGTCACCGATTATGAAATCCCGACCAGACCGTGGAAACTGACCGTCTCGCCCTACCGGGTCGATCAGGGTTCGCCGTTCCGCAATGTCAAGACATTGTCGTTTATAATCGAGATGACCTCGCGCAAGAATGCGCACTCGGACAGATACGATGATGCGATTTTGCTTAATCGCAACGGCAATATCGCTGAGGCCACCTCGGCCAATATTTTCTGGATAAAGAGCGGAGTGCTGTACACGACGCCGATCGGGGCGGGGTGTCTTGAGGGTATGACCCGGCGGCACATTATCGAACTGGCCTCGGCGCATGATATCCCGGTGAAAGTCAAAAATATCAAGCTGGATCAATTGATCGCAAGCGATGAGATATTCGTGACATCATCGATCAAGCTGATTCTGCCGGTGATTTCCATCGACACCGACCGGCTGCATAAGTACAAAGTCGGCATATTGACAAAACGGTTGCGGAAATTGTTGTGGGAGCAAATTGAAAGTACAGTTGAAGGGATGGAATGAAATTTCCTGATGCAATAAACGCGATTTTAGGTCATGGTCATGATGAAAAGACGCTCTGGGAAGGGCGCTATAAAATTCCATGGGACGATCCCGAATTCAGCCGCCGGATGCTTATGGAACATCTGTCGCAGGATCATGATCTGGCCAGTCGGAAAACGGATATGATCAAAAAACAGGTCGCGTGGATCCATGAACATCAAAACAATTCTGCTCCCGGGCGTCTGCTCGATATCGGCTGCGGGCCGGGATTGTATGTCGAGCAGTTTGTGAATCTTGGATATGTCTGCACCGGGATCGACTTCTCCCCGGCCTCGATCGAATATGCCGAGCAACATCTCGGCGGCCGTGCCGTTTTTATCAAGGGCGATATTCGCGCTGTTGATTTCCCCGACCGATTCGATACGGCCATGATGCTTTACGGTGAACTCAATGTCTTTTCGCCCGACGAGTGCCGTAATATTCTTAAAAAGGCGCATGATGCACTTATCAGAAACGGGAGGCTTCTGCTCGAGGTGCATACTTATGATGCGATCAGGCGCATTGCCGAGACACCTTACAGCTGGTATAAATCCGGCCCCGGACTGCAGGGGCTTTTCTCCGACCGGCCGCATATCTGTCTTGTCGAAAATCACTGGCTGGAAAATCAACAGACCGCTTTGCAGATATTTCATATTCTGGACGATGACGGCAATCTGGAAACGTACCGCAGTACCAATAAAGCCTGGACCGATGAGCAGTACCGGCAGTTGATGTCCGGGGCCGGTTTTGCCGATGTTGTCATACACGATGACTGGCCGGTTCCGGGCGAGGATTTCCAATTGGTGTCGGGTGTGAGGTAAAAAAGAGGAATTGTCGGGTTTTTCGTTCGTCCGGAGACTTTCTCGGAACGCTGCCTACTCGGACCAATTATTATGTGATTGATAATGGGTAGATTGTATAATGGGAATCCATCTGTCGCCATTCCTTAACATGAATAAACCATATTTTCATATCTTTGACAGAGATTGGGCGACAAAGGCGAAAATTCGACTGCTGCAAAAGCTCATCCGCATCGTTTGGCGAGCTCTTAAGTACCTCATGGATGTAGTCCAATGTCTGAGTCGCATTCGATCCATCTTCGGCCACCAAATCCTCCTGATCTCTGTTATCTATGTTATCTATTTTAAATAGTAGTGGAGCCGGGGAAATATCGAGCAAATTGAATAACTGGGGGTAGTGTTTGTACAGATCGTCAGTTACCCCCTTTATCTTTTGTCGTATTAACTCATCTAAGAAGTCCAGGGTGTAAGTCAATATCTCTGAACCGTATCTTTTGTTCACTGCATACCTTATGGCTGTTGATTTTGAGGGTGAAACATAGGTATCACCATGTTGAAAGTTCATTATACCCGATTTTTGCTCGACCATAAGTTTAAACGAACCAATACGAGCTTCTAGGTAGCTATTGGATAAGTGTTTTTCAACGAGCGGGTATATTTTCTTTCCAAATTCAAGTACATGCCAAGAAACAACTGGATTTTGCCCTCCCAAACCATACTTGATTATATCTTCTAGGAATAAGCTCGAGGTGCCATGATAAAGGGGAATATTTATACGATTACAATTTGACTGTTGGTTCATTGTTATGCTCCTTTTTTCTTTGTAATCCGGAAATATTAAAGACGATAGCCTCAGAAAGTCAATATCAAATAGTAAAGGCAGGGGGGATTTCGAGAGAATAAGCCTTAGCGAATGAGCGAGAAACCGGACCATTTGTATCCCCTCAATTGTCATATTTATATTTGATTTACGCGTCTAATATGTTATATAATGAATGTTGGTTATATTAATTAAAGATATAAAAAGCATCCCCAAACCTCAATGCAGTGAAGGGATTTTGAAAAATCTACTAGGGACCTTGAAATGCACAACAGTTTAATAAATAAAAGGAGCTGACAATGAAGTACTTATGGGTCTGTATCTTAGGACTTGTCCTTTTTTCTGCCTTGATATTTATGGGATGTATGGCAGGAACGGGTATATACAAAACTGACCCTGCAACCGCAGAATTCTATGGAGCTTCGGTATCAGTGCATCGTTGTACTTTGCTAGAAACTAATCCTCTATTTGGTGCGAGTAAGTCTTTGTCTTTATTGGCAAGCCTACCTGACGACACTACGCAGCAAGGATCACTATCTATTGGCTTTACCTATACTGCGGAAAGTTGGGGTTTTATATCCTCAATCGAGATGAAAGTAGATGATACTATTTATCAAATTGCTTTTTCTTCACCTAGCAGAGAAGTGGTAAATATGGGCGGTGTTATGTGTGTTGAGAGTGGATTGGCAGAAATATCCACCAACATGCTCATGAAAATGCTTTCTAGCGATATATCTTTTCGATATGCTGGCGAAGTACATTCCCTTTCTGATAAGTGCCGACAAAATCTACTTGAATGGTGGAAAGCTATTCCGCAGTATTGGCAAAATCGAATACAAATAAACGCGCAACGGATACAGGCGCGATAGGTAGCAAATGGAAAATGGCCGGGCAGTCCAATTTTCGAGCTTTTAAGAAAAAGGTGAATCAGGTTCTGGGGGAATGTGCATAAACGAATGAGCGAGAAACCCGACGTTATTTATTAAGCAGAATAATCTGGATGGCAAGAATCCCCGCGAAGCACCCTTCGGGGCACCCTTCGAAGCTCAGGGTCTACGACAGGATCTTCGACGGGATCTTGGACCGGACACTCCTTCCCTACTGTCATTATAGAATTCACCACCCCCCCTTGAATATATTAAGTGCATGATTTTTGCCTCTGATACAATATTTGTGCGGGGGCGGGTTTTGCCGCAATGCCTAAGCCGTTAAATCACAGTCGATTCACCCGGCGGGCCGGGCCGGTATGAAAATTGCTCCCTTTCCTTAGTGATTGAACGGCTTAATTTTATGTTGACCGATGGAGGCAAAAGCAGTATTATCGCCGGTATGGAGACGAAATAACTGCCATGGAGGGTAAAATGCTTCGAAAGATATTTAGTTGTATCTTGTTAACCGGCCTGCTGTTAGCGGCGGCCGAAAACGGCCCGGCTCAGACCACCGACTATTTCGGCGATGAGCCGGCCAAGTCGCTCTATGAAATCCCGCCCCGGATGCTTATAGATGTTCCGACGGCGGGGACTTTGCCGCGAGGATGTTTCGATATCGTGATGCGTGTGTACAACAACGGCGGAATTCTCGGCAAAACCTCGATCGGTCTGTCGAACCGGTTTATGCTCGGGATGTCATACGGCGCCGAGGGAATAATCTCGGACCGGACCGCCAACGCCAACCCGGAGATCGAGTTCAATGTCAAACTGCGCCTGATCGACGAGGACTACTATATGCCCGGTTTTGCCATCGGTTTCAACTCGCAGGGGCAGGGGGCGTGGCTCGATGGCCGCGATCGATACACCTACAAATCGAAAGGTTTCTACGGTGTTATCAGCCGCTCGTTTATGATGCACAACACCAGTGCCGGCGCGCATGCCGGGGTCAACTATTCGCTGGAGAACGACGACAACGACGAGGAACCGTCGGTTTTCTTCGGTCTCGACACCCGTTTCAATTACAATGTCGGTTTCTTTATCGAGTACGACCTGGCTCTCAACGACGATAAATCGTCGAGTGATTATTCGAAGGGCCGAGGTTATCTCAATATGAGCGTCAAGTGGATGTACTCGGAAAATCTCGAACTGGAATTCGTCATGAAGGATTTATTGCAAAATCGTAGAGAGGATTCGTCAACTTTTGGCCGGGAATTGCGTTTTACATATATAGAATTTTTTTAGACCCTGAATGGAGAAGTTATGAAAAAGCATTTTACCCTTATAATTCCGCTCCTGATGATAATTTTCCTTTTCTCGGGTTGCTATACCAAACTCGCCAGCCCGGGCGCCGAGGAGAATTATGTCGATACCGAGGATGACAATTACGACGAGAATTACGGCTACACCCATTATTATTATCCTTCGTACTGGTCGTCGTTTCACAACTGGGGACATTACTACGCCACACCGTGGTGGTGGGACTATAATGACGGCTATTACTACGATGGTGATGACGACAACGATGACGGCTCGCCGCGTCAGGGTGTTCCCGGTCAGGCGACCCGTCCGGACAGCCGTTTCCAGCCTGCCACCGGGTTAGAGGGCGCCAATGCCATCGGCGGCGGCAGCAGCGGGGGTGGAAGCAGTTCATCGGCCAAGCAGAAAACCGAGACCAAAGATGCAAGCACCGAAACGCGCCGGAAGGGCGAAACGACCCAGAGCGAGGATAAAAAGACCGAGGATACCAAACCCAAAAGCAGGTTCAAGACAAAATGAAAAAGATAAGCATAATTCTGACGGTTATACTATCGCTGGCGGCGCTCTCCCCCGCCACGGCATCGGTCGCTTACCTGCTCGATCAGTATGAGGTTCTCGCCGGGAACGGAACCGGTATCGGCGCCAAACAGATGGCTATGGGCGGCACCGGGGTTATGTCGATCGACGGCACCTCGCTTTATTACAACCCGGCCAACCTGACCCGTATTCCCAGAATCGAATTCATGCTGGGTATGTCATACCAGAAATACAAAAGCGACATGACCACCGGCGGAGTCGGTCTGGACACCGGTTTCGACGCCGACGATTCGAAAAACAACACGCGGGTGAGTTCGGCCATCATGACCGTCCCCTACCCCACCTATCGCGGCGCGCTGGTGTTCGGTTTCGGTTTTTCTAGAGTGTACGATTTCGACCGTATTTCCAATTTCTTCTATCGCGAAGAAGAATTCCCGGGCGATTTCAACGCGGTCAGCGAGGAGGTCAAGGAAACCGGCGGTCTCAATCAATGGGCTTTCGGTTGCGGGCTGGACCTTTCGCCGCGCGTGTCGTTCGGCGGTTCGCTGTTTCTGTATCACGGAAAACATGAGCTGAGTCTTAAATCGCCCCTGTACATATCCGGTGCGCTGGATTCGGACTTCGAGCAGCGTCTCGAGTACAAATATCTCGGTTACGGCGCCAAGCTCGGTTTGTCGATGCAGTTGTCGCGCTATATCGGGGTCGGTATGACTTTAGAGTCGCCGGTTTCGCTGAGTGTCGATGAGGATGGTTCCGAGGTCGAAAACAATGTTTATGTCCGTTACGACGAGGTCGAATACGATCTGAAACGACCGTTTGTGTTTGCCGCCGGGGCGGTCGGCCGTTTCGATTATTTCACTTTCATGGCCGACATCGAATACACCGACTGGAGCCAGATGTCATACTCCGACAATATGGGTATGGAACTGCTGAACGACGAACTCGAAGAGGCTTACAGGGAAGTGTTGAAATTTAAAATCGGCGGCGAGTATGTTATCCCGAATATCGACCTTGCCCTGCGGGCCGGTTTTTTCAACAATCCTCTTCCATATAAAGAGACGCCATCATACGAGAGCGATTCACGCTACGGTTACAGTGTCGGCTTCGGCTTTTTGGTCGACCAGGTGCTTATGATCGATGTCGCTTATGTGCACGGTGTTTCAGGCAATAATTTGATTCTGGAAACCGAGGGCGGCATTTTTGTCAATGATATAGACTTCGAAGAGGAGACCACGACTGACCGTCTTCTGATGACGGCCTCGTACAGATTTTAAAATATTCTCTTTTCCATTCCAGGTCGAGAAAAAAGGCGGTTTTCGAACCGCCTTTTTTCATGCATATTTGGACTGTACTATCAGATATTGTCCCAGCGGTGCAGGATCATTTTCACGAACTCCTCCACCCTCTCGAAAACTTTATGCTGGAACTTTTTTGAATTTTCGACATCGAAATCCGGGATACCCTCGTTTTCTTTGTATTGCAGGATCGAACCCGGGATGGGATAGATATCGGCCCCGGCCTTGAAATGGTACGGCATGTTCTCGTCGAGCTGTGATTTATCGACCCAGGATTCATCCAGAGCCTGCACCATGGCGGTTTCGTTGTTGCCGGCATGGCCGCCCGCATCACCGTAGACTTCCTGGACCTCCTCATCACAAAGGTCCCACCAGTGAATCACCGCGATTTTTATGCGGTATTCATAGAAGAAATCATGCGCGGCCGCTTTCAGCGCCGAATTGTTGCCGCCATGACCGTTGAGCACGATTATTCTCTTGAATCCGACATCATACAATGATTTGAAAACATCGGCGACAAAGTTTTGAAAACTGGCCGGCCTGACCGTCATCGACCCGGGATAACCGTAGAGCGATTTGGTTATGCCGTAATTCAAAGTCGGCGCAATGATGGCGTTGATTTTGTCGGCCAGGTGGGCGGCGATCGAGTCGGGAATCAAATTGTCGGTCCCGAGCACCGTGGCGCCGTGCGCCTCGATGGTTCCGACCGGGAATATAACGGTATCGATCCGACCCGGAACCAGCTCCCGGATATTTTTCCAGGTCAGTTTCTGGAGTTCTCTTTGCATTTTATTTTACCTGTTAAGATATCTGTCAAGGACAAGTTCGGTTTCTTTGGCGGAGATTTCATCACCCTCGAGGCGGAACTGGTTTATATCCCTGATGAGATATTCCAGATCTTCATGATGCTCGACCGCATACCACAACTCGAGCTCCGACCACGACAACCCCTGTTCCTTGAAATGATTGGCCACTTCGGCGTAAATTGTCGGGGATTTCCAGTCAAACATCGACATCGGGACATGACATTTTTCGGTCATACCCAGAAGATAATAGCGGCCCTCCACCGTCGGTCCGAAAATGGCATCCGATTTTTTCAGCAGTTTCAAGGCGGTTTTTAGCATATCCGCCTTGAGGGTCGGTGTCCGGCTCCCTATTAACAGTATATGTTTATAGCCTTCATCGAGACAGGAGCAGAAAGCGTTTTCCATCTTCACCCCCCACCGCTCGGGCGGCAGGACCGTGACCTTGAGTTCCTCTTCCAATATTCTCGCTTTTCGGCCCTTGAGTTTCTTCTTCAAATATTTCAAAATGGTATTGACCGATTTTTCCGTTTTCGGAAGACCGGCATAGAAGAGATGAAAATCGACCGATTTGAGATCGAGAACATTTACGAGTGTGTCGGCGATAAAGGCCTGGTGCAGGAAATTAACTTCTTCGGGTGACAGGTTGTCCCCGATATTTAGTTCCGACCCGTCCTCCTGGGTCTCCTGAATACAGAGAGCCAGAACGGCTTCGTTTTTTTTGGCTTTTGGCATATGCTAATAATGATTTTTCATATTTTCAATTTCAATTTACCCGAATATAAAAAAGCACCGCGCCCTCGTCAAGTGCGCTCCGGCATTTTTATTTTCGGCTTCCTTCAATTTGACTTACTTAATATCAAACCGCACCCGATAAGAAAATCACATTCGCATAATGTTTGGAGCCATAGTCGCCGTATAGTTGTAATATATGTTAAATGCGGGCCGACTCCGAATTGCCTTGACAAGTTAAGTTGCGGGAAGGTATTATAAGAATTAATCTTCAGGAGGATGACCAATTAAATGAGAAAATTAAGCAGGTTTAATACGTGGACTGTTTTAGTCGCCTTTTTCGCCGTTACCCTGATCGCTTCGGCGGCGCCCGTTTCGGCCTCGAACGGCCTTTTCGGAAATTTCGGCGACACACCCGAAGAACAACTGGCCTTTATATCTCCGGTTGTCTCCCGCACATCGCTGGAACCCGGTGCGACTTATGATGCGGCGATAATAATCACGGTCGCAAAAGACTGGCATATCAATTCCGCCCGGCCGTTTCAGGACTGGCTCATACCGGCCGAACTTGTCATGGGTACCGCCGACGGCGTCACCCTTTCGGATATTCAATTTCCGCCCGGATCCACCATCATGCTTCTGGGCGAGGATATGTCGGTTTATCACGACAGCGTGGTCGTTTACTTTAAGATCAGTGTCGATGAGGCGGCTGAAACGGGTGATATAACCATACCTGTCGAATTTACGTATCAGGCCTGCAATGACAAAGAATGTCGTCCCCCGGAGACTATCTCGGATAATCTGGCAATAACAATCGGCGCCGAGGGCGAACCGGTTTATTCCGAGTTGTTCGCCGATATTCGGACCGCCGAAGACGCGGCGGCAACCGGCGGCGAATCGGTCGGACAGGAATCGGATCTTCAGCGGCTGATCGACAGGTACGGTTTCTGGGGTTATTTCCTGGCGCTGGGGATCGCCTTTTTAACCGGGCTGCTTCTCTCGTTCTCCCCCTGCACCTACCCGATGATACCGATTACCGTCTCGGTTTTTGCCGGTCAGCAGCGAAGTCTCGGCCGCGGCTTTATCCTGTCGCTTTTTTATGTCGGTTCGATGGCGCTGGTTTACGGCATCATGGGCCTGATCGTGTCGCTTGTCGGCGGCGTTTTCGGCGCCTGGCTGGCCAGCCCGGCGGTAGTGACGGCTATTGCCATCGTCTTTGTTATTTTCTCGCTGTCGATGTTCGGCCTGTATGAATTACAGGTCCCCGCCTCGCTGCGCCAGAAACTCGGCGCGCGGCAGACGGGCGGCGGCGTAACCGGATCGATTGTTCTCGGCATAATCGCGGCGCTGGTGGTGTCACCATGCGTCGGGCCGTTTGTCGCCGGGATACTTTTATATATAGCCACCTACGGCTCGCCGGTTTTCGGCTTTATCACGCTCTTTGTCTTTGCGCTGGGACTGGGCACGCTGTATTTGATCATAGGCACCTTCTCATCGGCCATAAGCGCCCTGCCCGGGGCGGGGACATGGATGGAAACCATCAAGAGTTTCTTCGGTTTCGTGCTGTTGTTTATGGCTCTCTATTTCCTGCGGACGATCCTGCCCGCCGACCTGATAAACATCCTCGCCGCGCTGTTGCTTATCGCGCTGGCTGTTTTCGGCGGCGCCTTCGACCGGCTGACATCGGATGATAAATTTTTTCCGCGAATCAAAAAGTATGTCGGTTTGCTGGCCTTTATTGTCGGCGCCTATTTGCTCCTGGGAACGATGCTGGGAAGCGGTTTCCTCATGCCTGAAGGTAAAACATTCTTTGCCAACACGGGGCAAAGCTCGGTTCAGCATGAAGATGAACTGATTCCGTGGCAAACCGATCTCGAATCCGGCCTGGCCCTGGCAAGAAGCGAAAACAGACCGGTTCTGATCGATACCTGGGCCACATGGTGCGTCAACTGCCGTGTTCTGGATAAAAAAACTTTCGGCAATCCTGATGTGGCCGCCGAGGCGGAACGGTTCATGCCGCTTAAAATACAACTGGAAAAGGCCGGCTCCGCCGAAACCAAAGACTTCATGGCCCGCTTCGGTTTGAAGCATTACTCCCTTCCGACGACATTATTGCTGGATTCGGACGGCAACGTGAAAAAAATTATGCAGGGCGTCGTCGGGCCGGATGATATGATTGCCGAAATGCGCCAGGTACGCTGATATAGACGGCACTTGAAATTGGATGAAAATCGAGATGTGATGGGGTGTTTGATTAATCCTGTTTCTTGAGATCCAGAATTCCGGCCAGATCGTCCTTGATTATCTGATACAACTCTTCCTTGTCGATCTTATCGATAATTTTCTTGGCCAGTTTTTCCGAAAGCACATCGACCAGATTATTGACAAAGTGGTGAATCTCGGCCGCGTCTGATTGCGGTGATGACTGTTCGGCCTCGGGGGCCTCTTCGACCGCTACCGATGCTTCGGTTTCCGCCTCGGTTACATTCGGAGCGACCTCGTCATAAGCCTCGGAACTGATCTGCTCCACTTCCTTCTTGAATTCGGAAATGAACCCATCGACACCGCCCTCGGTGATAGACGGTTCTTCGGTCGGTTCGGTCCGGTCCGAAACAGTTTCCTCCTTGACGGGGAAACTTACCGGATCAACCGTATCGCTCGTGGAGGTGGTTTTCAATTCGGTGTCGTCATCGGAAAAAGTCTCGAGCGGCTTTTTGGCATCGGTGGTCTCTTTTTGCATCTCTTTGATAAACCAGTTATAATCATGTTCCGAATCGACCACACCGCCGTCTTTATTATCGGCCTCTTCCGGTTCGGTGAAACCGTACTGATCGGGAGAAATTTCCAGCTTGGATGAAGCGGCTAAATCAGCCTTTTCAGCCGGTTTATCTTCATCTATGACCGGCTTTTCTTCCAACTCTTCTTTTTCGTCTTCGGTTTCGGTTTTCGGAGCATCGTCGCGGATCATCAGCGACTCGACGCGGTCGCTGTCGCCCATTTCCTTTTTATTTTCATCTTCGGGGCGGTGAATTTCGAACAGGTCCTTTTTGGACCCGGCCGGTTTCACTTCCGGTTTGAGATGCATATTGGTCTTATCCATCACTTCGGAATCTTCGACCTCGATCCTGTCGATACCCAGAGCGGCATCCAGAAATTCATCATCGACCGCCTCCATCGAAAGCGGTTCCACCGTTTCGACCTTCTCTTCCGATTCTTCTTCGACTCCGCCGCCCACGAATAATTTTACACGCTCCAGGAAATCCTTCGGGTCGAAGGGACGCGGCAAAATCACCTCATCGGGATACGGCAATGACCGTCCCTCGGGATCGGCGATCAACAGAATCGGTATCGACGATGTTTCCTTGTTTTCATCGAGTGAATCGTAAAGATAAATTTCATCGGCATCGCGCATATCGGCGCCGACGATTACCATATTGGGCGTTGAAATAATAATAAGTTCTTTCGCCTTCTCGACGGTCGAGGCGGTGATAACATCATATCCGTTTTGATGTAAAATAGACTCGGCAATGCTCCGAATGGCATCTGATTTTTCGGCGACCAATATCTTTTTTCTCATATCAATAATCCCGCCCTATATGGTTTTATTATCCTTGTTCGACAGAATCTGGCTGGCATCTTCCAGAAATTTGCGGTCTTCTTTTGATATATTTTCAATACCTACTTCATTTATCTTGTCTAGTATTTTATCGACCCGTTTCATGATTTCTTCTGCTTTTTGTCGATTCTTTTCGAGTTTCGCCTCTTTCTTCTTGACCCGCTTGGACTTAAACCAATTCGGGATAATCTTCCAGCGCCAGTCCAATTTGATGTAAAAGAATGCCACCAGGGCGCCGCCAAGATGCGCCAGATGCGCCACATTCGGTCCCGAGGCGACAAAATTCAGGACGGCAAAGAGCGGTATGGCCCATCGAACCTTCATCGGAAACATGAAAAAGATATATAAAATCCGGTCCGGGAACATAAACCAGTAGGCCACCAAAACGCCGTAAATCGCCCCCGAGGCGCCGACAATCGGATAGGCCAGGCCGGGATTGAATATCAGTGATAACAGGGCTCCGCCCAACCCGCAGAAAATATAAAATTTCAGAAATGTCCTCGAACCCCAGCGATATTCGATTTCGGTCCCGAACATCCACAGGGCAAACATATTAAAAAAGATATGGAAAAATCCGGCGTGGAGAAACATATAGGTCAGCGGCTGGAACAGATAATTGGGAAATTCGCTGAAAAATCGGGCCGGTGTCAATCCCAGCACCGCGGTCAGGCTCGATGAGGATAACCCCTGAATGATATACACCATGGCATTGGCGATTAAAAGATACTTAATAACGGGGCTTAACGAGCCGGGCCCAATCCGGTACCCGCCTAAATTTCTGTGATTTGGGTTATACGGCCTCATTATTTAACCTATCGGCAATTGTTTTAAGCCACTTCATCTATATATTTAAGGCGGTCAGGGACGAAAGTCAACAGAATGATGGGTATCGGGGATACTTTATACGCTTTCTCCATCCGATTTTTCCGATATTTGATCATTTTGCTCGTTGTCCAACTGGACATCACAGGATGGTCCCATTCACGTCTCGACACCCATCTTCGGCAGAATAATTTTAACCAAAACAAACCAGAAAACCAGAAAGGCCAGCAGGAATATGATATCGTAAAAATCCATTGCGCTTCTTTTCCAATTTAATCGTTAAACAGTCGCCGGTGTTCCTTGAAAATGCACCGGTCCATTACCATCATCAGTCCGGCCCGCTCCCCGCGCGAAAACGCCTCGGTGGAAACCACGTTTTCCTGCAACCAGACCGCTCCGACCTTACACGCAACAGCCGCCTCGACGATATCCGGGACAATTGACGGATTCCGGAAAACATCGACGATATCGATTTTGTCCGGGATCGATCGCAGATCCGGATAAGCCTTTTGCCCCAGTACTGATTTTTCTTTGGGATTGACCGGGATCACCCGGTAGCCTTTTTCTATGAGAAAACCAGCGATGCGATTGCTCGCTCGCGCGGGGTTGGAGGAAAGACCCACCACCGCAATCGTCTTTGATTTTTGAAGCAGTTTTTTTATTTCATCCGATGATGGGTTTTTCCAGCCTCCCTGCGCTCCGCCGTTTATCGGCATATTTATCCAAGCGCCTTCGACACGTGGTTTAGTAACTGCGCTTTCGGAACCGCGCCGACCACCTGCTCGATAAGCTTTCCTTCTTTGAATATCAACAGGGACGGAATCGACATGATTTTGAACTGGCTCGCAATCTGGGTGTTGGTATCGACATCCATTTTGGCCACTTTCAGCTGGCCGTCATATTCCGCGGCGATCTCTTCCAGAATCGGCGCAATCATCTTGCACGGCCCGCACCAGGGGGCCCAGAAATCAACGATAACCGGAACTTCCGATTTCAAAACTTCGGCATCAAAAGTGTCATCGCTTATAGCAACCGGTTTACTCATTTTCTTCCTTTCATAATTTCTACCCGTTATTCTAACGAGTTTTAACAATTATCATCTTAATTTGTTCCCAGCATAGAGTTGCGCACCAGCGACACCGGTATCGTCCCGAAGGACAGAAGCCGGTTATGAATCTCCTTGAGAGATTTATCCGGGAATTTTCCCCGATAACTGCGCATCAATGCCTCGATTTCGATTTTACCGATAAGATAGCTCATCGGCTGAGTCGGCGACTGGGTATAGCGGTTGACCTCGGCCACCGCGTTGCCGCGCTCCAGCCGGGCCACATCGACTAGCAGATCGACCGCCTCGTCGAAAGTGTATTTCCCGGTATGCAGGCGGACATCGATGACGATTCGACAGGCGCGCCACAACTGGTCCTTCAACTGTATCAGCCGTGTTTTTTTATCTTTTAGATATCCCTGTTCGCGCATCATCTCCTCGCAGTACAGCGCCCAGCCCTCGGCAAATACCGGGGTTCCGAAAATACGCCTGATTTTCGAATCGACACGATTGGCGTGTAGAAACTGCAGGTGATGACCGGGATAACCCTCATGAAGCGTCCTGACCGCGATAGCCGCTTTGCTGTGGCCGGCCAGTTGTTCTTTCATCGCGGTCTCCCCCGCATCACTGTCAACCGGTGTCACCCAGAATATGCCCCTCTGTTCTTTTTCGAACGGGGGCGCCGACAGATAAGCGGCATAGGGCAATGTCATGCGATGGCTGGCCGGTGTCTCGACAATCTGCAACGACTCGTTGTCCGGGATGGTGACAAGATCGTTCCGGACAATAAAATCGCGGGTGCGGAGCATCTCCTCGCGGTAATGATTCAAAAGGCTTTCGCCCGGAGGGGCGTCGCTTTTGACCTCCTCGATCACTTCGGTCCAGTCCTTTCCGGGAGATATTTCGGCGGCCAGCTTCTTTATTTCATCAAGAGTCTTTTCGATATATTCCGATCCGATTTTTTCGATCTCGTCGACTCCGTACGGCAGCATGTGGAAATCCCTCAGGAGAAACTCGAAATATTCCTTTCCCGCCGCGAAGTCGCCCTTCGGTTTTTGCGACAGTTCGCCGGATAAAAATTCCGAATAGTTCTTAAATGCTTTCGAGGCCAACGTCGCCGAGGCCAGGATTTCGTTTTTGAATTCCTCCACCTCGCCGGACACATTCAGAATAATATCAGAGAAAAACTTCTGGGCCGCGTCGGCCGATTTGACGGCAATATCGATCCAGACGGCCGGGATCGTCTCGGCCCGGCGCAGGTTATCCATCCCCTGGAGCAAAAGACGGGGGACCTCACCCAGTCTCTTTATCAAGGCTCGAAGGCGGACCTCTTTCGGCGCAAAATCACGAATTAACAGCGCCATGCAGGAAAAAACCGCGTGGTTGATATAAACCGACGGATCGCGCCGATAGCGGTTGAAATGCCTGTCCTCGGCGATGTCCCGCCTGAGATAACCGTGGAGAATTTCGAGATCAAGCATCCGTTCCGGCGAAAGCCGCCCGGAATCCCTGAAATTTTTCAGTTCGGAAAGGTATTTTTCTTCTTTCCTGAGAAATTCCTCGATCGAGTTTTCGTCCAGTTGATCCATTTCCCCGTCATAATCATGCACACCCTCGAAGGTGGCCTCGGTCGGAGTGAATTTCCATCTGTCGTCGAGAAAATCGTTAACAAGTTTTTCGAAGGCCCGATCGTTGTATTCGATATTATTCATACGATTCAAATTTTTGCCGGATGTTCATTGTGGTTTTTGACCTGATCGACAAAGGCCTCGAGCCGGGTTTCCTCGCCGGTATCCTGAAGCCCCTCGTAACTTATGTTGAGCCACGGTATCTCTCCCAGGTCATGGGACACCGCTCTCGACAGTGAGGTGACGATCGTCCCCGGCATGCAGTTAAACGGCATACAGTTGATAATGCCGGAGGCGCCGCATCGGGCAAAATCCATCGCCTTGCCGATCGACAGCACCGCCTCTCCCCTGACGTCGATCTCGAGGTAGGGCGAGGCGAGTTTCGTAATTTCGATAGCGGTCTTCTCTCTGTCGATAGGTACATATTTGTGAAAATGATGCTCTATTTTATGTTCGTCATGATCCTGCAATATCTGCTGCATATAGGCCACCATGATACCCTTCCAGCTCTTTTTGTATATCGAGTCGAGGCGGTAGGTATAGGTTGTGTAGTTGACCCATTCGGCCAGCGTCGCCAGTTTCACCTCTATCCCCAGCTTCTCGATTTTTTCAATCAGGTGATTGTTCGAAAAACGGTTGTTGCGGAGATATATCTCGCCCACCAGCCCGACCACCGGTTTGCTTACGCCGCCGGTCGCAATACCGGCCATCTCCTTCGCCGCCGGTTTGGCCAGCTCGGCAGGATCGCCGCCGGCGATAATATGGTCCTGAAGCAGGTGGAGATACTTGTAATAGACCTTCTCCGTCGCGCCGCTCTCGAGTTCGTACGGCCGGATGCGATGCAGACACTTTATAAGGCAGTCAACGAAAATAACCCCGCGCCAGGCCGTCTTGCGAAAAGCCTTGGCACCGAGCCCGAAATCGCCGTAAGAATTTTCCGAGTTCGGGGAAAATATCGGTACATCGGGGTAACCCATCTCATCGAGAAGAATGCGCTGATATTTATTGTACTGCCCGAAACGGCACGGTCCCTCCGCCCCGAACATGAGAAAGACCGACTTGTCGGGATCGAAATCTTTCGATTTGACCTTGCGTATCATGTCGCCGGTGGTCACCACACAGGGGAAACATTCCTTGCCCGAGGTGAACTTCTTGCCGTAAAACAGGCTTTCCTCGTCCGGCTCGGGAAGCACCTCGGCGTTGACGCCAAAACGCTTCAGGGTGGCCGCAACCGGGTAGGCATGGTCGCACATATTGGGAATATACACGACACGGTTCTGCGGCGAGAATTTCTTGCCCGCCAGGCTGTAATCGGATATCGACGGCTGGAAAGAATAGAAACGAAGTGAGTCGAGAAACGCCTCCACCCGGGTTATCAGACCGGCGTCGGCGGAATGTTCATCCAGTTCGAGTTGCAGATAAGGTTTACCGGACATCAACCGCCGGAAAAAATGTGTGATAAACGAATCCGGCCCGCACCCGAACGAGGTCAGGTAAACACCGTAAAGATTGGGGTGCCGCCGGATAAAACTGGCCGCCGCCAGAATCTTGCGGCCATAGAGCCAGTACATACTCGATAAATCTTTGGTATCCAGCTCCAGCGGCAGAAAATCTATCGGGACCGCCTTGAGACCCATCTTCCTGATTTTCGACGGTATCTCCAGCGACAATCTTCGGTCGGCGCCGTTGTAAGGACGGCTGACAACCACGACACATTTTTCGTCGGGTTTGAGTGAATCGAGTATTTCTTTTCCTTTCGCCAGAAGCGTATCCCGGAACATATCATAAGCTTTCATGCCGTTCCCGACGGCCCGCTTCAAATCTTTTTCCTTTAAATCCATCACTTTAAATAACGGGCGCAACTGACTGAGCATCTTTGGTATATCGCTAACTATCCTGATCGGTAAACCGATAAACTCTATCCCCTCCGCGTCAAAATCGAATCTCGTCTTGATCGTATTCGAAATCGATTGCACATAGGGACATATATAACTACCCTTTTCCATTTGGTCGTTTTCGGTGAATTTTATAATACCGGGCAGGAAAATATAATCGACCTTTTTATTAATCAGGTTCTGGACATGCCCGAAGGCCAGTTTGATCGGGAAACATGTCTCGGCCGTGAACATCTCCAGCGAGTCCTCGACAATCTCATGGTTGGAGAGATCGGAGTTGACTACCTCATAACCGAGTGTTTCGAAAAACGCCCGCCAGTAGGGGTAATACTCGAAGAAATGAAGCACCCGTGGAATACCGACCCGGCCGCGGGTTAGTTTCTCGGAGTCGGCCTCTATATACCGTTTGTAAAGCATACGCTGGCGGTAGTTGACATAATCGGGCACCTTTTCCGCTTTTTCATCACTCCGCTTGACATCATATTTTTCACAGCGGCTGCCGTAATATAGCGGCTCCTCGCCCTCCACCTCGACCTTGTGGATCTCGCACATATTGGAGCAATCTTCGCAGGTGAATGTGCTCAGGCTGTATTTTCGTTTGGAGAGATCGAAACCCTTGAAGCCCGACCCGTTGCCTCTATCCACTTCCATCGCCAGAATGGCGGCGCCGATGGCGCCGGTAACATCATGATGCGGCGGAACCGTAACTTTTTTCCCGGTCAGTTTCTCGAAAGCGGCCACCACACCCTTATTCCAGGCGACTCCGCCCTGGAAGAAAATATTATCGCCCACTCTCCGGTCGCCGACGACCTTGGTCAGATAATTGGAGGCTATCGAATAGGCCAGTCCGGCGATAAGATCGTCGGTGGAAGCGCCCGCCCTCTGATGGCTGACCAGATCCGATTCCATAAAGACGGTGCAGCGTTCGCCGCAGCCAACGGGACATTCGGCGGCAAGGGCGCGGTCGCCGAATTCGCGTTCGATATTTATCTCGAGCTTCTCCGCCTGCTCCTGCAGAAACGAACCGGTTCCGGCCGCGCAGGCCTTGTTCATCTCGAAATCGACCACAGCCTTGTCATGCAGAGAAACATATTTCGAGTCCTGCCCGCCGATTTCGAAGATGGTATCGACGGTGGGATCTATATTTATCGCGGCCGTCGCCTGCGCCGTAATTTCATTCTTGATAATATCCGCCCCGACAAAATCGCCGGTAAGATACCGTCCCGAGCCGGTTGTCCCGACCCCGATCACTTTCACCCGGTCGCCAACCTCCTCGCCGATTTCGCTCAGGCCGCGCCTGACCGCCTCGATCGGCCGACCCTCGGTCATAAGATACCGCCGGGCAATTACATTTTTTTCTTTATCGATCAGCACCAGATTGGTTGACAACGATCCGACATCGATCCCGAGATAAACCTCCAGCCCGTCACATTCCCGGTCGTATTTTTTCTCCGTCACCGCATAATGTTTCGAGTCGGGATAATCGAAGGTCAGTCTTTCCCGGCCGTTTTGCGGGATATCGCGGAACTTGAGATAGCCGGATATTTTCTCGGTGTCCACCAATGTTATGTTATCGTTCTTTGAGCTGCCGGCCAGAACGGCGGCGCCGATTGCGCCCATGACATTGAAATGTTCCGGTATTATCAACTGTTCTTTTTCGATTTCGAGAATATCGACAAATGCCCGGACCACGCCCGGGTTGGCCGCCACGCCGCCCTCGAATGCGATCGGGGGAATGAATTTCTTTCCGCGCGCAATGGCGCTTTTGAAATTCCGCGCCACCGCATAACACAGCCCGGCCACGATATCATAGTCGGGCGTGGCGATCTGCTGGAGATGAATCATATCGGACTTGGCGAATACCGAACACCGCCCCGCGATACGCGGCGGGTTCTTCGATTTCATCGCCAGTTGGCCGAATTCATCCTCGATCGAAATTTTCAGCCGTCCCGCCTGCTGGTCGAGGAATGATCCGGTCCCGGCGGCGCAGAGATTGTTCATGCTGAAATCGACCACCACTTTTTTGTCCCGATCGAGCTGAATATATTTCGAGTCCTCACCGCCCATTTCGATGACGGTTACAACCTCGGGGCTAAGCATAAAATTGGCGGTACTGATGGCGTTTATTTCGCCGAATGATTCACCGCCTAGTATTTTCACCCCGGTTTTGCTCCCGATTCCGGTGAAACCGAGCCTGACCGGTTTTTCGATGTAAGCCCCGAATTCGTTATCGAGAATAGTTTTGAGGGTCTGATACGGGCGTCCGTGAAATCGGCGGTAAACGGTCTTCACGATCCGCCCCGACTGATCCACGACGCCGATTTTTACCGACACCGACCCTATGTCGATACCAATATTTATTTTATCATGTTCCATATTTTACTCACCTTTGACTCTGGTGATTGATAAGCATTTTAGTACATATACGCAACGATATTTTGAAACAATTTTATTACTTTGATTTATTAGCGCCGTCTTATATATTCACATCTTATAATTGGCTATGAAACTGTTATTACAAAGGGTCAGCGCCGCATCGGTGGCGGTGGAAAACAAGATCGTCGGACGGATCGAACAGGGCTTCCTGGTCCTGGCCGGGTTCCGCAAGGGCGATACGGAAGCCGATATCAAACGGCTGTCGGATAAGTGTGTCAATTTGCGCGTGTTCGAGGACGAACAGGGTAAAATGAACCGCTCCCTGCTCGATATCGGCGGTGAACTGCTGGTGGTGTCGCAGTTTACGCTTTACGCCAATTGCAAAAAAGGACGGCGGCCCGGCTTCGATAACAGCATGCCGCCCGGTGAGGCCGAGAGATTTTATAATTTACTCCTTGAGGAGATGAAAAAATCCGGCCTGAAAACGGAACAAGGAGTTTTTGGCGCCAAAATGAACATCAACCTGGTCAACGACGGTCCTGTCACGATAATGCTCGATGGCGACGAAATATAACAACCTTATCAAATTTTTCGAGAGGCGGAAACTGGTTCTCGCCTCCGGCTCTCCCCGGCGCGTTTTTTTGCTTCGTGAAGCCGGGTTCGAATTCCGGCAGATAATACCGGATATTCATGAGGATAACAACCTCCATACCGATCCGTACCGGCTGGCGACCATTCTCGCCGAAAAAAAGGCGGAAGCGGTGATCGACCGGCTCGCCGATGACGAAATCGCCCTCGGATGCGACACCATAGTCGTCCTGGATGGAAAAATCCTGGGAAAACCGGTCTCGCCCGATGATGCCGTGTCGATGCTGACGATCATGTCGGGGCAGATGCATATCGTCTGCTCGGCGGTGGCCTTGATGGACAAAAACGGGAGGATGGTGAGCGGTTTCGAACTGACCGATGTTTACTTCAACAAAGTCACCCAAAAACAGATCGAAGAATACGTCCGAACCGGTGAACCGCTTGACAAAGCGGGCTCTTACGGAATACAGGATCGGGGTGTTTTTTTGGTTGACAGGATAGTGGGAAATATTGATAATGTAATCGGTCTACCTCGTATGTTGCTGGATAAACTTGCCGGTAAAATGGCTGAAATAAAGGGCTTTTATGGAATATGACTATACTGCAATAGGCAAGGTCCTTAAGCAGCGAAGAAAAGAACTGCAAAAAAAGCTGCCGGACATTGCCGAAGATATCAAGATTTCAGAAAGTTATCTGGAAGCTATCGAAGGGGGCCGGCTCGACCTGCTGCCCTCGATGATATTTTATAATTTATTTGTCCGTTCTTATGCCAAGGAACTGGAACTCGACCCGGATCAGCTTCTTGAAGACGCCGCCACGCCTGAGGTCGAATTCGGCGCCAACGGCGAGGGCGAAGCCGAAACGGATGAAGGCAAAGGCAAGGGCGGCAAGGCGGTTATTTACGGCATTTTTGGCGTCATTGTCGTGGTCGTGGCCGCGTATTTGATTTTCTTCAGCGGCAAAGACAACGGCGGCTATGCCGA
>Ga0272443_10000453_pt1 | contig 76121 bp, 122 predicted proteins | sample SSMAcet12_FD_193581 | JGI IMG/M metagenome (GOLD analysis project Ga0272443, IMG submission 193581) | Marine sediment archaeal communities from Little Sippewissett salt marsh, Falmouth, MA, United States - SSM-Acet-12 | ecosystem: Environmental > Aquatic > Marine > Wetlands > Sediment ...
GCCGACCGGATCGAGGCCGCGCGGCGCGACGCCCTCCGGCGCAGCGAGCGGATCAGTGCCAAGAGGCTGCGTGAGATCGCGGCCAAGAGCACCGGCACGGACATCGCCCGGGAGGTCAAGCGGCGAGCGTGGAACAAGATCAACGAGCACTTGCCGCAGGGGACCCCGACCTACGACCTGCCGGAGTATGGCGGGCCGCCCTGGGACGAGTACTACACCGAGCGGATCCCGACCAACGAGCCGCGGTTCACCCCGCGGGAGGGGTACACCAACAGCGCCTACTCCGAGGCGACCGAGGGGCTCCAGGACGAGCTGATCGAGAACTACGGGGTTCCGCCCGAGAGCGCGGGCGACGTGGCGTCCAACGTGGTGGACAAGTGGATCAAGATCGTCCGGCCCGAAGAGCAGCCCTCCGAGCCGGCCGCCTACCTGCCCGACGCCACCAGGCCGCAGTTCAAGGTGCATCCCTTCTCGCCGGTCGATTACATGTCCGGGGACTCGATGGCTCAGGGGTTCAGCGGGTACGACGAGGGCGGGAGGGCCTACTTTGGCCAGGTTCCCGTCGTTCACGAAGAGATCATCGAAGAGCAGCTCCCGATTGCCCTTCCCGATAGCGACGCGGGGCATACTCCGATCACCACGCCCGCGGCCGGGGAACTGGAGCAGGCGGTTCGGCAGAAGGACCTGCCGGCCGTGGCGCCCAGCCCGGAAGTGCTCAATGACATCAAGAAGCAGAATGCTGGTCGCAGCGTGGTCCCGCTGGCGGTGGTCGCGGGACTGGGGCTGGTGATCTACGCTACACTCAGAAAGCCGAGGTGACCGTTGAAAGCCAAGAAGACGAAGCTGAATCTGACCAAAACGGCCTTGGTGCTGAGCGCCGTGGCCGGCGGGGTTTTCCTCGTGGATTACTTCGTGGGCAAACGGATGAAGGCCGCTGAACTCGAGGAAGCCACCAAGCTGAAGCTCGAGGAGCAGAAGGCCGCCGGGGAACCCAAGAATACTCTGGTCCAGACCATCCTGAACGACCCCAAGGTGGCCGAGAAGGTCGGCGAACTAGGGGACAAGGCGACGGGAATGGTCAAGGACCTGCTGAGCAAACTCGGGATCGGTTAGGGGTCGAGTCATGGATAGTGGCACCAGGAAAGCTTTGATCTGGGGAGGCGTGGCGGTTGGGGGTTACTTCGCGTGGAAGTGGTGGCAGTCCCGGCAGCAGCCGGCGGCGGCCCTGCCGCAAGCCGCAGCTCCGCAGCCACAACAGGGCCTCTCCGGCGCGCGTGACCAGTACGACGTCGAGCAGTCCCCGCGGTGGTACGGTTACGGCCGGACGCAGGACACCATCTCCGACGCGCAGGCGTTCGGGAAAGAGACCGCCCAGACCCAGGGGCAGTCCCCGGGCCCGAACATCGCCGTGGGGGACGTTGAAGAGGCGCCCTACGACTTCAGCGACGGCGGCGAGTGGACGGAGGGAGGGGGCGACTTCTGATGGACTGGGAACAGGAGCTCATCCAGCAGTACGGCCAGACGGCACAGGAGAACCGGATCGATCACTTCAACCGGTATCCTGATGCCGTCCAGGGGTATCTGGATTCCCGCACCAGCGTGCAGGTCACGAGCGGGCTGCTGCTGGCGGGGGTCCTGGGGGCCGTCTACTTCCTGAACAGGAGCCGAAAGAGATGATCGGCCTGCCAGCAGACGACTCGGATGCCTGGGCCCTCGGGGAAGAGGTCCGCATAGGCGCCCCGGAGATCCAGTCCGACCCCATCGGCGAGGCGGTCGCGACCGGCAAGGTCGACCCCACACAGATGGACGAGGCCCGCCGGATACTCGAGACCAAACAGGCGGTAGTGCAGGAGAAGATCAACGCCAAGCCCTGGCCGTGGTCCAAGATCGCGATCGCGGGCGCGGTGGTCCTGGGGGGAGTTGCGCTACTGGCTCGCCGGCGGCTGACCGGCGGCGGGAGCGCGCGGGCCTCGGCCGGGAAGAAGAAGACCCCGACCTTCAGGGTGAAGGGCAGCTTGAAGCTGCGATAGGAGCGTTTCGATGCCCGGAATGGGGATGAACCTTTACGAGCAGGCGCCGAGAACCCTGCAGGGTGATACCTGGTGGGGTATGGGGTGGACCTGGGAGGACTCGGATGCGCAGCTGGTGCGCGATGCGGCGGTGGAGCTCCTGTCGCAGGTGGACGAGATACGCCGGCTGATCCAGCAGATCCCGAATCAGACCACCCGGCCGGATTACGAGAACCGGGTCAATTCGATCGAGTCCATGGCCAAGGCCAAGGTCCAGACCGCCAACACCACGGGGTACAAGAACGAGACCGCCTTCAAGGACGTCATGAAGCAGCTGACGGTCTCGGCGCCGACCGAGCTCAACGCCATGCGCCCGTTGATCGTGGCCGACCAACAGGACCCCAGCGGCAAGACCTCCGGGAAGCTGGTAGAGTCCCGCCTGGCTCAGATTCAGGCCGAGCAGAAGGCACGGGCTGAGAGCTTCGTGGTGGACCCCGTGGGCTCGATCACGCGGACGGCCGAGAGTGTTGGGGGCTCGGTGCGCGACGTGCAGAGCGCTCTGTTCAAGGAGTGGCTCAAGACCATGTGGCCATGGTTGCTGGTCGGCGGCGGGGCGCTGGCGACGGTTTACTTCTGGCCCGTGATTTCGCGCTGGTTGATCGCCAAGCGCGCGGCAATGGCTCGCAAGCCGGGAGATCTTATGGCCGGTACGCAGCATCAGCCTGGAGAGTGATCATGCCGAAGACCAAGCACCAGCGGGACAAAGAGCGGTGGCTGCGGGAGTTTCGGGCCGACGTTCACAAGCGGCTGAAGTTCAAGCCCAACCCCAAAGAGATGAAGCAGGCCTGCGACATCGCCCTCAAGTGGGCGCGCAAGGGCAAGAGTCCGAGCGAAATGGCCGAGAAGGCCTGCGCGGGGAAGCTCACGAACCCGCCCAAGAAGTGGCACAAGAAGCAGGCCCGCAAGTACAAGAAGCGCCTCGCGGCCGACACGCGAGAGGGCCACGACGCGGCGGACTACTGGCAGGGGGCAGCGAGCGCCGAGACTGCGGCGCTGGCGTGGCACCGAAACCCAAAAGTCAAGGGTTACGGTCAGGTGTCCAAGCGCTGGAAGGCTGGGTACGACGCGGCCCGGAAAGATGCCCGCAGGGGCATTCCTCCTAAGCGGGAAACCAGCTGGGGCGATAAGGGCTATGCCGGCGGATACACCGTGGGCTATACCGAAGAGCGGCAGCGCCAGTGGGGTAAGGTGATGCGCGGTGCAGGGTATCGCTTCAACCCCTCTCGCGAGTACCATCAGCTGGCGCGAGACATCTATAACGACAGAGCCGTCGCTGCCGAACTCCAGGCGCATAGCACGCCCGGCAAGTACGAGCAGTTTCTTCACTGGGAGGGTGCCGCGACCGCCGAAGAGCGGGCGCTGGGACAAGATCCCCGAGAACACTATGGGGAGCTGTCGGATGGAGAGCGCAGTGTGCTCCGAAAAGCCCGCATGCGCCGCAACCCTGATAACCGGCGTCCATGGTACTGGGAATGCGAAGAGTGTGGGTTCATCACCCCGCGCAGCCCCAGAAGCAAAGCGCGCGACCTGGGGCCCTGCTGCAGGTGTGGTTCGACTGCCTGGAGGAAGGGCACCCGGGCAAAGTCTCCCGGGGGCGGCAGGCCTGAGATGCGCCGCAACCCCCTCATGATGATCATGGAGAACCCGGGGGAGTTCTTCCCCGAGGCCCTGCTGAGCGTGGTTGACATGGCTCCAGGGAACACTGATTACGCCAAGTGGCATGGCCTGACGGAAGACCAGATCGTGAACCTCTACAATCTCGCCATGCAGGATCGGCTCTGGGGGAGCTCCAAGAAGCTTCGGGCCAAGATCAACAGGTATGCTGCGCACCATGGCGGCACGGTGAAGCACGCCTGGCACAAGTTCAGCGCTTCGGAGATCGGCGAGATCCTGAACGATGCCCGATACGAAGTGGCTCACTCGATCCGCGTTCGCAAGAATCCTGGCCGTCGCCGCATGCGCCGCAATTCTGTCGACGTCGAGAGCGAAGACGAACGCAGGTGGGAGGAGTATCAGGACCGCCTAGAAGCTCAGGCCCGCTCCGAGCTGGCCAACAAGTACGGTAAACACGCAACCATTTTCGTACACGAGGACGGCTCTTTAGAGGTCTACCCCAGCAAGGGTTCCAGGTCCGCAGTCAACATACCGGGCTACGCCGAGCCCTACGTTCCATACGAAGGCAATCCGAGAAGGAGGGTCGCTGGCAACTCCCGCCGCTCCCGCATGCGCCGCAATTACCCCGCGCCTCGCATCCTTACGGATGTCACCACCGAGAACTACTTCGACGTGGCCGACGGGCTGTACTGGTTCTGCATGGAGTGGCACTCCGGCCAGGGCTCGCGGCTCTACGCGGTTGGCAGCAACCTGGGCTTCAGGCCGGCGCCCAGCGCCCGCGGCCCCGAGGGGGAGACAGCCCGCGAGGTCTACGACGAGCTCAACCAGATGGCAGAGACCAACTACAAGGACGCCGAAGATGAGGCCGAGCGACTCGCCAGAGCCGTGAAGCGTTCCTACGTGATGACCAGCAACCCGAGAAGGCGCGGCGCTCGCAGGCCCCGTGTGCGCAGGAGACGATAATCATGCCCTGTTCGTTCTGCGGTGGAGATGGCGAGTACATCGGCTCACTGGGGTCCGTTGACTGGTACCGCTGTCGCAACTGCGGCGCACAATTCATGCACGAGGTTCGCCGCAGGGCGCGTCGCCGGGCGAGAAAAACGCGCATGGAGGAGAACCCCCTTCCCGAAAATGCCTTCAAGGGCAGAGCCAAAGATCGCAGGATACTGGCTCACCGCGCAAAAAAGAGCGGGGTTAAATCCATTCCGCCGAGAAACTTCAGCAATAGCGGCCTTGTAGCTGCTAACCGGGAAGCCGAGATCAGAGAAGACGAGAACTGGGCGGGCCGGCTCGAGCGGGAATACATTCGCCGAGGCCTCAAGACAAATCCCCGCCGTCGTGGCCGCGGTCGCCGCAACCCCGGCCCCTCCGACGCCGAGATCCGCGCTGCCGAGAAGATCAAGGGGGTCGAGCCCTGGATGTTCGACCACGAGGAGTTCTGGACGGCGCTGCGCAAGTACAAGGAGTTCCACGGGAAGTACCCCGACAAGATTCAGGGTAAGCAGGTTCCCGGCGTCAAAGACGAGAGCTTCCTCGTCGGCATGGGCAAGGCGATGGACGTGACCTACAAGCCCACCGACAAGAAAAGCTCCAAGTACGGGAGTGCGTACATCCACGAGTTCTGCGACAACCTGAGTCGCAAGCCAAAAGACTCCGAGCTCCCCGATCGCGCCTGCAGCGCGGACGGGAAAACGATCGTTACGTACGGGGGGAAGTTTGGAGTCCGGGACTGGGTCAGGGGCTAGTGCTTGGAGCTGATTTTCGGGGCGATCCTGCTGGTCTTGATCTACCTGATAGCCCGGCAGGCACGAAAGGACCGAGGTGACTGATGCCACGAGGCGACGGAACTGGACCTTACTGGGGCGGCGGACCCCGCTCGGGTCTCCAGCGCGGAGACTGCCTGGGTAACTACGGCCTGGGGGCAATACCCTGGTGGGCGTGGGCGATGATGGGCGTGGGTACCCTGCTCATCATTCGCAGCTACGGGAGGAAACCGGCATGGCTGAAGTAGAAGAGCTCGCCCCCCGCGCGTGGGGCTCGAAGGCCGGGGAGATCGCGATCAACAAGGTCAACTGGCCGCTGATCGCCTTGGGGGCGATCGGCGTACTGGCCTTGGCAAACCTGATGATCTACCTCAAGAAGAACGGGAGCTGAGAGATGGATATCCTTTCGTCGATGAGCAACAAGAGCTTCCTCGAGAACCTGGGGGACCTCACGAAGAACACCGTGAACTCTTTGCTGCTCAAGGTCCCCGAGATCGGGGTTTCGGCCCTGACCAATCTGGTTCAGGACAAGCTGGTCGACAGCAAGAGCCGTGTCGAGTCGAAGAGCAGCAGCAGCAGCAGCAGCAAGACGACCAAGGCTGCCCCGGCGACCTCGACGACGACCCGAGAGATCGTCATGGTCCCCAAGGGATCCGACTGGAAGACCTACGCTCCGTGGGTCCTCGGTGGTGGGGCGGCACTGGCCGCCGGCTACTACGTGATGTCCCAGCGGAAGAAGCGCCGCCGGTAGACGGGAGCCCTGAATCGTGGGCAGCTGGATCAAGGACGGGACCTACCCGTTCGCAGAGGTCTACGATACCGACTACAAGCCGGAGGGGGCTGAGAGCACCGCCGAGCAGATAATCAAGCAGGCGTGGCCCCAGTTCGTTGCGATCCTGGAGTCGGGTGCCCGAGCTGTGGGCGTGGGTCCCGAGCAGATCAGCATCCATCGTGAATATGAGCGCCCGGAGAAGCTCACATATCACGAGGGGCTCTACGCTTCCGGCATCACGGCCAAGCACGGGGTGACCCTCTCCGGATCCGAGATCAACGTCGAGCAGCTGATCAAAGAGGGCGCCGAGCAGGCGGCCAAGGACGCGGTGGTCGAGGGGCTGGTTGCGACGTTCCCGGGTCTGGCCCCCGGCGCGGGGGCCATCAAGGCGGGGATCAAGCTGGTCGAGAACCGCGACTGGCTCAAGACCCCGGCCGGCCGGCTGCAGGCGGGATTCATGATCGCCAGCACCATCCCCGTGATCAACATCTTCGTGGGCCCCGCTCAGTTGGCCCTGGCCGCCAAGAGTTTTATCGACGCGCAGAAGGCCGTCGAGGAGGCTAAGAAAGAGGCCAAGCGCGCCGAAGAGTTCGTCAAGATGGTCCGTTCGTACATCGACGCGGCGATCCCCGAGGCCAAGGGCCTGGCCATCGCGCTCGCCGAGCGGGGCTATGAAGTCATGGCCCAGCCCTCGGGAGACTTCGCAAACCGGCTCTGGCAGCACTATCACGAGCTGGTGTACACCAAGATCCGCGACATCAACGAACAGATCAAGAAGGAGAAGGCCGAGTTCCTGCTCAAGGGCGGCCTGAAGCGCATCGTGTCCTCTACGGGCGAAGCCGGGGGCCTGTCGCCCTACAGCCAGGGCAGCGGCGCGGACTGGACCATGCAGTTCGAACCCCGCAAGCTTGAGTTTGGCCGCAAACAGAACCTCCAGCTGTTCCTGCAGCTTGCCCGTGACATGCGGAAGTTGCGGGAGGCGATCGAGAAGGGGATCTCCGCGAAGGGGTCCATCGCCAAGGTGGCCTCGGAGGTTTCCGGGGAGATAATGGGCCTGGTCGCGCAGATCCTCGCGAAGGACCCGACCATCCCGTACCAGAGCGCCGTGAACATGGCCGCGGGCATCGCCCGCGGCACCCGCGAGCCCCTGAGCCAGCCGGAGCAGCAGGTGATCGGTGCCAAGGTCGCCGAGAAGGTGGAAGCAGTCCGGGTCAACGACAACAAGATCTCGGTCGGGCTGATGGCCGCCCTTACGGTGCTGAGGTTCCTGAAATGATTTTCGCGCTGAACGGGCGAACGATGGGGGCCTACCTGGGCGACATCAGCCTCTCCAGCCTCAAGAAAGAGCGCAAGAAGCTCAAGAGTCGCTTGAGGGAAGAAGAGAACCTTTCGTTTGCGGATCCCAAGCGTGCCAAGGCGCTGCGCGCCAGCATCAGGCAGCTGGACGAGCAGATTCGCAACTACGAGCAGTACACCCCCACTGAGCGGGAGGTCCAGCGCGACAGGCGCCAGGCCAATCAGTCTCGGGCCAGCATCACGCGCACGACTCCGGTCAAGAACGTTCAGAGCATCAAGAGCCAGCTGCGACGCCACAGGATCGAGTACCAGAAGGCCATCAAGGAAATGCCGGCCGCGGAGAAAGACCAGATCCTGATGCGGGAGAACGAGGCTTATCGCAGCATGGCCGGCGACGTGCCCGCTCACATACGTGAGTACATGCTCGAGAACAAGGTCTACTCCGATCAGATTTACCGGGCCATGAACGTTCCCGGCGCGAAGGTGGACTCTCCGCTCTGGCAGATGTACAAGGACCGGGCCCGCAAGGTTAAAACCCAGCTGCGCCAGGCCGAGCAGTACCTCGAGCGGCAGGCGGTCACACCCTACGTACCCCCGTCCCTCATGGACATCTACAGACAGGTAGGGAACCGCGTTGCCGAGAACAACCCCGGTTATGGCGAGCAGGAAGTTCAGCAGTCGGTTGCCAGGTACGTGGCCGGCAAGGCGGCCGGCGGCGGGGCGCAGTTCGGTCCCCCGTCAGCGCCCGGAGGGCAGGCGGTCGAAAGCAGCTACGCAACGGCCGAGGCGCCGCAGGAGAAGAAGAGCGACCTGCCGGGCTGGCTGGTGCCCATTGCGGCGGCGGGGCTGATACTCCTGGGAGCGGGCGGATGATTTACGCGGTTTATCACGAGGGGCCGGGGGAGTGGCGGTTGTGTGTTCTGGAACCGGGGATAGCGGATGAACAGCTACTGATCAGGAATCTCGGAGATTCCGAACACGAGATTATAGATAGCCAAGATCTGATCTCCCTGATGAGCTACGACAGCCAGGGTGCGACCCGGGTTTATCCGTTCGCGGAAGTGACCGCGCTTGATGAAAGCATGGTCCACCCTCGTTACGCTTATGCGGCCAATGTCAAGCTTCCGCCGCTGGACGTTGAACTTCAGTCCGGATACGACATGGCGCGCCGTCGGCTGGAATACCTGCGCAACGAACACTTGACCGTCACGACCCTGCGTGGCGCAGCTATCTTTTCCGCCTTGAGCGCCAGGCTGGGCAACGGGCTTTGCGAGCGGTCCTTCTACGAGATGTGGCCATATATTCAGAGTGGCGAGATAATCGATATGCCGCACCAGGAGGTTGTCGACCTGATACCTCCGCAGAAACCCGGAAGAGAGAGCTTCGTAAGGCTCACGATTCCCAGTCTCTGGCGCTGGTGCGAAGAGATCGAGCCGGTAATCAATTCCGGACTGAGAGATCGCCCGCTACGCCGAACCTTGGCACTGGAAGTCGGAGTGGCGCGTGGACTGGGACTTGCGAAGCTAAGCTTCTTCCTCGAGATATTGGGAAATGACGTGGGCTGCCTGGACTCGCACATGCTTGCGGTCATGGCTGGTAGCGTGAAAGAGGGGAACCGTGTAGCTAGTAGCTTCACGGGTCGCCGCAAGCCTCGCGGATGGACCAGTGAGTTTCTGCCCATGTCCGAGGCAGCTCTCAAGCGATACGAGAAATGGGAGCGTAAGCTTTGCGCCGGGAACCCGTACTATGATCCTCGGGATGAGATGAAGATCGCCAGATGCCAGTGGATGTCGTGGGAGCACATTCGGCGTGAATCTACGGAGCACGATTCCGTCCTGGCGACCCTCGAAGCTCACATGATGGGCGAGGAAGAAGTCCCTGAACTGGCGGGGAAGCTGGTGGGACTCAAGGCTCATGCAAAGTTCATATGGCGTACGAGGGGTTCTTCCTGGAGAAAGAAGAGTAGCGGAGCCTAATGGGCTACGCAGAAAAACCTGAAATAGTGTTGACTCGGGTGCACATCGTGACCATAATGTAGTTGTAGTAGACATCAGCATACTTCCCGGCAGAGGCCCTTAGAGCCCAAACCCGGGACCGCGTGTAAAGGCGGTCGAGGAGCACAAAGCTCCCCGGCCGCCTTCTTTTTTGTCGGTTGCCCAGAAAGGAGGTTGCGGGTGGCATTCGTGTTCAATCCCCCAACCAGGAAGGGTCGCAGAAAGTCCGCGACTCGCAAACGTCGGGCAGCCTCGAAGTCCGCCTCCAATTGGCGTGCCATGGTCAAGAAGTACGGTGTCGCTGGCGCCGCGGCAAAGCGCAAGGCAGCCAAGAAGGCCGCTGCCAAGCGCAAGCGCACGCGCAAGACCACCAAGACCAAGAGCGTCAAGAAGCGGGTGACGAGGTCCAGGAAAAGGGTAAGGAGGAACCCCGTGGCCAGGAAGAAACGTCGCTCCACCCGGCGCAAGCGTAAGAGCTACGCCAAGAACCCGAGAAAGACCAGGAAGACCAGGAAGACCAGGCGGCGTAGCTATCGCCGCAACGCCTGGAAGGGCCAGCCCCGCAAGCACAGCAAGGCGGCCAAGCTGGGGTGGAGGCGCCGCAAACGCCGCAAGACCACGACCCGCAAGCGTCGCAAGACCGTCCGCCGGCGCAAGACCTACAGCCACCGCCGGTACGTCCGCCGGCGCGGGAAGCCCCGGGGCACCGCGAAGCAGGTTCGCGCCCGTCGGCGCAACATCCGCAAGGCACTGAACAAGCGTTACGGGCGGAAGTGGACCAAGCACTCCCGCGCGAAGTGGAACCCCGGCACCAGCCTGAGCCTGGGCGGGTTCAGCCGCTCGATGAGCCAGGCCTTCAGCCTCAACATGCTGAAGGACGGCCTGTCGGTGGCTGGTGGTATGGTCGGCGCGCTGGCTCTGCCGGCGGTCGTCCAGCGCATCCTTCCGTCCGCTGTCACCAGCCGCGTCTCGCTGGTCAGCGGGTGGACCGGGTACATCGCGAACTTCGCTTCGGCGGGGATCGTGGGTTACCTGGCGGGACTGGCCCTCGGTCCGTCTCGCGGTCGCCTGGTCCTCTACGGCGGTCTCGGCGGTGCCATGGCCAAGCTGCTGCTGGACAAGGTGCCGATGCTCAGCGCCAAGACCGGCGTCACCCTGAGCGGCAACTCCGAGCTGGACCGTCTGGTCGAGCAGGAGATCGCTGCGCAGCTGGCGACCGGCAGCAACATGGGCGCCTACCTGAACCCCGCGCAGGTCGGCGGGGCCGAGCAGCTGGGTGACTACGTCAGCCCCGGCCAGGTGGTCCGCTCCGAGCAGCTGGGCGGGATCTACGACTACCCCGAGTTCGGCGCGTACGACTCGGGCGTCGAGTTCCCTGTGTAACACAAGGTGCATGGGGGCCGGGGCGTTCCCGGTCCCCATGAAGAAAGGTTAGCCCCCGAGAACAGCTTCCTTCACCGGGAGGCCGGAAAAGGGGGCGAGCGCAAGGAGAGATTGAAATGGCAGGTCGCACCCTCGTTGTTTCCAGTCCGCAGCCGCGGGCGACCCTGAGGCCGCTGAAGCAGCCCAGGTACGACACGGAGAACATCCCGTCGGCCGGTACGGCCAACACCCTGAACTTCTTCCAGCGTCCGATCGGCCAGGCGTTCGCGAACGCCCCGGTCGGTACCGGGAAGACCCTGGCCGACACCAACATGCAGCAGGCCGGCCAGCTGGGCACCCCGACCGAATTCGACGTCTGGGGGTTCAACGTCCGGACGAACGTGACCATCACCCAGGCCGATCACCAGATCGCGATGGACCAGGGCGTCTTCACGTTCAACTTCGGTCAGGGCAGGCCCTGGCTGCAGACCCAGCTGCGCGACATCCCCGCCGGCGTCGACAGCCACGGGTCGATGGCCGTGGACGGTGCCGGGGCTCTGGACGTGCGCCAGATCATCACCAACGGCATGCCGTCGATCAAGGAGCTCTACAGCTTCGCGGTCGGCCGCAAGCCCGTCCGGATCCGCTCGAACGAGACGTTCGGCGTAACCCTGAACTGGCCGAACGCCGCACCGAACCCCACGGTGTTCGTGCGCCTGACGGTCCTGATCCGCGGCATCGAGTACTCGGCGCTCTAAGGCCGGGCACTCAGAGTTCCAAAGCTCAACGGATAAAGGGGGGCGCCATCGGGGCGCCCCCCTTGTCCTAGACAATCTGGGACAGCCTTTCCCGCAGTGAAAGGAGAGCCCTTCAGATGGCTATCCCCCTCTTTCTCAAGCAGAAATCCACCGGCGTTGTTTACCTGAACGAGCTCAAGCGGTTCGTCAAGCCCTACTTCATGGTTCCCCAGAACGTCGGGAACCAGCTGGGGCAGGTCGCAGTGGGCGCGCTGGGAACCGGCAACATGATCCTCGCCCCGGACCAGAACGGCCCGTTCGAGGGGTTCTACTTCACCTCCGAGCACGGCGGGAACATGCTGGTCAGGATCAACGACGGCGGCGCGCGGCGCGACCTCATGAACCGCGACGTCCACATCGACACGATCATGACCCCCGTCCCCGGCGGTCAGCGTCCGTTCATGCTCCCGGAGGGCCTCTGGATCCAGCAGCGCCGGAGCCTGCTCTTCACGTTCACGGACCTGTCCGGCGCGGCCCAGACGGTCAGACCGGTGCTCCACGGCCGGAAGTTCTTCCTGAAGCAGGCTACCCCGGGGCTCGCCAGCAAGTTCATTGCCCGGCGGGACATGATCAACCAGGTCACGACCCCCTTCTTCTACACCACCGACAACGACGTCAACCTGCCGCTGGCCACGACCGCGAATCAGCAGGAAACCATCACGGTCAATGACGAGGGGCACTTCCTCGCGACCAAGATCACGTGCGTCTCCCAGGGCCCGTTCGACTTCATCATCAAGGATGGTCGCACCGGCCAGTCGCTGAGCGGCGCGGTTCGGGTCTCGAACACGGGGTGCACCGGGATTTCCCGCTTCCCGTACGTCTTCCCGGAGCCCTGGCTGATCGAGCGCAACTCCCAGATCATAATCGAGTTCACCAACCGGTTCGCGCTGGGCTCGAACAACATCTGGATGACCTGGACCGGCCGGCGCATCTACGACGAGCAGTACCAGGAAATCCTCTAATCGGGAGGGCGCATCGTGCCCGAAAACCCGCTTGACTTCACCGCGCCCGCGGGGCAGAAGCCCCGCGGGCCGGGCGGTTACATTGCAGGAGGGGAGCCCGTCTTCTCCGGGCCTACCCGGGGGTTCTTCGACAACCTCAAGTCGTTCCTCCAGCGATACGTTTTCATCGCCAAGCCCGAGCCGTTCAAGTACTGGCGGGCGAACAGCTATGCCCTGCCGGCCGGCAACACCTGGCTGGACGAGATGGACTACATGGAGGGGCGCCGCGCATGGGTGATCATCAATCACCAGTACTTCGACTGGACGCTGGGCGTGGCGCCCACGGCGGTCGACTACGTCTACTGTAACAGCGTCCCGATCCAGGCCGTCGGTCAGGGGCTCTGGATCTACGCCAATGGAGGGGTCCTGAGCAATCCCGTCGGATGGGGGCTCAGTGGCCAGAGGGTACACGTTCTTCCGGGAACCCCAGGTACCAGCATAACCTTCATCCAATACGCATAGGGGGGGGGGGCTCGTGGTCCAGGTCTCGATGTACGAACCCCTGTTCGAGGCCCGCGCGGGCGGCGGGGTGCCCGTCATCGGTGGGTTTGGCGGTGGGGGTTTCCCCGGGGGAGCCCCCGTCACGGGCGGTCCGGGCCCGGGCGTGCCTGGCCCCGGGATCCCGCCCGTACCGCTCTACACGATCTTCACTATGGGGGTTGGGGACTCCGGGGGCGCGCCCGTCGGCCGTCGGATCGCCGGGTGGAACACCATCTCCTCGCAGTTCGACGTGCTGCCGGCGGGCGGCGGAGTTGCGTGCGCATGGGAAGCGGATTCGGTGGCAGCGAGCAATCTGGCATGCTTCTATTCGAGCGCGGGGGGGTTCGACTACATCGAAGCAACTGCTTACCCCACACCCATCGCGTTCGGAGGCGGGTTTCTCGCGTTCTCGCAGAAGGGCGCCGGCATCTACTCGCGGATCCTCACCCACGACTCAGCCCAGTTCTACTTCATGGAGCAATCCCCCTTACCCCCCTTCTCACTGACGCTGGCCGTGGCCGCCGATCCGCGGGCGGGGTGGTTTATGCCCGGCGTTCCGGGTCCATACATCGGCATTGGGCTGACCTGCTACGCGTTTCAGGGCGGCGCGGTGTTCATGGTCTCGGACGGATTCCTGGGCGGCGGCGGGGTTGCTCGCACGATCAACCAGGGCCTCGCCTGGACCCAGCCGCTACCAGCGTTGCTCAACATCACCGGCGCGGGGATGACCGAGGAACCCGCAGGAACTCGTGGGTTCCTGTCCACGACCGACAACGTCTCTGGCGGGTGGCAGTTCCGCAACACGAACGACCAGGGTGCAACATGGAACCTGATATACGACTGGTCCGCTGCCGGCCCCCCGTTTGGCACTTGGCTGGGCCCCGCATTTGTGCACCGCTGCGTGGCGCTGAGTCCTACGGTGCTGGTACACAGCTACTTCGATTCCGTCAGCGTCACGGTGGGCATTATGCGCTCAACCGACGGGGGAGCCACCTGGGCAAGCGTCTACACAGATCCTACGCGTTTCGTCCTGTATGACATGTGGCAGGAAACCACCACTGGAGACCTGTACGCCTTGCTGGATACTTGGGGGGCCGACGGGCGCATCATCCGCAGCCAGGATGCGGGTGCGTCGTGGGCGGTCTGGTACGATCAGCCCCTGAACATCCTCGGGCCCGGCGGTACCGCGCCGAACACATCTGTAGAGGGGCTGCTTATCGCGGGGGGCCACCGATGATTTTCCGAATCCCGGTCTTGCTCGCGGAGGGGTTCTTCGGTAGAATGCTCAATGTGCATCAGGAGACCAAATCATGGCTCTAACCCGCAAACGCACCTCTCCCAACAGGGAACATTCCTCCAGCCCGATCTCCTCGAGGGGGAGCCCCTTCCCGGGCAATATGCTCGCGCACGGGGTGCCTGAGAGCGCGGAGCGCCCTTCGGGGTTGATCTTCTCCCCGAAGGACCTCGAGACCCGGCTGAAGGCGCTCAGGACCTACACGCCCGAGCAGGCCGAGGACATGATCACGGTCGTCTCCTCGGCGATCCAGGTGGCGCTGGACCGCTTCTCGGTCTTCGTCCAGAGCAAGACCTTCCAGAACTGGGACATCCAGCTGGTAGCGCTGGCGGCGAACGTCGCGAGCCGGCTGGACCTCAATGCCGACATAGTCGCCGAGCATCGACGGGCAGTGATGTTCGTGAACCCCAACGCCACGAACATTCTCTGGGTCGGCAAGAGCAATGTCGTTATCGCCGGCGGGGTTCCCGTTGCGGCCGGAGGAGGCACTTACCAGGTCTCGATCGAGGGGGCGCGGGTCCAGCACTACGGGATCATCGCTGCGAACGAAACTATCCCGGTAATCACCTTCTGGTAGGCCGATCATGTCCGGCGTAGTAAACATGGCCTGGGGGCTCAGCCTCGGCAACAGCGGGGTTCGGGCCCATAGTCTGCTTACCGGGCTGCTGACGGGTAACGATCACAACCAATACGCGCCCCGCATGGGCCTGGTAGATCCCGCTGAAGCGGTTACGGCCTTCGACAACGCCTCGCGCACCTTTACGATCTCCCCGGTCGGCGCCAGCTGGCGCCTGCACATGTACGGGGTGGAGTACGTCAAGACCACCGAGAGCGTCACGATCACCAACAACGAGGGCCTTTGGCTCTTTTACTACGACGCCAATCAGGTGTTGCAGGCTACGCAGGGATACGTCGACCTGTTGATTGGCGCCTACGTGGGCTGGATCTACTGGGACTCGACTAACGCTCAGGCGATCTACAAGGGTTACGAGCTGCACGGGCTCGATTACCCCGCTGCTGTTCACCGGCAGCTGCACAACAGCATTCACACGACCTATCAGACTGATGGCGGCCTGGCAGTTACCGACATTACGTTTGGGAACGGTGGCGCAAACGCCGATGCCCAATGTGGCATCTCGGACGGCACGATCTTCGACGAAGACATCCGCATACACATTGCTAACGCTGTTGCGCCCGCAGATCTCTTTGAGCAGATCCTAGCAGCCCCCTGTCAGCTGCCCGGGTTCTACAAGTCCGGCGCCGGCGGTGACTGGCGCCTGAAAGCTGCTGACACGTATCCGTGCATGCAGGCCAGCTTCACCGGAGTGGGCACGCGTCTCTCGTACAACGACCCCGCGGGTCCCTGGGACTTCGCCGAAGTGAACAATGGTGGCCACGTGGCCAGCTGGATCTGCGCGACGAACAACATGAACGCCCCGGTGGTCTTCATCTGCGGCCAGCGGCAGGACAACAATCTCAACATAGCGCGGCAGAACAACACCTTCGATGGGCTTGACCTTACGGGGTTGCCCTTCCAGGAAATGGTGCCCATTGCGCGGCTCATCTTTCAGACCTCGAACGCACACGGCAACGCGCCCAAGGCCCGCATCCGCGACTACCAGGACCTGCGGGGCACGACCAACATACGCGGTGCGAGCTACGTGCCAGTCAATCACCAGAGCCTCTCGGGCCTGGATCAGGACGACCACCCCGTCCACTACACTGGCGGTGAAGACATCACCTCCGAGACCCTTACCGCCAACCAGGATGACTGGAACCCCGCCGATCTTCAGACCGCGGGCATCTCGCGGGTCGACACCGATGGCGCCGACTATGACATAACGGGCATCACGGCGCCCGATGGGACTTACCGCACCAACGGCAAGATGCTGATCATCACGAACGTCGATGCGGCGCAGACCATTACCCTCAAAAACGAAGATGCAGCCAGCGTTGCCGCCAACCGAATGGCCCTGGGGGCGGACCTTGCGCTTGCCCCGTACCAGAGCGCGTTGATCTGGTACGACACTACGTCAAGTCGCTGGCGTCCACTTGGTGACGGGGGCAACCTGCGGCTTCACGCCGACAGGCATGCCGGTGCTGGTGCCGATCCGATTATCAGCCTCGGCGCTCACGACATTACCGGGGACGCTGAGTTGCAGAATGGCATAGACCTGACGTGCGCCGTGGCTGGCGGGAGCGACCTGTTCAGCAGCGGGACTCCGGGCGGCACGGCCTACCTGCAGCAGTACAATGCCAACTACAGCGCGAGCGTGGCCGCGGGGGGGTACTTTCCCCAGTATTCCGGCACCATCGGGATACAGATCACCGACGATGCGGCATACTATCAGATAGGTATCCAAGCATACGCGTGGCAAACAGTGGCAGCCACCAAGACCAATACCGGCTACCTGCACGGATCCTACGCGCAGGCGTTTAGAAATATCATTTCTGGCGCGGATGACGACGGCACGCTGGTAGCCCTCCGGGGCCAGTACATTCAGTATGGGCACTACAATCTCGAAGCCGGGGAAACCCCGCAAACTACCAATGCGTATGGGCTCCACATTGACCCATACTACATGTCCGGCACCATCGCTAACATGTATGACATCTATCTGGGGGCCGGCTCCAGCGGCGGCACGGTCACTAACCCGTGGGGCATCTATCAGGCCAACAGCAGGACCAATTACTTTGGCGGCGACGTACAGATGGCAGCGGCCAAATCTGTTGACTGCGCTACCAACGGTGGCTACCTCAAGCCCCGCCGCGTCTCGCAGTCTGCGCAGCCGACACCAGATACTGCGGAATTACTGGTGTGGCGCGATACGGATGACAACAAGACGTACCTTGTTTACGAGGACCCGGACGTGGGGACACGCAAGGTGGAGATGACGTAAGGAGATCATCATGGTTACCGAGCTAGCCAAAGGAAAAAGCACTACGGTTACGTGGAAGAAGCTGGAGTGTTACCGGGTCAGGGCGGCCATTCGCCTGCTGGATGCCGAGGGGAAGATCATCGGGGAAATAGCGCTAAATCTCGACGACGACAAAATACCCCCGGCAGTCGCTTCCGCACTGGAAGAAATTCAGGGGGCTAAGGAATAAATGCCTCTCTCAGATGACGAACAGAAGCAGTTGATTGTGATGCTCAGCAATCAAATACGCATTCCCCTTACGGCGACCGACTCCCTGGACGTGGGGCGGAAGGTTATGGCGGCTTCGGTCGCGATCCTTGCCTCCATGGTAACAATAGACCAGAAGCCTGGGTCGCTCCAGCAGCCCCAGGGGTCACCCGCCGCTCCGACGGAGAAGTAAATGCCGAACCTGGCCATAGGGATCCTGGGTGTTAGCCCCCCTCCGGGGGGTGGGGGTTTTGACCCTGATAACACCGTGATCGTCGCCAAGGGCGGCACGGGCGGGGTGGACTCCAACACGATCCAGGGCGCCATAGACAGCATCACGGACGCCAGTGCCGCCAAGCCCTACACGGTCCTGGTCTTTCCGGGGACTTACATTGAGGACCTGATGCTACAGCCGTTCGTGAGTCTTTACGGGCTGGGCGATACCCTGTACCCCGTGCAGGTCGTCGCCGCGGCGGGAGCCGCGATCACCCTGCCGAACGTGGCCGCCGTGGCGGACGCGGGACTTACGATCAAGGGCATCACGTTCATCAGCGCGCAGGACGCGCCGATGGTCAACCTGCCGGCGGGAATGGGAAGCTTCTTCTTCCGGAACTGCATGTTCCTGCACTCGGTGGATAATCTCGCCCAGAACCTGGTTGAGCAGGCCGCCGGAGAGCTCTTCTTCGACGGCTGCGAACTGCTCTACAACATGGACGGTAACACCGGGGGCGCCAGCGAGCACAACGTCTTCTCCGTTACCGCCGAAGCGGACCTGTCGGTCAAGAACTGCCGCCTGAGCGCCAACATCGAGGACCCCACTGGGACCGTAAATATCATCCACGCCGCTAACGCAGCGATCAGCATAAGCTTCGATAACAACATCTGCCGCAGCTACACCTCCGGTGCGAGGACGTGTCTTTTCGTGTTCACCGAGAGCACGCTCTCCGGCGACGAGCAGAAGTTCACCGGCAATTATGTAGAACTTTCCGCTCCCGGGTTCGCAGGCCAAGCGACCACCTACCTCATCGACAGCGGCGGCAACAACTCGGAGGTCCGCTCTGTCCACAACGTGTATGAGTACGGCACCGTGGCGGGCACCGAAAACCTGGTGATCGTGGCCAACGGCGACGCGCTCTACAGCAGGCTGGACTACTGGGGCACCAACGCGGACCCGATCGGGCTCGGGACCTTCGAGAATACCTCCATGTGGGATCCCGACAACATGGAGCTCGCGGGCCGCCAGAACTGGACGGGGGTCCTCACCCCCGCGCAGATCACCGCCAACCAGAACAACTACAACCCCACAGGGCTGGACAACGCGGCGATCATGCACCTGGACTCCAACGGGAGCTACAACATAACCGGGATCACGGCCCCTCCGCAGCACGCCGAGGGGCGCATACTGGTCATCTATAACACGAACCAGGACAAGCGCATCACGCTCATGGACCAGGACGGAGCCAGCCTGGCAGCAAATCGTTTTGCCTTGGGCGGCAAGGACTTCGTGATCGAAGCCGGGCAGTGCGTCATACTGCAGTACGATGACGTGAATAACAACTGGCGGATCATCGGATCCAGCCACACCGGTGGCGGCGAAAGCATCATCAAGGGCTGGATCCAGTTCAGCGGCCAGGGCATCGTCGCCATTCAAGACAGCTACAACGTCAGCAGCATTGCGGATAACGGTGCGGGCAACTACACGGTCTTCTGGGACACGGACTTCGCGAACAACGATTACGCTTGCGTCACCACCTATCACGACAATTCCATTCTTGATGTCTGGACACCGACTTCGTTACTCGCTGCTGCATCGGCTCAGGTGTTTTGCTGGAGGTCTACGCTGGTAGGTTACGATCCAGATTTTTACAGCGTCATGGCCATAGGAGACCAGTGATGAAGTGCCGCGTAGTCTACAAACCTGACGGGACCGTGGCGGTGATTCATTACGCTCCGAAGTCGCGCCTGAGTTACGAAGACGCAATGGCGCGGGCCATGAAGCAGTTTCCCGGCTGCGACTTCGATGACATAGATACCAGCGAACTGCCGCAGACGCGGGCTGACAGGAATGCGTGGCGGGGTGAAAAGGGGGTTGGGGTTCGGGTTGACGCGGGGGCGAAGGCGGCCCAGGATGCAGAAAAACGGGTTGCGCAGAAGCTCGAGGCCTACAAGCTCCGGGCCGCGCGCACAGAAGTCGAGGCGAGTGCGGATCCCGACAGGCAAACTATTTTGGACAAAATCGACGCGCAGCTCGCGGAGCTGCCACAAGTTGACCGAGTGAGGTGACGCATGAGAGTACAGGGCAAAGAGTTTTCGCTATCCCACGTCGAGAGCAACGCACCGGGTGAACACGTAGAGGTCTGGGTAGCCTCTGACGGACAGGTCATCAAGATCGGCTGCGAAGAGCGCGTTACTCCCGAGGTACTGGACTATCGCGAGCTTCGCCGGCGGGCCTACCCGCCGATCGGGGACCAGCTGGACGCGATCTGGAAGGCGCTCGGGTACCTCCAGATGAAGAAGAAGCTCAACCTCGTGGCCGAGGCCGACGACATTCTTGGCGCGATCCTCAACGTCAAGAAGCGCTACCCCAAAGACCCCGTGATCGTCCTGGAGGACTGAGCGCATGTTCGGCCGCAAACCCAAGTTCGTCAAGCCCCCACCCCCTCCCGAACCCTCCGAACCCGAGGTTGACGAGGAGCAGGAGACCCGTCCGCAGGAGCCTGTTGGGCCCGAGCCGGTCAGCAAGCTCTTTCCCGGCGGGCACCTCAGGGTCCATTACGTGCGCAACGGGTCGGGTACCAAGCGCATGATCGTGCCCGTCGAGGACCTGCCCAAGCACGTTGAGCGCTGGCTGCGCGAGAAAGCCGACCTGGAGCCGTAAATGCCCTGGTACAACCCCCTCTCGTGGTTCGACGGCGGCAGTAGGCCTGCTGCCGAGCTGGAAGTCACGGAGGAGAACCTCAGCGCGCTTATGGGTGAGCAGGGCCTCAGGGATTCCGGCGAGGAGCTGGACGTCCTGTTCGACCTGAGACACCAGTACGTCGTAAGCTCCAACCCGGCCGGCCACTACGAGCAGCCCGGCGAGGACCACCGCAGGGGCGAGGGGTCCTGGCCCTACGTGATCCTGCGCATGAACGCGGGGGCGATGCCCGACCAGTACGAACACGTCTCGGTCGAAGAGGATGACCCCGGCTGCACCCCGGAGGGGTACCTCCCGGGCGCGCTGATGCGCGCCCTCAAGAACGACATGCACATCCGGCGCTACAAGCCGCTCTGGGGCTGGCAGCGCGAGCTGGGGGAGGGCGAAGAGCACCCCGAAAAGCAGGTCCCCGAGTGCGCGGTCGGCGAGATCGGCACCCCGGTGCGCGAGGGCAGCAACATCAGGATACCGATCACGTTCGCACTGCCCAAGGGAGAGACCCGCGACGGGTACTTCGCCCAGAACGTGACTAACGCCCTCACGAACGATCCGTACCTCGGCGCGCAAGAGCTCGTCTCCGCGCTCCGGGCCGAGAACCTCGAAGAGATCTCCGAATATGACCGCGACGCGCTGAGACTGACACTCACCTGCGACCTCAAAGCGGACACCAAGGGCGAGCTGCACGAGGCATGGCGCGGGAAGAAGTCCGTAATAGAAAAGCGCCGTTGTCGGCGCATCACGCGCAGCTTCCTGGAGGGGCTGTCCGAAGACTGCCGGGTCAAGGACAGCAACCTCCCGAACATCTACTGCGTGACCGCGGCCATGCTCGCGACCGCCTTCGAGCCGGGCAGCGACGAGCACTTCAGGGCCGAGATCAAGCTGCGAGACACTCGGCAGAACACGATCAGGCAGGTGGGCTCGCTCTACGCGTTCGCGGTGATCCAGAATGCCATCAACGCTTCGGCGTCGGGTGACGGGGTCGAGGTCTACGGGAACGGCGGCACGCCGCTGGTCTCTGGCGACTACAACGAGAACTTGACTGATAATGCGCTGAACGGGGTACAGTTAATCGGGATGCTGGAGTCGGCTGACGGTATCATGCCTGCTATACGCATCCACAGTAATGCAGGCCAAGTGTTCACGGTCGCTGGAAATGATGGGTGGCACTTAGAAAACTTTGAGGTTGACGGTGAGTCTGGCGCGACTTACGGAATACAGATGGCCAGTTTTATTGGTTCTGTATCCCGATGCGTTGTCCATGATTGCGTAACTGTTGGCATTGACACCGGCAATGACTCCGTTGCTGTTTCCAATTGTGTAGTGTATGACTGCGGCATTGGTTTTGACGACGGCACCACGCAATATGCCAGATTCGTCCACTGTACGGCAGTAGACAACACTGTCGGCTTTAACGGCCCCTTCGTTAACGACCTTTCGTGTCGCGCATGTCTCGCATCCGACAATGGGACCGACTACGTCAACGCTGTTGCCCAAGTCTGTGCATGGAACGTGTCCTCTGACCTGACCGCCCCCGGCGCAGGTTCCCGTACCGGCTTCACAAACAACAACTTCGTCAACTACGCGGGCGATGACTTCAGGCTTATCAAGCCGCAGAATGCCACGGGCGCGGATATTGACGGCCGGCCATTAGTATCGGGCGATTACCTCGCCGCCCGCCGCTCCCGCAGCGACGCCGGCGCCAGCGTCTTCTTCGCCGGCGCGCACCACCCCATCACGGTGCCAACGGGCCTTGCCGCGACCGACCCGGGAACAGATGGGGACCTGGACGTCACGTGGACCAATGCGGCCAGCTACACCGACAGTGAACTCTTGAAGATCTACGACAACACGGCCGGCACGCTGCTGGGCGTGTTCCTGGCCAGCGCCGGCACGGGCCGCATCACGGGGCTCACCAACGGGACCGCCTACACGCTGGTCGCGCGGGCCACGGCCGAGAACCTGGTCGAAAGCGGGGACAGCAACACCGTCACCGAGACCCCCACCGGCGGGGGCGGGGGCGGGGGCGGTGGCATACGTCACGTTCGTGTGCTGGACAGGCTGATGCTAGACGTGAGGTGAATCATGTCGGATTGCCGTGAGTGCCTGGATTACGTCCGCAAGCTCCGCGAACGCGCGCGAATGGCACAGAAGGACCTCGGGGACAACGGCAAGGACCTTGAGAGCCTGCACCAGATGCAGTTCTACGAGGGGCAGATCCACCTGGCAGCGAGAATCGAGAGCTACCTTGAGAGGAGAGTCGAAGATGAGCAAGGCTGACAAGCAGACCCTCATGATCCTGGGCGGCATCGCCGCAGTTGTGGGGTTCGCCTGGTGGTTCAAGGGGCAGCTCGACATCCAGCGCCAGCTCGAGAACCCCACCCCACCCCACATCCAGGAGCACTACGACCACGTGGACAGCATCCCGGAGGCGGTCCTCTATGAACGCTAAACAGCTGGCCGTCATGGGGTTGCTGGCGGTGCTGCTCGCCGGCTGTCCGGGCGGGGGAGGAACGCCCCATAACCCCGGAACCGGAGGGACCCCGGGCAACCCCAAGCCCCCGGCCAGCGTCAAGGACATCGATAAGCGACTCGCCGAAATCGAGCAGCGCGAACGCGAGCTTGCCGTCGAGAAGGCCAGCCTCAAGAAGCAGAGAGAGAATCTTCAGCAGGAGAAGTGGCAGGCGGCCCTGGGGTGGGCTATCGGGCTGGGGGTGTTCGGAGCCCTGGCCTGCGTGGTGCTCTTCTTCCTCGTGCCCTCGGGCCGCAAGACCTGGATCGGGCTGTTCATCGGCTGTGTCGCGCTGATCGGCGGGGCGTGGGGCATGAAGATCGTCTTGGAGTACCTGTGGGCCATCGCCATCGCGCTCGGAGCCGGGGTGATCGGGGCCCTCATCTGGTACCTGCGGCAGGAGAAGGACGCCCGCCGGAAGGTCGTGAAGTTCATCGAGGGCAAGGCCAGGCAGGCCCCCGAGCTGCTCGACGACATGTCGAGGTACTACGACGCCACCACCAAGAAGATCATCAAGCTCGACCGCAAACAGCTGGGGCTGGTGCGGTCGGATGAGTCTGGGGGAGCCGCGAAATGACGAGCGCGCGGGCGCGAATGCCTCTCCGCACTGACCCGGTCCGGATCGAGGCGAGCGCCATGGGTATAATGCGAGCCCGGGAGCGGCTCCCCCGCTAGTTTCAAGGGAGGTCCACCAGATGCCAGAGCACGAAACCAACCTGAACCCCGCGATCAACGGGGGAACCTACGTCTGCGGGAACCACGAGTCCTGTATGACCCACGTCTTCAACGCGATCGGCAAGAAGATCGGCTACGTGCAGCTGGTCTGGATCGTAAGCGTGCTGATGGGGGTCGTCGGGGGGTTCGGGGTCTGGATCTGGAACCGCACCGACCGGGTGGAAGTGGCCGCCATCCGGTCCGACAAGGACCTGGCGGTCCTCAAGACCGACCTCAACTACATCAAGAAAGCCCAGGCGGACACACAGCAGGCACAGCGCGCTCTCCGCGAGGACATGAAGCAGGAGTTCGACCGGCTATATCGAACTCTCAAGAATGGAGGATCGAACCCGTGAGACAGGATCGCGTCTACAAGGCAGCCAGGGACATCGTCGAGATCCTCGAAAAGAACGTCCAGGGGGTCCGGCAGGCGATGGCCAGCGAGATCGAGGACCTGCTCAACAGCGTCGGGGCGCTCCTGGGCGAGCTGGACGAAGAGCAGCTGAACAAGGCCAACATCCAGGACGTTCTGGCGTTCCTGCTCGACAGCCTGATCGGGGACGTGCTCGACTTCGGTGATGGGCTGCCAAGTGAGGCCGATGAGGACCTGATGGTGGCTCTCGAGGACTACATGCACGTCATGGAGCTGAAGTTCAACAGGAAGAGCAACGCCATCCGCTCCGAACGCCTGAGACTGGTATTCGAGAACTTCTGGGAGGACAGCGGCGATGACGATGGGGAAGGGGAGCCGGATCATCACGAAGAGGGAAGCGGAGCGGCGCCGGAAGCAAAAACTGACCAAGGAGAAACGCGGTCGCCAGCACCGAAGAGCGAAGAAAAACTCGCGCCTGAGACGGCGGATGTAGACGCCGAGGCCGAAGAAGAGTAGCCTCGCGATGCGCCGCAACCCCCTGACCACCCGCAAGGTGCAGGTGCTCGACGCGCCTGATGATGCCAACGACATCATCGAGTGGCTGATGGGTGCCATGTACCTGTCTGAAGGGTACCACTACGAGCAGTCCCTATCCCGGCTGATGGCGATCAACGGGTGGCCCGAGGAGATGATCGGTCGGGGTTCGTTCGCGATTGTGCTTCGCGGCCGGCAGGCCTCGGGTACCGTGGTAAAGTTCACCAGCGACAAGCTCGACGGCCAGACCTGCGCGTACCTGTCCGAGCTGCAGCTCCGGGTCGGCAGCTTGCCGGGAGTGCCGAAAATCTACAGGGTCTCACGGGACGGTGAGCTTTACGCGATCCTGATGGAGCGGCTGGTGCCGCTGACCAGCCTCTACTCGCACGTGTCCGACTTCGTAATTGCCCGCTTCCCCGATCTGGATCGCCGGGATCGCATGCAATTCGCGGCCATTTACGAATATGCAGTGCGCGAAACCCGCGCGGCCATCTCTCACGCCTTCGAAGTGAGCCTGGAAGACGCGCGCAATGATGCCGTGAACGAGGCTCGCCGAGAGGGCAAGCTGGGCCCCGGCACGAAAGAAGCCATTCTCGGGCAGATGGAAGTCTTTGCTGACGACCTGCGCGAAAACATGCCCATGGCCCCCACTGACCCGGCCGACGTGGCGCACACGGAAATGCTGGAGAACGCGGCCCAGGCGATCGAGAGCCTGATCGGTCTCGGGGTTGCGTGCCCGGACCTGCACGAGGGTAACTGGGGTGCTCGGCTTCACGCCGACCGGTCCACGCAACAGATCTTCATTGAATTCCTGGTCCTGGACTTCGGGATAAGCTCGTTTCCCGAGGGAGAAGAACTGAACATGGAGGTGCTGGAGCCATGATGCGCGTACATCCCATGGACCCCGACGGCTACTGGGTGCTGCCCAGCGGCGAGCTCGTACCCCTGTACGAACATACTCACGTCGAGTACATCGAAGAATTCCCGGAGCAGTTCAGAATTGACGAGTTGCCCGACGACACGCTGAAGCTGTTCCCCATGGCGATCCGCAACGGCGCGATACGCCTGACGCTGGACTACGACACTGGTTCGGGCTACGCGGAGCGGCTGGCCGCGGAGATGGACACCACCCGCCCCATGAACCTGATCCGCCTCGCGGACGCGCTGCAGGAGATCGGATTCACAGAAGGCGAACTCTGGATCGAGGACCCGTTCCGGCCGAGGCGCCGCGGGGAAGCTGCGGCGCCGTGCGATGTCATCGTGCGTGCCGAGGACTTCATCGCACGGCCCAAGATCGACTGGACGCGGGCCCTGGTGCCCAACCCCTACCCCGAACTCGAAGAATCGCTCGTCTGGAGTGGCAACCCTGTAGTCCCCAAGGTCAGCAAGTACGAAGGCATGACCGTCCAGTACACCAACACCCGCAAGAAGCTCCGTCAGTGGGGCCAGATAACCAGCGGGGCGCGAATGCTGGACTTCGCGGTGGAAATGGACATGATGGACGAAGTCCGCGAGCGACTCTACGCGGTCTACACCAACATCAAGTACCGGCCGCTGGGCTACAGGTTGATCGGCGCCGGATCCCGGAGCGGAGCCCTGGTAGATCCCACTGTCGTCTTCGGGCCGGCCGTGGCGCTGCAGGCCTCGTGCCTGTTTATGGTCCACAATCATCCCTCAGGGGGGCGGGAGTTCAGCAGCGACGACAGGGCGATGACCTACAACCTGAAAAAAGGCGCGGAGATCCTGGGGATCAAGCTGGTCGACCACGTGCTGGTAACCTGGAGCGCCCAGACCGGGGCGCCGGTCCACCTGTCGATGGTAGAGGAAGGGCTGATTTGATCCCCGGATTAGAAAACGTCCAGTCGTGGTGGATCGATCCGGAAGAGCTGACCTATGCCGAGTACCCGGAAGGTGTGGGCATGAAGTGGAACCCGCGATAATGGCCAAGCCCAGAATTCGCAAGTATTACCCGACCTATGACGCTCGCGAAGAAGGCGAGGTGATGCTCGCACTGGGATCGCACTGGCGCGGGCCGAAGTTGTGGCTGGTGTGGCAGAGCGAGGACGACCTTTTCTGGCTGATGGGCTCCAGCCAAGGTGTCGTCGATGCTTACATCATCACCGATCGCGAAGGAAATTCGCTTTCGATAGACAGCCTGTGGATCGGCGGCGGTCGCAAGACTGGACCGGATATCCTACACCAGGACGAGTGGAAGCTCACTTACGACGAAGACATGTCAGAGGAAGCAACGGCTAAAGGCCAGGCCCTTTCGCAAATGACGACCTTGGCCCTGATGATCGCTAAGCTGGCTGATGATCCCGATTTGCCGGAATACGATGACCGCGGCAACTGCATCAAGGACGCCCTTCTCAAGCGCCGCAACCAGTGGCTACGGTCACAGCGCGAAGATCTGGTCGCAGAACATAACCTTGATGTCGAACCTACCTACGAACACGATACATTTGAGCAGCTGTTCCAGTCAGCAGCGTGGACCTTTCAAGAGGAGTACGAGCAAAGCTTTGTATCCCAGCTTGCCAGGGATCTAGGCATCGACTTCGACTCAGCCGCGGAATGGATCCGCGAACATTACCGCCGTCCCGACTACGATTACCAAGCCGAAATGGAGCAGTGGGCATGAAGTGGAACCCGCGATAATGGCCAAGTAATTCTTGACCGGACCCCCTGTCTGCAGATAATGGCGCCATAGGAGTTTAACCTTGGACCCAGCAGCTGCTACCCACGCCAACCAGTCTCGGATTATCGACGCTCAGCCCTGCCCGGGCGAGGCTTACCCCGAGAACTTCACTTTCACGGCCCGCGAGCTGGTCGGCCGGAGGTTCCTGCGCAAGGGACAGGAGATCCTCTGCGCCTACGTGGAGCACACTCCGGATCAGGGCCCCAAGGCCGAATTCATCCTGGACTTCACCAAGGAGTACCCCACCACGCTGGCCCTCGAGGCCGGCGAAGAGTGGGGCCCGGGAACCATCCAGTGGGACCACAGCGTCAAGAACCTGGACATCATGGGCCGCTCCCTGAATCGCCTCCCGCACAAGGAGACCGTCTACTGCGTGGGAAGCGGCCCCTGCCTCATGAAGAATTGGGAGGAGCTTACCCGGGTAGACAAGTCCCGCGCCGCGATCGTGGGCTGCAACGAGCTCCTGCAGTACCTCCCGGCCGGCCTGCTCGACTACTACATGGCGCTCGACCCCCGATGCCCGCCCAAGTGGTGGGCCGAGTACGACCTCTCGCGCACCACGGCGGTCCTGGGCCCCTGCGTGCCGCCGGAGATGGCGCGCGCTCCGTGGCGGGATGTGCTCTGGTACCGGCTCGGGTACCGTAACAAGCTCTCGAAGATGCTCGCCAACAAGCGCCCCTCTCTTCAGATCATCAACCCCCGCTTCGGGATCGGCCCGGGCGAGCTGGAGCTGGCCTGGAAGTTCAAGCCCCGCAACGTGGTCCTGGTGGGCCACAGCTACGCCTACGATCGCGTTGACGGGGTGATCCACGAGCACATGAACGAACCTCTCACGCGCGACCGGTGGGAGACCTCCCTGCGGGCGGTGAACCCCTACTGCTGCGCAGACATCAACGGCAAGAACGTGGTCACCGACTACCACATCCTGATCATCGGCATGATGACCCTCGCCTGCTGCCAGCTGCTGGCCGACGCGGGGGTCCGGGTCATCAACGCCTCGGAGGGCGGGATCCTCAAGAGCGCCTCGGACATTCCAGCCTACCGGGACCGGCCGATTTTCCCGGAGCGCGCCAGGCTGAAAGACGTGGTAGAGGAGCTGAATGCGACGTAACCCGATCATTTGGCCCTGTTCTAGGAGAGCGAACATGAGCAAGCAGACATACCTCCTGGTCAAAGCCAGGAACACAGCTGAGCACACCCCCTTAGCAGAACTCGATTCTGTCCCCATCGGGTACCACGAAGACAGATGGATACTGCAGGACGCTCCGTATTCGCTCGTCGATTACGTGGAGCAGAACTTCCCGGACCTTGCCGACGAGGGCCCGGACGCATGCTCTATTGTAGCGCACTTGATCGTCGAAGCGCTCCTGGGTACCGTCGTTAGCGGGGGACACATTGCCAGTACGCTGCTAGGGAAGTGCCAGTTTTACGGATCGCTCGTATACGAATGAGGAAACGGAGGACAACCCTTGACCCAGCAAATCAGACTGCTCGACACCGGCGAGGACGCAGTGAACATCGATCTGCACGTCTCGCTGCCCTATCACCTGCCGTTCGACATGCTGGGCGCCTACTACGACGGCCACATCCACCGCCGGCTCGAGACCGTGAACGGGCGTAAGCCCGATCGCGTGGGGCACGAGATCCTCCCGATCACCGGGATGTTCGGGTCATGGGAGAACCTCGAGGGCTCCTGGTTCGAGCAGGGGGTGCACGTCGGCGCTCATCACTACGACTGCCGCGAGGTCCTCGGGATGCATATGCGGGGGGATCGCGAGCAGGAGTTCGTGATCTACGCGGTCGAGAGCGTGAACGGCTGCCGGCCGACCGCGAGCGTGGTCCGCAACTTCACCGATCCGACGAACCTCAAGATCCCCGTCGCTGGCCACAACCAGGTGGCCCAGGCCCACAACTGGCGCTCCACTATCTCCCGGAACCTCCCGAAGATCGAGAACAACTGGGGGGACGCCCCGGGCTGCGAGCGCATCATCTACGTGGGCTCCGGTCCGAGCCTGCGGCGGAACTGGCACGATCTACTCGAGGTAGACCGGACGAAGTGCCAGATCTGGGCCGCAAACGAAGCTTTCAGCTTCCTCCTGAGCAAGGGGATCGCAGCAGACTGCTTCTTCTGCATCGACGCGACCAGTCCCAAGAGGTGGTGGGACGGGCTCGACTGCTCTGAGACCTGCCTGGTCGCGGCCCCGTTCGTCACTCCCGAGGTGACCGAGGCGAACTGGAAAGAGGTCTTCTGGTTCAACATCTCGGGGGACGGCGCCTACTACAACATGGTCCGCAAGCACCATCCGGAGCTGTTCGAGATCGACGCCACCAAGGGCGTTGGATCGAGCATGATCGAAAGCAGCTGGTCCAAGGGCGTGAAACACCTTGCCATGCTGGGATGCGACTTCTGCTACGAGAAGATAGACAAAGAGGTCTACCGTTCGGTGTGGCACTCGTGGAGCGAAGAGGAGTGGCAGGAGATCGCCACGAGGTATGCCCACTACGTGGTCACGACCATGACCGGAGAGACCAGCCTCACCTACATCGGTCTGGCAACGGAATGCGCGGCGGTCTTCGCCGCGGCGCAATGCCTCAGCGAGAAGGGTGTCCTCGTAACTAACTCATCCGAAGGGGGTTGCCTGTTCGTCAACCCCGCGGCGAAGTACCTGGCCAGCCGGCCGGCGGTCCTGGAGCACAAACCCCTCAGGGAATGTCTTGACTTTCTCTCCGGGAAAAGCTAGACTGTTAACGGATCACACAAGTGCCGCGCGTTCAGCGCATTAGCTGAGGAGGCAAGCAGAGAAAAGCTCCCGACCCTTGAACCCGGATTCTTCATTCAGGAGGAGCTTTCATGCTTCGTGCAAGAACTCAGCGCACCACCGGCAGCACCGGCGTAACCCTGACCGTCACCCACGGAATGGGCGCAGTGCCCGACTACTGGAACATCGAGCCGGTCTCCGACCGTTCGCAGGGCCGGGCCTACATCGTGCCGGCGACGTACCTCACAAACACCATCGACGTGGTCTGCTCGATCGAGTCGACCTGCACCCTGGACGTCTTCACGGTTACCTACCAGGGCCGGCTCTACTAAGAAAGGGGGCTCGTCATGCTACGCACTCGCGTTCAGCGGGCCACCGACGCCAACACTGGCGTCACCCTGACCGTCACTCACGGTCTCGGCGCGGTACCCGATCACTGGAACATCGAGCCGATCAACGACCGGTCCTTTGGTCGCACGTACGTCGTCCCGGCAACGAACCTCACGAACACCATCGACATCGTCAACTCGCTCGTCAGCAACGCGACGGTCGACGTGTTCGTCTGGTCCTACCAGGGTCGGCTCTACTGAGTCACGGCTGACTGGCCGAGGGGGTTCCCGCGCTTCCCGGGGAACCCCCGCTCAGTCTTCCCTCGAAAGGAGAGAGTCAGGTGAATCTGGCAGAAGAATACGACAGGGACTACGAGGTCAACGGCAAGCCGGCCGTGCTGACCGACGTCATCAGCGTGATGAAGGGCACCGGTCCCGACCGGGTCTGCGTCGTCACACGCAAGCTCATCGTCGCCTCGACCTCAGAAATCGTCGAGCAGGTCGAAGAGATCCCCTCGCCCGCCCCCGTGGTCGAGCCCGCTCCCGCTCCCGCGAAGAAACGACTCCTCGGCAGGAGCAAGAGCAAGGGCAAGAAAAAAGCCAGGAAGTAGGGCGTCATGGCCGGGATCATCGATACCCTCAAGCTCCTGGTAACCCCCTCGAAGGACGTTGCCACTCCCGCGCAGCTCTACGAACAGGCGGTCCCGCGCGCCGAACGGGTCATGAAGCAGTACGACGCGGCGGCGCCGGCCATCGACTTCGCCACGCAACATCCGGTGATCGTGGCAGGAGTAGCGCTGGTCCTGGGGGCCTTCGCAGTGGTGGGCGGCAACTACCTGTACGACTACCTGAAGAAGCGCTGAGTCTGCGGGCTCAGCGCTTCTTGCTTTTCTTCAAACCCCTTTGTGGTCCCTGAAGTCCACAAAGAAAATACCGTTCATGTAGATACGCATCCCGATCCACTTGGGCCCTCCCGAACGCAGGCTCAAGGATCCTGTCTCGATCTCAACCGAAAACCTTTCTTTGGGCCTCACGCAGATCGGTCTTTGCTCAGTGGTCATGTCGTATATTCTGCGCTCCTGATAATGCTTGGGGAGGCTTTCGTAGTCTTTGGTTTTGAAGTCGACCACCTCCAGCGATTCCCACAACTGGTCTTCCGGATTGAGGGTCACGCTGGAATACCGCTTCAGGGCGCCCTCCTCCGGCGCTACGGTGTTGACCGGGATGGCCGACAGGGGAACCCTCACCCACGGCATGTGATCGAAATAGAACACGAATGACGATCTGTAGTAAACCTCCAGCCACGCCTCATCCAGTCGCCCATCGGCCGGCTCGACGCTGAAACCCCACAGGTAAAACTGTGTTCTCTCTGGCAGCGATCCCGAAATTGGCATGTTGGTGTCTACGAAGGTCTTGACCTCCCCCGCATAGTCGCAATCCCCAAAGGGAACTTCAAACCCGCGGGAGAAGCAATCCCCTGATGCCCGGATGAGCACTGTGTCGTACAGGGGCTGCTTGAGCTGACGGTATAAAGGGGGAAGGTTCTTGGTCTCAGACATGTCCTTGGTCTCCTTTCAGATCAGTTTGTTCGAAATCAGCATGTCCCTGAGCGCTTCCACACTCATAGCTTCTTCCCGAGAGCTGTCCACCCCGCCCACCGGGATCGCGTCCCGGTATCGCGAGTAGTCTCTGGCCCCGAACATCATCGGGGGAAGGATCACATAGTTGTCGCCATGCATGAATGCGCGCTCGGATTCTTCTGAAGTAATGATCTTCTCGTGCTGAGTCTCTCCCGGCCGGCGCCCGACCTGCCGGCGGGGCACGAATTCCAGGTCGTGCCTGCGGCAATACGCGTCGCAGAACACCTTGGCAAGATCCTCGAGTCTCGCGACCGGCATGCGCCGCACGAAGACCTCGCCCCCGACACCCCGAGAGGCGTCGATCAGCAGCCGGGAGCTTTCCTCCAGGGTGAGCACATACCGGGTCATGGTCGGGTCCGTAACGGAGATCGAGCCCGTCGAGCACACCTGGTTCCGCCACAACCGCAAGACCGAACCCCTTGAACCAAGGACGTTTCCGAACCGAATGGAAACGAACCTCGTCTCCGGGTGGTGGCTGTTGGCCTGGGTGATGAGCTTCTCGGCGGTGAGCTTGGTGGCCCCCATGACGTTGTTGGGCTCGGCCGCCTTGTCGGTCGACGCAAAGACCACGCTCTCCGCACCGGTATCGATGGCCGCCGAGATGACGTTGCCAGTCCCGCCCACGTTCGTCTTGATGGTCTCTTCGGGATTGTACTCGCAGCTGTCGACGTGCTTCAGTGCCGCGAGATGGTAGACCGTTCCCACGTCACGGAACGCCCGCCGCAGTCGCGACAGGTCGCGCACGTCGCCGATGAAGAACCTGTAATTGCAGGGATCAAATCCCTCGGCCTCGAAGCTGGCCCGGAGCTCCAGCTGCTTCGACTGGTCGCGAGAGAGTATGCGTACCAGGTTGCCCCGACGCAGAAGGTGGCGAGCCAGGTGCGCGCCAATATCTCCAGTGCCGCCGGTGATGAGATTCCAGGTCACGTGTGCTTCTTTCCATCCCCCCGCGAGTCGTAATCGTACGGCTTACCCTTCTTCCTCCTCGGGCCCTTCAGGGGGAACGGCATCGGCTCCTTCGCCTTCTGGGTTTCCGTCGTAGAGGTCCGGGGTTTTTCCTTGTGCGGCTTCATGCAGATGCTCCACTGCCAGTTGCGCCTGATCGACGATCCCCTCGAGGTCTTCTCCGATGCGGGCTATCGAATCGTGGCCTTCGAAGCCTTTGATGTTGTCCGCGATCCGGCCGATCAGCGTACCGAGCGCCCGCGCGCCGCCGGCGAGGTTCCGCCCCGTGCGCACCCCTGCGCGGATCGTCTCCAGTCGTTTCTGAACGCCGGCCATCCCGGGATTCGAACTGCGACCCCGGTCTCCCTTGATCAGCTCTCTGTAGCTGGGCCAGGTCGCCCCGCACTTCACGCAGCGGACCTCGGGACTGGACCCTTCGCCGGCGACCTCCCGCTCGACGGTCCCTTTGCACTTGGGACATGGGCGCCTGAGCGCTTCGTACTGCCGGTTCAACTCAGGTCCCCCAGCTCAACCGTCTGGAGTTCGTGCGGGCCCACGTAACGGATCTCGACTCCCATCCGATTAAGAACCGCCAGGTCGGCACCGGCCTCGTCATCCACCACGGATCCGCAGTCCCCGGCCAGCAGGTGACCGTACTCGTGGAGACATATCCCAATCTGGTGTTCGACCGCCTGATCGGTGATCGCCCGGGCCCAGCAAATGGTCTTCGGCCGGTGATAGGTGTGCGAAAGCTGCCGCGGTTCCTGGTCGTGTGCGGCGTCGCATTCGTCACACCAGGCATGTTTTATCCCTTTAAGTTCGGGGCACTTGCGTTCGGCGAAGACCGTCGCCAGCTCCACCCCCGGGAGCAGATCAGGAGTCATCATCGCACTCTTCATTCTCTTCTCCCCCCTTGGCTTCTTTGACCAGATCCTGGTAGGTCGGGCACTGCTTGCACTTCTCGAAGTCATCGCACATGCACATGCTCGGAGTCGGATCGAGGCTCACGAAGCGTGTGCGCTGCAGGCGCTCCATCCCCGGCTCCAGGTCGCGAACCACCAGCGCCGGGAACTCTCGCAGGAATGCCATCAGCCGGCCGTGGATGATGTCTATGTAGCTGCTCCCCTCCACGAAAATGCAGCACCTGTTTCGGATGTAGCCCTGGATGCTCGTGACCAGTTCACGTATCGCTTCCTCGTCTTCGAGTTCGTCGTCGATGCTCAATTATCCTTCTCTCCTCTCACGATGTCTCCTGCAATTTCGACCCATTCTTCTATGGTCATCGCGTCCGGATACCTGGTGGGCTCGTTCCCGCCACCGCACTCAGGACAGACGGCCTTCCTACGATGCAGGCTGAAGTTCCGGCTCGCGGGCTTGCCGCACTTCGAGCAGAGCACTTGCCGGGTCAGCACGTCGACCTGCATCGCGCGGGTACCCCAAACCCCCTGTCGCTTGCGGAGCGCGCGGCACTCCTTGCAACGGATGGGAGGAGGGAACCCCTTCTGGTCGAACCACTCCTGCTCGCCTATGCTGAAGACAAATTCCTGCCGGCAGTCCTGGCAGGTGAGCATCTGGTTCCGGTACTGTTTCAACCGTCGCACTCCCTGAATTCGTCGATCAGCTTCTTAACCCACTCGGGAGCGGGCATCAGCTCGGCCGAGACCCAGGCGATCGGCTCGTCTCCGCGGATGATCATGGTCACCTCGGAGCCGTCCTCGCTCTCCGTGAGGTTGTCCTCCTTCTCGTCGGGCCGCACGAAATGCCGGTCACAGATCAGGTAATCACCGGGCTTGAATGGCCAGCGCTGGACGACACCGTCATTGGTTGTGAACCCCCCTCCCCGGACGATGCACCACCCACGGCGCTTGAACTCCTGGTGAGCATCCGGGATGATGATCCCTCCCGGGGAGCACCACTCGTTAGGATCCTTGGCGATCCAGACGTTGTCTCCGCGGGGCCAAAGACCCTTGAGGGTCTCCACGTCGAAACTGTATCCGGTGCGAGTTACAGGCATCTCCTGATCCTTTCCTTTGCGGCACCAAGGATGAGGGCCGCGTAAGCGACGATCAGTCCAAACAGAGAAAAGAGGCGGATTCCCAAGCGCTGATATATGCCGAGTAGGTGGCCTGGAATCATGGCATTCTGGTCCGGTCCAAGGGTTATGAAGGTATTATGCTCCCCGGACCCCTCGGGTCAAGGCTAAAGTCCTGACGGATTGGGGAGTCTCGAGACCGTTGTGTACCCCCGGGTAAGCAGCTCGGCGTCGAACTTCGGGCGACCCTTGTTGCGCTTATGGCCCCACTCCCATACCCTTTCGCGCACCCTGTGAAATTTGCCTCCATACCCGCCTCTGGCACTGATTTCCGCGACCTTTACCCCTAGGTGCTTCCCGTAGGGATCGGGAAGATTCACGTTCATGACCACGCCTCGCTCCGGGCGGACCGGGAGTGCGTCCATCGCCTCGTGCAGCAGCACCTTGACCTGCTGGCAGTTGGGATCGAAAGCCCGGTGGCGGCCCAGATACTGACTAAAGGCGATCGCCGGGATACCCTCTATCGCCGCAACCCGGGCGGCCGCGATCGTCGCCGAGCACGAAATTGCGTGCTGGCCCGCGTTGTCGCCCCAGTTCAGTCCGGTGCAGACGATGTCGGGCTTCGCCAGGCGCTGCAACCCCCAGGCCACGCAGTCGCACGGGGTTCCGTCCAGTACACACGTGCCCTCGGGCATGATCTTGAGCACCTCTATCGGCCGGTTGAGGGTCCGCGCGCTGCCGAACCCACTGTGATTCTGAAGCGGCGCCGCCGTGCAAACGTGGATGTCCCGCTCGATAAGGACCTCTCTCAGTACCCGCAAGCCCGGGGAGTCATACCCGTCGTCATTGGAGAGCAGTGCGATCAAGGCTTTTTCCTCCTCTGCTTTGGGCGATACGGAACACGCAGGTCTATCTCCTGGGTAGTGACTGCGAGCACCATGCCGTGGAGCGGGCCGATCCCCAGGGAGAGCTGAGCTACCTCCCGGGAAACATCCTCTCCTTCACGTTTCATCGGGATCCGCAGCGGCAAATCCCCGCCGCCGGCGGCGTTGATTTCAGCCAGGTGCCTCAGCGCCTCTTTGACGGTCATGCCTTGAGCCCCATCACCACGTAATCGTGGCGTATGCCCGGGTGGGCGAACAGCACGTAGGTGACCTTGCGCAGGATCTCTCGCCCGGTGTACTCTTCGTTACGGGGATCCCACTCCTGCAGTATCAGGGTATCGCCCACGCCGAACTTTCGATCGCTCTTGCGAACCTCGAACATCTTCTGGCAGGTGGAGAGGTCCTCGAAATACTCCGGCCAGGTCTTGAGCTTGTGTTCCATCACAGCGCCATCCTCCTCTTCTGCGGCGTGAACGGCTTGAAAGGGACCTTCAGGGGTTCGGGCTTAGGAGGTTGCTGTTGCTGGGAAGGTGCAGGGGGGCTCGGTTCCGGAATCGACTGCGACCCCGACCCCGACCCCGCCCCCATCCCTGACCGCGCCCACGACCCCGACCACGACCACGCCCCCGTCCACGACCCCGACCAGGACCACGCCCCCGTTCGCGACCTCGACCGCGACCGCGACCTCTCCCACGACGACCATGACCCCGTCCGCGATGCCGATAGCGACCAAGGCCCCAAATTGCTCAGTCCCGCTCTCATCATGCAAACGTTCACAGCGCCATCCTCCTCTTCTGCGGCGTGAACGGCTTGAAAGGGACCTTCAGGGGTTCGGGCTTGGGGGGTTGCTGCTGCTGTTGTTGTTGATGGGAAAGAGCGGAGGAGTTCAGGTCCGAAATCGACCGCGACCGCGACCGCGACCGCGACCGCGACCGCGACCCCGACCACGAACGCGACTCCGACCACGACCGCGACCACGACCACGGCCGCGACCGCGACCGCACCCGCGAGTACGACCACGCCCCCGTTCGTGAACGCGACCGCGACTGCGACCCCGACCTCGACCCCGACCACGACCGCGACCGAAAATTCGCGTACCCCGTGCGTAGCATGCAAGCATTCATTTCATTCGGTCCAGCAGGCTTCTGAGCTCGTCGGGGGTCCGGTTGATGTACATCTGCGCGGTCTGCAGGTCCGCGTGCCTGAGCAGTTCTTTGACCAGCGTGACGTCCCCATTGGTCTCTCGAGCTATCCGGAACCCGAAGTAGTGCCGCAAACAGTGAAAGGTCCGGTGCCCGATCCCCGCGGCCTGGCACGCCGCGGTGAATACCGAATGCATCGTTCGCTCCGATGCCGGGCGCCGGGCCTTGGGGCCCCGCATCCCGGGCAGGAGCCACCCCTCTTCGGTCTTGTAGTCGATCCCGGCCCACTCGAAGTACTTCAGGCAGGTACGGATCACCCGCTTCGACACCGGCTGGCGGTGTTCGGGCCGCTGATCAGGGGTGATCTTGCATTTCCGGGTTATGCCCTTCTTGGCCACCCGGACAATCAGGACCGCTTTCTCGATCTCCCGGAAGTCCTCGATCCGCAGGTGCACCGTCTCCGTGATCCGGAGCCCGCACTCCGATGCCAGGTACACCGCCAGGAAGTACCGGGGGTGCCGCCTGGGCGGGTCGTTCGCCTTCAGGTAGTCCAGCACCTTGTCCAGTTCCGCCTTGCGAATGAACTTCTTTTCCTCGATCGCCATCTCGGTGTCTCCTCAACCAGGTCATGAACTTCCGGTACTCTTCAGTGCGGCATGCTTCGGAGGCCTCGCTCCATGGTACCTGACCGCCGCGGACCAGATAGACGTATTCGACGACCTCATCCATCGTCAGATATCGTTCATCATTGACCGCCGGCGCGAAATCCTGCGAACATCGGAGGCAAAACCCATCCAACAGCATTGCGGTATGCTCTCCGCAGCCAAGACAGTATGAACAGCCCTCTTCCATTGCTTCGAAACCCCTCTCGATGCCCCTATTCGCCCCTCAGACCCCGGCCTAAACGACCAAATCCACCAAATCCTGCTTATAACCCCGAATTCGGTGGCTTATGGCCGGTTCCCGGTGCTTTCGGCATCCTGCTCTCCGATGTTGCCCCCCAAAGACGTGCCCTCACTGCTGGTAATTTCGTCCTAAGTCCCGCAATTACGTCACTTACACCCCATTTTTTGGCTCGTAACTGTATATATATAATCAGTTACGAATTTCCTGTTGACAATTACAATTCTCTGAAAGGATCTGGCCCTCCGAATGCGTCTTTTGCGGGGCTACTCGAGCAATCCGCGCAGCGCGTGAACTACGCCGATGAACAGCGCGTCCTTGGCCTTCTGTTCGGCCGGCAATTCGTCGTAAGGAACGAAGCACGGATGTTCCTTCTTCTCGGCGTCCTTGACCGGGCCGTACTTCCATCCAGTCGCTTGCTTTTCCTTCAGCCATTCATCGTGGCTGTGGCTGGGCCCGGCTTCGGGATTGTCCAGGTGAAACCGCACACCGTTGACGGCGCTGGTTCGCTGCCACTCCGGAGCTTCGGCCCACGGCGGCTGGGTGTTGTCCCCGAGCGTCGCGCAGTAGGCGCGATTCGTTTCGTGACACACTTCCGCGATTTGTTCAATCTGCATCTGGCTGGTCTCCTTGCCCTACCGGGCTCAAGTCCTCTGAATGCGTCTTTGGTTCGGCAAACTCGAAGAGCCGATTCACCCGGTCACCATCTGTCACGGTTACGGGGTTCAGCCCGATGAGACCGCCGCCGGCGTAGTTGCAGGGACCACCATTCTTCTTGCCGATGTCCTGGGTCGCGCCGGTCCAGCGCTCGACACACGAAAACGCCACTGCCCCCTGGGGTGCACCAGCTACCTTCCAGTCCATAACCGAAGCCACGTGGCCGCAGCTCGGGCAGACAAAGAGCCACGCTCGCTGGTCCTTGCCGAACCGGCGCTCTCCCTCTGCGATCCATTCTTCAGCTGTCATTGGCCTGTATCGCCTTTATCCTGAATCTCATTCCACGGATTTACACCCGGCTTGGTAACAGCTCCGTTGTTCCGGATATCGGCCCACGACCAGGACTCAGCTCCATCGACATGCAGACTGAACTGGATCTCTCCCGGTGGCAATTCCGGATGCTCGGTCTCTCGCAGGATAGCCTGCACCTTGTCCGCTATCTCGCGCTTCTGCCTTACGCTAAACATCACTCACCTCCGTAAACGTCTCAGTCATCGCTCATTCTCGTCGCCGCACGGCACCTTGAGGTATGCCAGTACGTCACGCAAGCCGAGTTTGTCCGCGCAGTAGGACCACAGCTTCGGGTGCGTTTTCTTCATGCGCTGAAAGCGGTTGGGTTCCTTCTCCAGGTGGACGCCGAACATGCAAAACATGCAGCCGGTGCGCTTCACTCCGGTGTCGTAAATAGAACAATAGGGCAGGCTTCGCTCGCGTATGTATTGCCAGATGTCCTCTTCAAGCCACGCGGAAAGCGGCGCTGACTTAGCCTTGCCGGCGCTTATCACGTTACACCCGCCAGCTCTCACGTATTGGCGCTGCCTTTGGCTGCTGTCGGACGCCATTGTTCCCATTATCGGAGAGCACCCAGTGCGCTTCACATAACCGCCTATCGGCCGCTTCTTCATGAAGTCGCAGCACTTAGCGGAGATTTTGAATGGAGCATCGACCAAGAACCTCCACTTGTACGGCAGCATCATCGACCGCAAAAACCGCCCATCAGCAGTCATACCCGTCATGCGCAGGTGCTTCGTGTTGGCGTTGCGACTGCCCTGCACACGCATATCCGACACATACCTCGATACGGCCTTGCTCACTACCGGGTAACCGTATTCCTCCAGCACCCGTCTGAAACTCATTTCTGGCTTCACCCACTCCACGTTGTCAAACGTCTTCACAAACGCCCGCACCTCAGGATACTCAAGCCCAGTGTCGGCAAACACCGCGGGAACGTCCGGGTAGCACTGCCGAACCAAGTCCAGCAGCACCGTGCTATCTTTGCCCCCACTGAACGCTACATACACATCGCCGTTCATAGCGCCATAGAACTCCCGAATGCGGCGCTTGGCCATCATGACCTTCTGAGCCAGCGGCAGAGATTGGCGCTGCTTCAAGACGTGCGCACTCATCAACTGGCTCATCACGTGACCCCCACCAACACGTAGCTGATCGCCGAGGACGCCACCGCCGTAACGATCACGTACGCGGGGGCGCGCCAGCGGTAATCATCCAGGTCGAGGCCCAGCGCCTCGGCCCTGGCGAGCATATCTTCGAACGTCTCAGTCGTCACTCTTCATCCTTCCCGGGGCTTTCCACCTTTCTCTGCGCCCTGAAGAGATCCGGCCCCCTGGGCGCCCCCTTGCACGCTTCTTCTCTCCCGGCCGCGGTCACGGTGTAGATGTAGTCGGGAATCCAGTCTCGCTCCGTCCTGGTCATCAGCCCGGCGGCCACGAGCTCCTCGCACAACGGGTAGTTGTCGCAACCCGGGCCGGTAACGAAGTGATTCCTGTAAAGCTTCGGCCAGCCCAAGGCGTGGCGCAGGATGGACAGGTGCTTCTCGGTTATGGACATGGGTCACCGCCCTTCTGCTGCAGCTTCGGCGTCAGCTTGTAGGCGCCGCACGCGGGACAATTGGGTGTTCCTGTCATGAAGCGGTCTGGAATTTTAAGGATCCCCGCTGCGTAGCTGCGCACCACCTCCACCTCCGGCGCGTCCTGCTGCCATGCCTCGATGATGCATCTCACGTTGTTGCACAACTCCTGCCGCGTGCCTTCTTTGATCTCCTGCCAGACTGCATCTATGTCGAAGCCCGTAAAACCTGTCGCTAGCAGGTCCCTGAGCAGTCCCGCCTTCGCGGCCCGCTCCAATCTCTCGTCAATCGTCACACTGCACCTCCGCTGGCATGAATACGTGGTTGAACCCGGCATCCGTCATCGCGTAGACCGCACGCTCCGGACTGTGGATGATCCAGTCGCCCCTGCAAACAAACTGCTGGGTAGTGTCGCCCACGCGCAGCCGGCCGTGCTCGTTAAAAGGCTTGCCGCATTGGGCGCAATCCGGGGCGCCGCCGATCACGCTGTATGTCTGCTGTTGAGTCCAGGGATAGATGTCGCCATTGTTCACCAATCGAACGTCATCAGTAGGCGCGCCTTCCCACCTTTCGGCACGAACGCGGAGCGGGCGGCGGTCGTATAGCTGGTCAGTTGTCATGCTTGCCTCCGTCCCGGCGATTGCGCCACGCCAGACTCCACGCGATGCTCGTAAGGGCGCAGCCTCCCGCCATGATGCCCTGTGTCAGCATCGTCTCGCTCAGCTGATGCTCCATGTTGATGCGAATTACCGCGCTGATCCAGTAGAGGACCAGAGTGCTGCCCGCCATGAACGCGAATAGCCTGGCGACCACCTAGTCCTCCCTCCGGTATAGCAGGCTCACCGCGTAATCGTGTACGGCCCAGGCAGCGAGGCGAGGGGGTACATTTACCGCGAGCCACGGCCAGATGCAGCTGTTCCCGAACCTCTTTCCGCCATAAGCAGGACAGGCTTCGCAATTGTAGCCCATGACTTCGCAGAGAGGGCACTGAGTATCGCTGCACTCTTGCTGCGGGTTCTTTGCCGTGGCGATCTTCGCCCAGCGCACGATTGTTGCTTCAATCGCTGCGCGCACGATTTTTGTCACGAGTCACCGTCCTTCTCGCGCTCGCCCTCGGTCAGCCTGCGCAGTACCTCGTCACGCGCTGCGTCGTCCATGAAGCACAATACCACCACGGCGTCTAGCGCAGCTTCTTCGCACTTGCCGCATGCGATGTCGCTCGCGTATTCCTCGGCGCGCTCGTACTCACGTCCGCATTTTCCGCAGATCATCACCCGCCGCCCTTCTCGGCCTGCAGTTCGGCATACCCCGTCGCGTCGATCTCCCGCCCGCACCGACAGCAGTATCGCGCGCCGTTCTCCGATGGGCCGCCGTCTGGAAACTCCCAGATTCCGCCGCATTCCGTTTCCCATGCGCCGTCGCGGTCTTCGGTCCACGCGCAGGTGGGCGGCTCGCCCTTCTCGGTTTCCCCTAGGGCCTCACGCCCGGCTTTCAGCGCACGGTCTACACTGCCATTCGGGGTCACAACATGCCCGTGGCTTTTGAGTTGCTCTGCGCAATGGTACAACTCTGTAACGCACCGCCTCAGCGCCTTCCGGTACCGCGCCAGCTCGGCTTTGGCAGCATTGCGCTCAGACATCAGCGCAGCCTTTAGCCCCTCTCCGCACTCATTCACCGACAGCTTGCGTAGTCGGCCCAGCGGCAAATACCCAAAGCCGTTATCCTGACGACGCGGCGCACCCAGCCTGTCCAGTTCCTGGTGTACGGCTTCGTAGTCGCTCATCACATCTCGCTGGTGCTGCTCCAACCGACTGACCTTCGCCTTCAGTTCGGCGTACTCCTGGAAAGCCCTATGCTCAGACGGTAGCTGGCACATCCATTCATCTAGTGCCAGCTCCTTGTTCTCAGCCCGCGCCTCGGCAAGCTGGACGTAGAGATCGCAGAGGTCGCGCAGCTCGTGCTTGTGAACCGGACCGCAGAAGCGCCCTTCCCCGGGCGTCTCGTGCTGGTAGTCGTTCACGATCAGTGGCTCGCCGTCGGTCAGCAGTTTCCTGCCGCAGCAACACCTGGTGGCTTTCGTCATCGACAATACCTCCTTCTAAAGAACACCGTGAGGCCCCCGCTTCGAACGCGGGATACTAGGACCTCTTGTTCTCCCTCCCCGGGGAGAGCCTCGCCCGGAGCTTCCGCCCAGGCCGGAAGGTCACGGTCTTGTGCCGCTTCACCTTCACCGGCTCGCCGGTCCGGGGATTAGTGGAGATCCGTGCCGCGCGCACGCGCACATCAAAGACCCCGAAGTTCCGCAGTTCGAGGTTGCCGCCCTCGACGATCGCGTTGGACATCTCTTCGAGTATGTCGTTGATCGTGCTCCGTACCTGCTTCTGAGACACGTCCCACTTTATTGACAGGGCCCTGATGACGTCCATCTTTATCATGTGATTGGCTCCGAATGCGATTCCGACCGCGACCGCGACCACGACCGCGACCGCGACCACGAGCACGGCCGCGACCACGACCGCGACCGCGACCGCGACCGCGACCGCAACAACGACCGCGACCGCAACAACGACCCCGACCACGACCGCGACCGCGACCGCGACCGCGACTGCGGCCACAAATTCACGTATCCCGTGTGCAGCATGCAAGCGTTCATGAAATCTCGTCTTCCAGCCTGCAGATCCTGCCCTTGAAGAGACAGCCTACCGCCACTATGTGTGACATGACCTTCCCGCCGGACTCGGTCTTGAGCAGTCCGACCCGGTCCATCGAGAGGATCACCTCCTTGCTGGCGCGAGTGAACGTCGCGTAGTTTTCCCGCAACGAGGCCAGCTTCCTCTGCTTCGGACTCATCACCGGTCCGCTCATTTGCCACCTCGCTTGACCGCCAGGTACCGGGAAGCCATCACCACGTATCCGCCCGCGGCCGCCTCCATGTCATTGTGCAGTTCGGAAATCTCCAGCTGCAAGTCACTGATAATGCAGTTCTTACAGTGCTTTCCCCCCTGCTGGATGATATCCTCCTCCAGTGTTCCGCCGCATTTCGGGCAATGTGGCTCACTCAAAGAGCACCCCCTGACCTTTGCATTCCCGAAGCTTCGCCTCGAAGCACTTCAGCGGGCGGCACGTCGAACACGCTTCGTTCGGCCACGCCTTGTTGCAGAAATGCTTCTTTGGTTTCTGCAGGCACCGGTTGTAATGCCTGCACCCCCGACAGCAGTGCTTAGGTCTTCTCACGCCTGAGCCTCCTCATGGCCATGGCGTAGGTGTAATACTCCCCGTCGATCCTGATGATCGGCAGGGTCTGGCCATGCATGAAGTACGCGCTGGAGATCGCTATCGACCCGTCATTCTTCCAGCCCTCGTGATGCTCGATGTACTGAGCGATTTCGTGCTTGGAGAACTCCAGGCCCAGCAGCTTCAGCTTGCCGGCGGCCGCCTCGCAAAGAGAACAGCCCGGCTTGCCGAAGAGGTCAATCTTCGGACGGCTCACGTGCCGCCTCCGCGGCCAGCTTCTGCTGCAGCAGTTCGTTGTAGCACTGCTCGAGCATCTTCTTGCCGGACTCCTGGAGCGACGCGTCCTCCTGCTGCATCGTCAGGCACAGGGCGCCGAGGTAGTCGATCTTGGTGCTCAGGCGCACGAACGCGGGGTTGCTGCCATCCGTCGGGAACCGGCGAACGTGTTTCTCGAAAACCCTTTTCAGTATCCCGACCTCGGTCATGCCCACGGGAACCTGCATGACCTCTAGGTGGTCGATGGTCGGAATCATGAATAGCTTTTCGTCCATGGCTTCTCCTCTCGGGGTTACAAGCTGAACCTTCTCGATGGTCCCCCGGACTCCGATTCCTTCCTGGGCACCCTGCGAGAACTTGGGATTTTCAGGCTCCCGGCCGCCTTGCTCCTCTGCTCGTGCCAGAGCGCGTGCTTCTGTCGCCAGTCATCGTAGCCGGCGTCGTAGACCTCTTTGCGTTCCAGATCGAGACACCCGGTCGGATCCCAGTTCTCCGGAATGACCCACAATCGGAACATGTGCTGAGTGTGGGCCCGCTCGGAAGCCCCCGGGAGCAAAACCCCCAGGAACTCCTCCTTGAACTCCAGGTTCGAGGCCCCTGCAACGTAAATCCTTAAATCCGTGTTGTTTGTGATGTTCGCGGAATGGATCTCCCCGAGCTCGACGACCACCGGGCAGGGCAACCCCGAGGGCACATCGCCCGGGATCGTTACCTCCCCGCCCTGCAGTCGCCAGCGCTGACTCACGCGCGCACCTTCTCCGCAACCTTCTCGAAGTCCTCCCGGCTGAGGGACCACGGGCCCCCGTCCGGACACTGCCCGCGGAGCTTCTCGTCGTAACAGAAGTGGGCTTCCCACGCGGTGACCCCGCGTAACCTCAGCTTCTTTCCAAGATCCTTGCTCGCCTCGAGCCATTCGCGGCCCGGAACATGCGACGAGATCCCCACCTTCCCGGGCAGGCGCCGGACCATCTGGTCTACTCTGCTGGGATGGTACTTTCTCTTCGGCACCGGGTACTCGGGCACGCAGTACATCCAGGTGATGGGCTGCTTCCCGTAGTAATTCCCGACGCTCAGCGTCGCGTCCGGCGGGACCGACACGTAGAGCGGCAGATCGCAGGCATCGGATACCTGCCCAAAGGCCTCTGCCAGCTTCGCGTTCTGCCACTCCTGACAGGCGGACTTGAGGAACGCCGGGAGCAGGGTCGACATGTGACCCCAAAGATCCAGCACGTGCTTCCAATGAAAGAAGCTTGCTCCGATGCGGTCGTCCTCGGTCACGCAGTCTATGACATCCTCCCACATCAAGTTCCATCCACTCAGATCCTGGGGCCGGACGTTTCTGCGCGTGGACAAGAGATGAGCGTCGAAACACTGGACCTTCACGAGGTCCGCCCCGCAGTCCAGCGCCGCCTTGCAGGCGTCCCGAAGCGACGTCGGGTCGTCGTATCGCCAACAGGTCCCGATCTCCGCGATCACCGTAATCTCGCTACCGCCCATACCGTCCTCCCGATGTGGGTCCACCCGCTCATCCCACTGGTCCACCAGAACTCCTGAAGCTCCGCGCGGCGCTCGTTCAGTCGGGCGCGCGCCTTCTCGTCCCGAGAGTAGTCCTCCCCGTGCAGCCTGAAGAGTTCGACCGGGTAGGTGGTCCGCATGTAGCACACCTGCAGGCCGCAGCGATTGAGCAGGTTCTCGAGGCTCTTGGGGTTGAAGTAGTTGATGTGGTCCGGAGTGCTGACCCACCAGTTCCTTTCGCCGGCACACAGGAACGCCTGCTCCTGGATGGGGTTAAAGTCCCACGGAACTTCGACCAACAGGAACGTAGTACCCGTGTTGCGATAATCCCTCATGTACATCTTGCACTTCGACAGAACGTCGAACGGGTTCCTGGCATGCTCGAGCACGAACCCCAGGTTGATCACGTCGAATTGCGCGCCCTCGTAGCAACTGCTCAGGCCATCACGGCCGAACTCCTCCCACGAGGGGAAGATGTGAATGCGATCTTGGTGAACCGCCTGCTCCAGGCTGGGCTCGATGCCGACCACGTCGAACTCCGGGTGCACCAGGCCCTTCTCGATGGCGTATCTCAGCCAGACCGGATCGCGACCGCACCCCACGTCCAGCAACTTGCGGTTCTGTGCAGTTCTGTTGCGACCCATGGTCATCCACTGCTCGAAGTATACATTCTCCCAGTATTTATCGATAGTATGATGCTCTGCCGAGTAATCCGGCTTCTCGTCTCCGAAGTACTTCTCCTTGTAGTATTCGGCCAGCTCCTCTTCGGTGGGCCGGGGATCGACGTGCGCAAACCCGCAAGAGATGCAGTTTGTGATCCGCGTCTCCCGCCCGCGAACACAGGTGCCCTCGAAGATCGACGGTCCGGTACAGATGCTCATCTCTCAGGCTCCTTGAAGATGTATTCTATGTAACTGATCGCCCTCGTTCCCGTGGCGATGGGGTCTCCCGTCGGGTGCCGATCCTCGCCGAGAATCATGTTGGCCAGCCTCCTGACCGAGTCCAGGCCGGCACGGATGCTCAGCGGTGTCCCGCCTCCGAATCGCAGGTTGATATCCGTGAGCCACGCCTTGCCGTCGCCGTCAACAATGAACTGCATGTTGACCGGGCCGAAGAGGTCCAGCAGCGCATCGACCTCCATCAACGACTCTATGACAGGCTCGGGCATCGGAACCACCTCGCCGCAGTCCATCTGCCCCTCGGACACGGAGATCCTCCGGCGGCAACAGGAGCTGACTCTCGATCCGCTTGCCGGGTAGAACAGGTCTACCGTGTACTCGCATCCACTGAGCCAGGGCTGAACGATCAGATCCGCATGTTCGATGGCCATGGCCCCCAGTTCGCGAGGGGTGTGTACCTTCTGAGCCACGCGCGAGCCCGCCCCCTGGCGCTCTTTCGCGAAGAGCGGAAAGTCATGGCCCAGGCTGGCCCACTCCGACACCGGAACGGTGCGCGGCGCCAGCCCCTGCAGCTGCTTGCTCATGAGCAGCTTGTCCCGGGCTATTCGTATCGTCCTCGCCGGACTCAGGATCAGCGGAACCCCCATCGTCTCGAACTGACCGCGCATCGCGTTCAGCCAGTCCATGTCGCCGTCGCGAACGGGGAGAACCGCGTCTATGGGAATGCGCCGGCACGTGTCGGTCATCCAGCCGACGTACTGCGAGAAGTCCATGCCTCGCGGTTGCTCGACGAACCGCCCCTGTGCAGCCAGACAGCAGGAAGCCGTGTGCGCCGGCGCGAACCCACAAGGGTAAACCCGAAAGCACTGCTCCAGCTGGCGCATGAGCGCCACCTTGCGGCCGGCGCTGGGCATCAGTAGTCGGGGGCGGTCGTCAGTATTCACGTCGTCACCTTCGCTACCAGCTTGTAGCCTTTGAGGGCGTTCAGGATCTCGCGCGGGAGAATGCAAGTTTCGCGCGGCGGGTCGGCAGAAAAAGGATCTCTCATGTCGATCCAGTTCTGCAGCTCCCGCGAGAAAGAGACAATGCTGTTGAACTCTATCCTGGCGCCGGGCAGCTCCCGGCGAATCGCGTACGACAGCGTCTCGGCGTTGAACATGCTGAGGTGCCCCATGCCGAACATGGGACAGGCCTCGTGCATCACCCTGGCGGCCAGCGCATCGATGTTGGGAACACAGATCAGCATCGTGCCGCCGGGCTTGAGGTGGGCGACCAGCCTTCGCATCAAGGACAGGGGCTCGAACACGTGCTCGAGGGTTTCCCAGCAGCAGACCAGATCGTATTCTCGAACAGCGTTGTCAGGAACCCCGTTGGCGCCGAACGTCCCGAGCACCCTCTCTGCTGCTATCTTGCGAGCGTCGTCGTTGATTTCGACCCCGACAGTCTGTGATGTATATATCGGGCCGCGCTTGGGGTCGGTTATTTCGGACGCGGCCTGGAGTAGGGTTCCCGTCGAACACCCCCAGTCCAGGATCCGGGAATTCTCTTCGGGCGTCTTGCCGATCCGCGGGGGCCAGCCCGCCCACTCCAGGGCCCACCGGAACTTGAGCTTGTCGATGTGCATTTCGATGCTGTTCTGTTGAGTATGCTGGACCCAGTCCTGAGGTGCGCCGCCCGACTTGTAGTACTCGTTCAAAGCCTTCTCGCTGGGGGGTTGCGGCTGATAGACCATCCCGCACGTCGAGCACTTTACGTACAACCACCCGTCGCGACTGCGAAAGAGCGAGCGAGCAGCGCGCTTGTCACACAGTGGACACGGCCGCGGGTTGGTCAGAACTGCGTTCTTGGAGGACGGACGATCTTTCGACCAGAGCTTGTTGCGCCCGGTAATCTCCGCGAAGGTCTTCGGGCCGAAGGTCCATCCGGCGTCGAACTCAAGCCTGCTTATCATTACCGATTATCCTTTTTTTGGTTTGATTGATCGCGAGAGAAACCACGACCACGCCCCCGACCGCGACCGCGACCCCGACCGCGACCACGACTGCGACCACGGCCATGACCCCGGCCTCGACAGCAACCATGACCGCGACTGCGACCACGACCACGAACGCGAATTCACGTACCCCGTGTGTAGCATGCAGGCGTTCATAAGAGCACCAATGAGACCGAGTTTGGCCTTGAGCCCGACCACGACCGCGACCACGACCGCGACCACGAGCACGACCACGACCGCGACCACGAGCACGACCACGAACGCGAATTCACGTACCCCGTGTGTAGCATGCAGGCGTTCATGAGGTTGACCTCGAGTGCGAATACGAATACACCCACGAATGCAGCCATGACCCCGACCACGACCCCGACCACGACCCCGACCACGACCCCGACCACGACCCCGACCACGACCGCGAATCCGACGTATTCAGTCCCTCTCGCATCATGCAGGCGTTCATGAAGCATCCCTCCTGTCCGCCCCGGGGGCATTTGCCCCCGGGGCCGCAGGACCAGCCGTTACTTCTGCTGCGTCGGCAGGTCGTGGTTCCAGATGGTCGCGTCCACGATCGCGCCGCGGTTCACGAGCACGGGCCCAGTGAAGGGCTCGACCTCCGACATCTCGCCGTTTGCCAGCGCGTCGTGGAACCGCCCCGTGTCCGCAACCCAGCTGGCGTTCTCGAGGACGATCTCCTTGTCGTTCACGGATACGAGCTCGCCCACCTGATAGTGCGTCACGCAACGCACCAAGTACTTCTGCCCTACCTTCCAGAATTCCATGACTCTCCTCCTCTTGTTTTCAAAAGCAATCACAACCAGGCCAGAACTTTTCTGGCCAACTCCAGGTCGTTACTGTCGTGCACTTCGATCGCGCCCTTGTCCGGCACCGGAACGATCCGGGAGCCGAGCCACGCAAAGGCGTCGTCTCGATCGCAGGTCATGAGCACCTCGGTGCGCACAACCGCGCAGCTACCGGTAGCGATGAACCTCTCGTCGAAGTCCTGCATGCGGTAATTCCGCCCGATCCTGCAGCGCACCAGCGCCCCGGACCGGTCCTTGACCCACATCCACTCCGGGATGCAACAGATCGGCCGGACGGTCATGCTGGACGTGGCCTCGTCATCACGCTGCAGGGCCCGTATGCACCTGTTGATGGTTTTCGACGTGATCGTCGGGACGTTGCCGGGTATGCAGGCCACGTATTTGAACTTGCGGATGCTGCCCGCAATCTGCCGTACGACCTCCTGCATCGGCCTGTGGATACTGGCCGAATCGGTAGCTGTCTCCGGACTCCGCTCGACCAGCTGTATCCGATGCTTCCAGGACTCCTCCCGGGCCAGCGCTTTGACGAACCGGCTGTCGGTCGACACCGCGACCTCAGATGCCATGGAACCCGTGGCGGCCCCGAACGCGTACTCGATCATGGGGTTCCGACCCACGTACTGAGAATGTTTGTTGCACAGGCGCTTGCTCCCGGCCCGCGCGCAGATGATCGCAAGAGTGCTCAAATCAGACTTCCCCACTTTGCTGTCTCGCGCACAATTCTCGCGCGCGCTTCCTGCAGCCAGTATCCGCTCTGATTGGTCAGGTTCGCATACGGCCTCTCCCTGAAATCCCCCAGCGCGCGCACGTAGGCCAGCTCGTCTCCGATCCGGCCCGTCTCGACCGCTGTATCGTAGAGCGGAGTGCCCGGCAACGGGGTGGTGAAGAACACCACCTCAGGCCTGGTCTTCGTGCGCCGGCACAGTTCTATGCTCTCCTGTATGCTCTCGTCATCCTCGACGGGAGACCCTACCATCATGCTGTAGTCAGCTCCTCCGAACACCTCCTTACACGTATTGATCGCCTTCTCGTTCTGTTCGACCGTGGTCCGCTTGTTGTAGCTGTCGAGCACCTTCTGGCTGCCGGACTCGATGCCGAGTCCCACCAGGACACAGCCAGCCTCTTGCATGGCGAGCAGCAGGTCCGGGCTGCAGTGGTTCGCGCGCGCGGCGCAACCCCACGTGCAGTCTACCAGGTACGTATGTCCCATAATGCCGGCGCACAGTTCGCGCATCCAGTCGGCATCGGCCGTCGATAGATCGTCGGCCGCGTGGAAATACCGGACCCCGTACCGCTGCCACAGGATCTCCATCTCGTGGATGATGTCCGCGGGGGTGCGCTTGCGGTACTTCAGTCCCATCTGGCAGTGGCTGCAGAACGCGCATGCGTAAGGGCAACCCCGGGCCCAGACCAGGTTCATGCTGCGGGGCACCGGATCACCGCCGGGTATCCCGCCGGACCACTTGTTGCGGTTGACCGCGCCCACCGGATTGCGGGTGTAGGCCTCCATGTTGAACGCCGACCAGAGGGGCAGGAGCTCGGAGTTCAGAGGCCCGGCCTTCAGCTGCATCCAGATCGGGGACCTGTCCGGCCGATCGAGGTCCCCGTTTTGGAGCGTCTCGGCGAACAGCGGCTCGGACTCCCCCTGCCAGACATCAACCCCGAGCCACTCGTGCAGCCTGCCGCCCAACACCGAGATCGGGCCGCCCACTATGACCGGGGCATCGGCCCGGACGTCCCGGACCCAGCCCACGATCTCCTCGACCCTCGAGAACTGCGTCACGATCGCGCTGATGCCCACGTGCGTGAACCCGCCCGTCCCGAACTTCGAACGGACGGTGTTCTCGATGTCAGGATGCCCGTAACGGGTAACGTTGAGGTCGAGCACCTCGCAGGGGACCCCCGCCTCCCGCAGCGCGGCCGCCGTGTAGGCCAGGCCCAGCGGCAGGTTCGCCGGCAGGGCCTCTTCGCGTATGGGCGGGTGGATAAGGAGGATTTTCATGATCATTCCTCTGGATACGAATTGGGAGGGGGCGGCTACTTCCTCAACCACAGCGCCAGTGCGGTCGCCAGGATGAACATGCTCGCCACCGCGATCCCCGCCGCCTTGATGAGCGGGTGAACGGGGACCGCCTCGATCAGAGACCATGTCACCCCCACCACGGCGGTGACCAGCAGCAGAGCCGAAAACACGATGGTCACGCAGCCCATGCTGGTGATCCAGATGCTCAGGAATGGTTCTGATCTGCTGGGCTCTGGTCCCACATCCGTCTCCTTCGCCGCTCGGCGTTCTTCCACATCGCGTCGATGATATTCGCGAGGCAGTCCCGGTCGCAGAAGTCGAACCTCTCCTCCATCCAGGCCACCGGCACCACGTCACCGGGCTCGTGGTCCGGATTGGGACTGCCGTCCTCCAGCAGCGGCGGCGTCCTGGTGCAGCTGATCACCACCGCCAGGAAATCCCGCTTGGGGTTCTTCGGGTGCGGGCCCAGGGCCGCCCTGATGTTGTAGCCGGCGTGCAGGCTCCCACACGCGTCGCAGATCCGCTCCGCTCCGTACCTAGTAGCGTCGTTCATCGCTCGCTCCCATCGGACTGGTAGGACCGGTGGCCGCGGTAGTCGCCCTTGAGCAGACCGGCCAGGTCCCAGGTGGGGTCGTAGGCGCTCTCGAACGACCGGATCGAGATGATGTCCGACAGTTCGATCTCCGGGCTCTTCTGGAACACCAGGTAGACCGGAACGAAGGGCGTGTTTTGGAGCGTAGTCACGCGCTCGCCGTTGGAGTTGACTGAGGTCGCAGGAACCGCCTCGGATTCCTGCTCGCCCTTGAACAGCGAAACCCCCAGCTCGAGGCCCCCGCGCTGAAGCAGGACCGCCCACACGTCCGAGACGACCTTCTTGAGGGAGTAAAACGGGTCCCAGTGTTTGAACCGAAAATATACCTCAGGGTTTTCGGACAGCGCGGGAATGGTCTCCAGCGGGACCGCCTCCGCGGTCGTGACCGGTCGCTTGTCGTGCCCGTGCCCGACGTCCAGCTGGTAGATCGGAACGCTGAACACGTCGTCCCGACTCGGTTCGACCCCGTCCTGCGAGTAGGGGCTCACCTCGGTCACGGCCTCCAGCGTCACGACGTCGGCCTCGATGTTGAGACCCGGGGTCCATAGCTCGGGATTGGCATCATCCCAGTTCCCGGCCCGCAGGGTCAGCTGCCGGCCGCCGGCTGCGAATATGTTGTTCGCAATCTCGCCGGCACAACCCACAAACCCCCAGCACTGCTCCCTCGAGGCCTGCGGAAACAACTTGTCGATCTGCTCTGGCATTCTCTCATCCTCCAATGGAATCAAAAGTGGGCCGGCGCCCGCGCAACGTTGTCGTCCAGGCATAGGAGGACGAGTCCGAGATGCCCAGGTGTGGGTCCCCGCTGGACGCCGGCCCGTAGAACATTCGCTGTTGGGTGTTAGGGTCCAAGGTGAGTTTCGTCCTCCTGCAATTCGAATCATATCCCGGGTTGCGAATCGAGTCAAAAGGATTTTCTGAAAATCCGCTCACCCGAGCTCGAAGGAACTTTTCCCTATTTCCCTCTCGAACAGCCCACCCAGCTGCTGCCGGCGGGCGCCCCAGGCCACCCTGACCGTCTGCATGAACCGCTGCCGCTCGTCCCGGCTTTCGAGGACCCCGGGCTCCAGCGCTCGATCCAGCGCGGCGGCGAGCCCCTCGTTATCCGGCCGGATCCACTCGATCGCCACCTCGGCTCTGGCAATGGCCCGCGCGACCGCTGTAACGCTCGCCAGGGCCCTCCGGTAGCCGTCCAAGTCCATCTGGTCCAGAGGACCCTGCAGGACCTCCCGGGCCGCCCGCGGGGCCTTGTCCCCGACGATCTCGAGAATTGCATTCGTCTTTTGCAGCTGCAGGTGCCAGCCGGCATACGGAGTGGCGGGCGCCGCAGGTTCGACCTCGGGGACCTCGGGGACCTCGGGGGCCTCGGGAGGTTCGGGGGGTTTGGAGGTGTCCGGAACCGACTCGGCCTCGGGCGCAGGCCCCGGCTTCGAAACGCTCTCGGCGATGATGCGCCTGAAATCGACCATCAGGCCTCGATCCTCCGGAGCCAGTTCGGCTCGCAAACCCCGTCTTTCCAGACGTATATCATGATCGTGGTCCCGGGCAGATAGAAGCTTTCGCCAGAAACGGCGCACTTCAGGTCGAACCGCCGGCACGTATCGAGCAGGTCTCCGAGGACCTCCATGTTGGCGCCGTAGGGCTCGGAGGTCACAAGGACCGGATGACCGCCCCTCAGCCACATCATCGCGTGGTCCACCCATATCCCCGGCAGACCTACGCAATTGTGGCCGTTGCAGTGCTCTCCCAGGAGACCAGTGAGACAGGTATGGCCGCGAGAACGTTTTAGACCTAGCTCTGCGGCCCAGGCCTTCCGCTTGTCCTCGCCCTCACTCCGAATCAGGTTGATGTCCACTGGTGTCCTCCGCGGCCATTTCGGCCTCCGCGGCCTCCACGGCCTCCCTGGCCGTAACAATCCCGTTTTTGATCTGCTCGATCTCCCGCGCGCCCTTCTCGGTTTTCGAGAACTCGGCCAGCCACCTCGACAGATCCTCAGTCGAGACCAGAACCGCGTTCCGGAGGCCGCACCCCCATTGCTCCGAAACCAGCCGGCCCTTTCGGATCTCCGTCCTGATTCTCGATTCAGAAACCCCCGCCAGTTTTGCGGCGATTACTACGTCTATCATCATTTTGCACAACCTCCCTCTTGGTTTTCCGTTTGGCACCCAATCTACTGTACGGAGAGTTTTGAAATTGTCAACCCGTGTTTTTGATTTTTCGCAGACACCCCCGGCCCTGGACCAAAACGGTCCACGTTGGACCGAAACGGTCCAAGTTTGGACCGAAAACGGTCCACGAAATGGTCGCCTAATTTCAGAATTCTATTTTGTAAGTCGCTGTGCCCCAATGGCCCAATGTGTACTCTGAACGTTTGGGCGCGTTGGACCACTTTTTCGGAAGAGTATTTAAAAATATACGTGTGAGAGTCTCCACAGGATTAGTTTTTTTTGACCCCCCGTTCTCAGGTTCCTCAAATACTTTTTCGGAAATGTCGTATTTTGGTCCAGCGGGGGGTAGTAGTAGTAGGTAGGTAGGTAGGTTAAGTTATATATATATATAGGGTTACGGTCCAGGGGGTCCAGCGAATTCTCTGAAAGTTTTTGGACCGAATACCAAAACAGAACGGTCCATACCCTGCCATAAGTTTCAGAGTAGTCGCCGGACACCCCTTTAACCCACACCTTTTCACCTAGTTAAAGAGCGGTCCAGGGTCGGTCCAACACCCGGATTTCGGTCCAAAAACGGTCCACTGTTTCAGAGTAGTCGGTTCGAAAGCGCGAATAAGCGCAAAAAACGCGGCCTAAGCCGCGTAGATGCGAAGCCTATCCTAGATTTCAGAGAATCAGAATGTTGCCTGTTCGGGATTGCCTTTGGAGGGCCCTGTGGGCTCTGGGGTGAACTCCTGATTCATGATCCACTCTGCCAGGCCCTGCGGACAGGCGGGGTGAGCGGGGTTGATGGCGATGCAGTTGGGGCGCCCGGTTCCGATCCGGAACCGCCGGCACTTCTCCGCAATCACATAGTCCTCCTTGCGCAGTATGGATTGGATCGACACCGATCCCGGCATCCCGCGATCCCTGGCCGGCCGCTGTTTGAGCCACTCGCTGTAGGCCTGTCTGATCGCCAGGTAGAACACGCCGGTGTAGGAAGCGTAGTGCACGCCGGACCTGATGACGCCCATCCGGGCCAGCATGGGCAGATCCTCGAGAAATTCATCCGAGGGCTTCTGGACCACGGACTCCCCGGTCACATCTTCGCATCGGCGGGCCACCCATTCCGTGAACCCGAACTCGTCCTCGGGTTCGGGGTTGATGATCAGCGAATAGGCCGCCAGCACCGCACCGTAGTTGTTGCAGGCGCGCGCGTCGCCCTTGAGCGTGCTGCTGGTCTCCCTCAGGGTCGCGATCATTTCCTCGGCTGACGGCCCATTGGTGAGCACCCAGGGCAGGACCTTGGGGAACAGGGTCCGGCTCAGGTTATCACGGATCTCCTTGTACTCGGCCCCGACCTTACCGGCTTCCTTGTCCTCGACGCTCATGTTCCGGAAGATCGCGAGCAGGCAGCGGGTGTTCAGCGCGGCGTCCGAGGGCCGGTGCTCGCCACCGATCATGACCGGCGCGCGGGGGATCACCACCCGGGTTTCGTTGGTGTCGTTTCGGGTGCCCTTTTTGATCGGAGAGCGGTCGTAGACCGAGCGCAGCAGCGACTCTTTGTTTCCGGAACTGAGTCCCATGTCCCGGCACTCGTCGAGGAACAGCGGGATGTTGTCGAGCAGGGAGATGTTCCGCTCCCACGCGACCGAGGTGTTCTTGTCGGAGTTGGAGTCCCCGCGGGTGATTCCGAACATCCGGCCGGACCACCTGCCGAGCGTCGTCTTTCCGCTCTGCGGCTCTCCGAGCATGAACATGATCGGGAACCCCTCCAGGTGCTCGTAGATCGCGTCGCTGTAGATCGCGGCCAGGGTCCACGAGAAGACCAGCAGAGCCTCGTGACCGCTGCGTTCGGCGCCGCCGTAGTTCCGGAACAGCCGGCGCGCGATGTCCTTGATGTCCACCTGGTCCAGGTTCGAGAAGTCCGGGGACGGCAGCCCCCGGTAGTCGACCTCTCCGTTGGCGATGTTGCCCAGGCCGCACTTGTAGCCGTGCTGCCCGTTCCAGCTGGCCTTGCTGACCGGATCGGGGGGCACGAACTCTCCGTTGATGTACGCCCCGTTGGCGAACAGCCAGACGTCGTGTTCGGGCAGGTAGCCGATCTGGTTGGGCTCGATGATCAACCGGTCGCCGGCCCGCAGGTCCTCGTACCTGACCACCAGGTCGAAGTTCTGTGGGTTTCCCCAGAAGTGGTGGTTGGAAATTCCGGAGGACAGCGCGAAGGCCTTGAATCGCCCAAGCTGGCTGATGCAGTCGGGGCTGGACTTCCAGGACCTCACTGCCGGCAGGTCGGAGGGGTTGATCTCGCTGCCGGAGAAGTCGGTCACCGGGGTTCCGTGCAGCCCGTTGTGGTGCCCGAGCGGATGATGCGGCGGGTAGAAGGCCACGTGCCGGCAGGTTCGGGGTTCGCCGTCTACCATGGTCATGACCTTGGCAGTGAAGTCCATCGTGAAGTCGCTGACTCGCGCGAACTCGCCGTCCTTCTCCATGACGTAGTACCCGTTGTAGCGTCTCTCGACTCTTCGGCTCAGGTAGGCCCGGTCCATGTGCCGGCTGACTACCCGCTGGGCCTCTTCGTTCAGGCTGCGGAGGTACTCCAGCCAGGTCCTTTTGCTGGCGACCACGGACTGGAACGCCTCGACGGTGTATCCTTGCCCCAGCGCGCCGTCGATATCGATCTTCCCGTTCACCCGCCAGGCGTCGGGCAGCGGGCATATCGAGACGTCGTTGAACAGGCCGGACTCCTGGAGCTTGCGGGTCATGAGGATGGCGTAGAGCGGGGTGTCCCACCTGACGACCTCGTTGACCTTGTATCCCGGCAGCTCCGGGTCGTTCTTGATCTCGTTGTCGAAGATGATCCGGATGTCGGTGATCCCCTCTCCGGTCATCAGGGAGCAGAGCTTGTCGAAGTGCTTCCTGTAACACGACTGGATTCCGGGGATCCCCACCGCGGAGTATCCATACTGGTACGCGGCGACCGCCTTGTAGGCGCTCTCGGTCAGTATGGCCAGCGAGTGGTTGACGATCCCCGTGGCGCTGTAGCTGCCGGTGCCGATCAGGTACGGTTCGATCCCCTGTCCTTTGAATCCGGACTCCTTGTGAATCTGGATGAAGTAGACCTCGCCGTGCTGGTTGAGGTGCGGGATCAGCTGCAGGGAGTCGTCCAGGAGAGGTGCGTAGGTCCTGAACCCGGACAGGTCCTTGCGAGGAACGATGACCCCGTGCGAAACCAGTAGCTCCGATCCGTATTGCTGCTGCAAATCGGCGACCACCTGTTCCATGTGCGGCCCGCACGAGCGGAAGCGGCAGGCGTCGATGATGTCGGGGCTGAATCCCCGTTCGGTCATGAGCTTTTCGCGGTGAGTTGCGGTCAGGATACAGGAGTCGTGATTGATCAGGCTGTTGTAAACGTTGATGATTGCAGGTGGGACCACGGGCCGGTTCCTTCCTACTCCCCCGAGGTAAACAGAGGGCGCCCGTCGTGGACCCCGCGCGGGGAGGGATGAACGACGCGGATGGCCCCGCAATTCATGCAGGGCCCACGAAACGGGCGCCCTCTGTCAGAGGCTATGAGTATTTGTCTATGCCGTTCATCCCAGCGAGACTTCTACCAAGACAGGTCGCACCGGTCAAGACTTAAAAGGGGATTTCCTCCTCGTCGGCCTTGGGCTGGGGCTGGGCTGCCGGCCGGTTCGCAGCGGGCTGCGAGCTGGTCTGGACGTGGCTGTAATCCTCCTGCTGCGCGAAGCCCTTGGAGTACTGCGAGATGAGCTCCTTGAGCTTGAGCTGGTCCTCGCGCGGCAGGCGCTGGCGGGGATCGGCCTTCATGATCAGCCTGCTGTAGACCTCCTTGGGGTTCTTGGCGATCTTCTCGAGGCTGAAGTGCGTGATCACGGTCTGGTACGGAATGCCCTTGCCCGTGAGGTCCGTGAAGAACGCATCCTTCTCGCCGAGGCTGGTGGGCGGCATGCTCATGCGATACGGGACGGCCGACATCATGTCGCCCTCGATGGCCAGCACGAACAGCGTGTGGCCCTCCTTGCAGGCCTTGCCGCGGCCCCCCTTCAGGTCCGAACCCCAGGCGTTCATCGGGCAGGCGTCGCAGAAGAGCGCCTGTCCGTAGCGCTTCTCGCACTCGCGGCGCATCTGGGGCGGCATCGGGCACTTCTCGGGATAGTCGGGGGATGCCCAGTAGCCGTTGTCGCTCTTGCAGTCGGGGCGGTTCCCGGTCGCATCGGGGTTTTCCCAGTAGGCGCGGTTCCCGTGGTGATGCAGGATCACGCCCCGGAAGTTCTGGACCGGCAGGTCCCCCGGGAACATGAAGATGCCGTCCTTGCTCATCTTCACGTCGGGAATCTTGGCGGTGACCCCCTCCATGTTCTCGGTCACGGCGAACACCTCGTCCTCGGACGTGGCGCCGAAGTTGGTGATCAGTTCGGGCAGCAGGCTCTCGTACTTCTGGATTTCGTTCGTCACTTCGCGTTCTCCTTTTTCTTCGTGCTTTTAAGGATGTTTGCCAGTTCGTCGAACGGCTCGACGATCCTGGCGATCAGGTCCTCGACGGGGATTCCTACCGTGTCGGCGTAGGTGCAGAGCACCCGCACCGTCACCGAGTTGTACTTCCCGCGCTCGATGCGCGCGAGAAATTCGGCGTCGTAGCCGGCCAGTTCGCAGAACGTCACGGGGTCGAGGCCCGCCGCTTCCCGTAGGCGGGCCAGTGCGGCTCCCACGTGCTCCTGAGCCTCAGTAACGTTCACCGAGCGGCGCCCCTTTCGCATCGACCAGGGGGGTAATGCGCGAGCTGGGGTTCTCCGGCAGGGGCTTTGACTTGGGTTCCGGCCGGTCGATGTTCCCCGAGAGCAGCCGGTCGCCGACCTCCCGGACCATGTTCTTGCGGCACGTCATGCAGAGGTCCAGGGGTTTCTGGTGAGTGCCGTGGTCCAGCATCGGGATCAGGTTGACCCGGGAGAACACGCACATCCCGGGCCGGTGACCCTTGATGCGTATCGAGAGAAAAACGTCCCTTGTGATGCGGCTGTCCAGGTCGTTGAGGTAGAAGTCGCCGCAGACGTCGCACTGCCTAGCCTCCATCGTCGCCCTCCTTTCTCGAAATCACATTCTTGTTGCGGACCTGCACCCCGACCTTCTCGAAGCGGCGCAGGTACCCGGGCAGCTCCTGTTCGTTGGCGGACCGGTCCTTGAGGATCTTCTTTATGGTCTGGGCCGGGATGCGGGCAAGCGACCAGTAGCCCTTGTCCTTGAGCCAGCCCTCGAACTCTTCGCCGTGCTCGCTCGGGCAGCTCAGGTACCGTTCTACGGTCCGCATGACCATGAGCCCGTCCTCGAACTTCACGCTGCTCTGCCCGAGCTCGGAGAGCTTGCGCGCGAGGTTCTGGGCGACCTCGTCCTTCTGTCGCTTGTAGCCCTTGCTTTTCTTGTCAGCCTCCTGGGCCTTGCGTTCGAGGCGCACGATCTCCTCGACGAGGCCCCGGAGCATGACCTGTATCCCCGGGTTCTGGGGTTGCTCCAGCTCGAAAACCTCTTCAGTCACCTTCCACCACCTTTCGCACGTCGTTCACGCTTCGGGCTATCAAGTAAACGCCTCCTTTCTGTTCGATCTTTCGTTTCCAGTGCAGCTGCAGTTTGGACGACTTGCCGTTGGGGGCCTTGACCTCGATGCCCATGAACCGGCCGCCCCTCAGGCACGCCACCAGGTCCGGCGCTCCGCGCCGGCCGTAGACGCTCGCGGGGATCGGGAACCACGGGATCCCCTTCCGCGTCAGGTACTGGGTGATTCCGCTTCTAACGCTTCTTTCGCTGACCACGGGCGTACTCGTTCTGGCACTTCTTGCACCAGCTGCTCCAGGCATTGCGCGCCCGGTTCCAGACAAAACATGCCAGGTCGTGAACCTCGTCGCAGCGCGAGCACCGTTTGGTCCCTTGTGAGGTCTTGGGCTTCCGGCCTCTACGTCGCGGTCTTGAGGTATTCGAGGGCCGCATGAGACATGGTTTCCTTTCGGTTAAGAGCCCGGTAGATAGTTTCGTCGATGCTGTTTTCGGCCAGCAGGGAGACATAGGTACACTTGTTCGTGGTGCCGATCCGGTGGATCCGGTCCTGACTCTGCTTCCAGTGCTCCAGGTTGTAGCTGAGCGAGTAGTAGACGCAGTAGGAACAGTTGGTCCAGGTCACCCCGTGCGCGATGGTCGCGGGGTGGGCCACCACGTACTGGACCTCCCCCTGCGAGAACTTCCTGATGTTCTCCTGCAGCTCCTTCGGGTTCATCCCGCCGATGATCTTGAGGGCTCCGAGCCGGTGGGCCAGCTGCTGCGCGTCGTGCCGGAACTGGACCCAGATGATCGCCTGCTGGTTGCCGATCTCCTCGAGGACTTCGTCCAGCAGCTCAGCCTTGCTCTGGTCGAAAACGTAATGGTTCTTGAGGGTGTCGTAGGTCCACCCGGAGGTCAATTGCCGGAGCTTCATGATTTCCGCCAGGGTGTTCGACCCGATCGCCTCGCGGTCCTCGACGAGCGGCAGGATCTTGTCCTTGACCATCGTGTCATAGGCATCCCGCAGGGGCTTGGGCATTACGTACTTGCGGGTCACGAAGACCTTCTCCGGCAGGTCGAGGCAGTCCTTCTTGGCCAGGAACGTGGCGTGAGGCTTGACGAGGTTCATGATCTCTTCTTCGGCCCCCGCGCGCGGGCGGTAGTCGAACTTGTGTCCCTGCCGGTTCTGGCCGTGGGCGATGAACCACCGGCCGCGGTACTGCCAGAAGTCCACCCCCAGGATCCCCGGCTTCACTACGTCCACCTGGTTGAACAGGTCCAGGTAGCCGTTCGGCATCACGGTGCCGCTCATGGGGTAGACGTACGGGATGGAGCGCGCGAACTTCACGATCACGCGCGCGGTTTTCACCTGGTTCTTGATCCGGGTGGACTCGTCCAGGATCAGGTTGTCGAAGTCCTGCTCATTCAGCCACCTCTCGATCAGCTTGAAGCTCTCGTAGTTGATGAGACAGACGTCCGCGTCCGCGGCCGCCTCGCACTTCTTCCTGCGCGCAGCCGCGTTGCGGCCCCACAAGTTGGAGACCTTGAGCTCCGGGCAGAACTTCTGCGCGTCGGACATCCAGGCCGCCTCCAGAAGAGGCAGCGGCGCGACCACCAGCGTCTTTCCGGAGCGCGTGGGGTTGGCTGCCCGGCGCTCGGCGATGGCCAGGCCCGCATAGGTCTTGCCTGTCCCGCACTCGGCCCCGACCAGATGGCTCGCGGGGAGCATCCGGTCGAACAGGACCTTCTGGTGCTGGTACGGGGGGAACTTCAAGCTTACCCGCCTGCCTTCGGCACCGGCAGCTTGCCGGCCCCCCACATGGCGGTGATCTTCTCGACCTCGATCACCACGAGGTCCACGCCGGCCGGCGTCTTGGCTTCCGGCCGGTAGTCGCCGATGAAGTCCACCTGACCGTCGACCTCGAGGTCCAGGATCACCGATTCCTGACTCAGGATGACCGCCAGCGCGCCGCAGAGGACCCGCATGTTGAACCCGAAGTCATCTTCGAACCACTCCGGATAGTTGCCCTCGGGGAAGACCACCACCTGCACCGATTTCTCGAGGCCGTGGTACCGGTCTCCCTCCCAGTCCGTGAAGAACCCCTGCTGCGCGATGAAGTTGGCCCCGCCCGGGTGCCCGTGCTTCAGCTGGTAGGTGCGAATCGCGGAGACCGCATCGATCACCTCGCGCATCGTTACCGGTTCGCCCTTGCTCCCGAAAGCGTTGTCGATGCCCCTCGTGAGCCCGACCCAGAGCCGGGCCCACGAGCGGCGGTTGCTCCACTTGTTGAGCTTGCCGGGGTTAGAGCACCATCCGGTGCCAGAGGCCTTCCAGGTGTTGCCTTCGACTTCGTAGTCCAGCGGGAAATGCATGTTGTCTATCTCCTGACAGCGGCCAGTATCGCGGGGGTGTCCAGGTAGGTGAACTTCACCTGCCCCAGCGAGCCGTTCACCCGGTCGGCGCGGAACTTGAGACCGTGGGTGAGTTCGGCGGTGAACTCCCGGGGGTGCTTCTTGATCAGCGCTTCGAGCTCTTCATCGGAAACAGCGAGGGCCTCGGTCTTCCCGGGCAGGCAGACGCACTTCCGGCTCGGGGCGTTCGGGATCGGGGTTCCGTGCGTCCAGGAGACCAGCAGCTTCATCCAGTCCCTGTTCCAGTTCTCGCAGAGCCGGCCCAGCTCGGCCGCGTCTGCCGACCACAGGGTGACGGACATGGTGGGCCTGCTCATGACGGTGATCCCGCCAACCTGGCAGATGACCTTCAGGTTTCCGTGCAGGGTGCTCAGGCAGTATCCGTCCAGCAGGGTCCTGCGCTCTACGTGAACGCTCGAGAGGGGGACCTCTCGGTCGTACAGGCGCCGGTAGGGGTCATTCACGTGTCACCTCCCTTGTGATAGCTTACGGTGAACTTGCCGTTCTGTTTGTTGTACCTGACGATCTTGCTGATTTGCGCGCCGTCGATGTCGACGCACATCCGGACGATCTTCCCGGGTTTGTTCTTGAGGCCCTCCCGAAGCGCCATTTTTAGAGACTGCATCACGGTCATGATCGATTTTGCGATCAGCCGCTCCCGTTCCTCAGGCGACATCCACCGTTACTTTCGTGCTGAACGCTCGCGCGAGCTCTCGCGCCCGATCCCCGGACCACTTCTCGAACATCTTCGAGCCCAGAACCTGGGCGTCGAGCATGCTGTTCCAGTTGACCACCCGCAGCGTGTTGTCGCGAAGGCTCACGATCAGCCCGAGAGCGCGGCGCAGGTAGATCCAGTTCTCCAGCGCGTCCAGGTCGCCTTCCTCTATCGGGTCGTGGAAGATGAAGGTCGCGATCTGGAGCGGCGGGTTGCGCTGGAAGACCTCGCCGCGCAGCAGCGCGTCCACGGACATGACCTCTTCCAGGTTGCGCCGGTGATCGATCACGCGGATGCGTTCCCCGCGGTCGGCAAGGCCGGTGCTCCTTATGGCCTCGTCGATGCGGAAGAGCGCATCGTCGGTCATGCGCCACACGTCGAAGGTCGGCGACATGCCCGGCGCCCTTCGGAACCGGATCCAGCCGCGAACCAGCGCGCGCTTGATCAGGCGCTCCCGGTTCATTGCTGGGCCCTTCGGGCCGGCGGCCCGCTCTTCGGGCGTGAACATGATGTCCTCGATGGTCAGCCCGAACACGTCGGGGTGCTTCTTCATGTAGTTCAGGTGCTCGTAGATCTCGATGGCCTCGCCCGTTGGCGACAGCCAGTATCCGGTTCCCTGGGGCACTTGGGACCTCCTTTCGGCGGGGTCGTATTGTACCTCCGCAGAAGTCAGAATTCAAGAATTCTGCAGGCGTTTCTCGGCCTTGGCCCACTGTGCCTGGGCGTGGCGAACCTCCAGCTCGAGTTCCTGTATCCGGCGGCACGCCGGAGAGCGTTCTCTCCGGTAGACCGATCCGCACTCGAAACCCTTCTTGCCCAGGGGCAGTTTGACCTCGGGCATTCCGCAGTAGGGGCAGTTCATCGCAGGATCTCCTTTCAAGGGTTGGTGGAGGGCAACACAATTATGGGCTTCATTGATATCCCGGCCCTCCAGAAAAGCTGAAGGGGGCACAGCGGTCCTGGGCTTCAGTGTATCTATGGCCCCCTTCTCAAAATCAACGGGATGGGCAACGCACTCTTGGGCTTCATCGGTGTTCTGGCCCACCCCAAAAACATCTCCCTCAAGACGCGGCTTCGGAGGAACGAGCAGGGATCCCTTGGTGCTCACAGTAGTCTTGGCTCTTCCTCGCTTCCACCCACAGTTCTCTCAGGAGCCTCTTGGCCACGTAACGGTGCGCCCGCTTGTGGGCGTGGCCGTTTGTGATCTCCGGGTTCTTTTCCTTCTCGTAGGCCTTGCGTTCATCGTACAAAGCCTTGTACTCCGGATTGCCGCATCGGAGAGCTCCGACGTCCACAATGCTGAATATCTCTGCCCGGCGGTGCTTGACGTTGGAGATTTCTGCCCACTCCTGGGCATCCGGGTTGTGGTTCCTCCAGCTCGGACAGGTGTACGTGGAGGGAGCCTGACCCTTGTGGACGTGCAGGGCGAAACGCTTCCACAGCTTCCCGGGGTTGGAGTATCCCAGAAGATCGCCGGACTCTCCCACGATGCGGGCCAGGCCCATGGCGGTGAAACCTTTCTTGGACGCGAACCAGGAGTAGTAGGGAAGAGTCTTGGCCAGCGTTTCCATCCGGGATTCGATCCCTGCTCGATAGACGTCGTAGCCTATCCGGGCCTGCTGCGTTTGCTTTATGAAGGCTATCACGTCATCCGGGTTTGCCCGGAAGTCTTCGGGGAAGGGGGCCGGCTTGTTCTCCTCCACGGCCTTGATCACCTTCCCGGCGGCAACCCAGACCTTCTTGCGGCTTTTCTCGTCCATGGTGGTCTGGTAGCCGAAGAACCGGGCGACGAGAGCCTGACAGCCGTTGTTCATCTTGATCTGCATCTTGATGGAGCTCTTGCGCAGACTCTGAAGTTCTTTGAGAGTCTGAAAGACATCACTCGTTTGGAATTCAGCACCGCGTTGGTCTTTCATCGTTTTCTCCTTTCAAGGGTTGGTGGAGGGCATCGGTCCCTTGGGCTTCAGTGCGTCTCTGGCTCCTTCTCAAAATCAACGGGATGGGCACCGCAATGGTGGGTTTCAGCTAAGGAATGGCCCATCCCAAAACCTCCTATGCCGGAAAAGCTAAAGGGGGCACGGCCATTTTGGGCTTCAACGCAATTGTGGCTCCCTTCTCAAAATCAACGGGATGGGCACCTCAATGTTGGGTTTCACGGACTCTTCGGCCCATCCCAAAACCTCCTATGCCGGGGGAGCTGTCCGGGCCAGCTTGGTCTTGATCCGGTCCAGGACCCCTTCCAGCTTCTTGTCGGTGAATACCTGGTCCACCCGCTTCTTGCCTGCTTTCCGGCCCACCGCAGTATAGAAGTCCCGGTTGAGCTGCTGCCCCAGCATGTCCGTGTGAGCCTTTTTCGCCATTGCCAGCACTTCTTCGCCGGTCATGTCCCCGAACCGGCTGCCATTGACCACCATCTCCAGCAGGCTGTGTTTCTGGGATGCATCCCGGGCTTCCGAGGCGGCCGCAGCCGCCACGGCCAGCCCCCCGGTTCCCCTCCTGCAGAGAGTGGCCTTGCCTTTGGCCTGTCTTCGGATGCTCTGCCGGTACTTGTAGAGGACGGCAGAAGCCCCGTGCCACTTGATTTCTTTTATGGCGATGGGGTTGCCCGTGGCCTTCTTGAGGATGTGCTTCACGGCCTCCTCGGTGTCGGTGCAGAGCTCGCTGGCTTCTTGAACGATTTCGGACAGGGTCACTGCTGCTTCTCCTTTCTGAGCCACGTGCGGCTCATGTCAACGCTTCCGGTAGCTGGCCCGCGAGAGCCAGCGGCTTTTCGAAGTGTTCCCTGACGCTCATCTTCTTGCGCCCCTTGCAGACCGGGCAAAGGCAGCGCGAGGGGTCCCAGCCCAGAGACCGCGCGTAATTGTCCATGTGCTCTCTCCGCCTGATGCCCGAGTCGCTGTAGGCGTAGCACCCGCAGCCGTTGCACTGCATGTGCCAGCTGTCGTTGCGCCAGAAGAGGCTCATGACGAATGCTTCTCCTCCCACAGCGCTCGGCACTTCGGGCACCGTGCATGCAGCAGCTTGCGCGCCGCCTCGACGTCCACCCGGGCGTTCAGGTGCTCGGGCGGCAGGTACGAGAAGTCGGGCTGCTCGATGGGCGTCTTGTGTCCCGCGAACGTCGCGGCCAACTCGTCATGCCGGCGCTTGTAGGCCAGGGGTTCTATGGCGTTGCCGGCCACGCGGCCGGCGATACTGTGTCGCTTGCGCCAGTTGTGCTCGTGCTTGTGATACTCGTTGTGCTCGCCTGACCGGTGCTGCAGGCACATTTCATCCACCGGCTGCATCCACATTCGCATGACGCGCGCCTCCCTTCTCGGCTTCTCGCAGGACCTTGCCGTGTACCCGTGCGTTGAACTGGGCCAGCAGGTCCTCCCGCTTGATCCAGATATGCATGGTCCCCTTCTTGAACCACCGGCAGCGGAGATATTCGTTCTCGCACTCCCAGCGCTTCTCCTTGATCGCCGTCTTGATCTGCGTCGGGAGGTCCTCCGGGTGGCGTGCCGGCCCCGCGCCGTCCAGCAGCTTGAAGACAGAGTGCAGGCTGCGCAGGTACTTCTCCGCGTCGTAGCGGATCCCGACCAGCCCCCACTTGATGCTGGACGCGTCGACCACCCACTCCTTGATGATCTTCGGGCCGATCTCGAAGGTGGCGTTCTTCCGGTTGGTCTTGTAGTCTGCCGACCACGTCCCCGGCCGCAGCCACTCGAGGACCTCCTTGCAGGCCTCGCGGAACATGTCCGGCAGCTCTTGCGTGAAGGACCGCAGCAATGCCGCCACGTTCTCCTCGGTGAAGTCCGGGATGTCTCCGGATTCGATCTGGTCCTCGATCCCCTTCCACCGGGTGGCGCTGCAGACCTCTTCGACCTGCGTGCGCCTGACGAGTTTCCGCCACGCGTCCTTGAGCGCTTCGGCCAGCGTTAACTCAAGGTTGAAGTCCAGGTGCTCCCGGTGCCCCGCGTACCTGTAGACCGGGAGACAGTCTGCACTGATCTCCGCGAGCATTTCGCGCAGCTTCTTGTAGCGCGCAACCGCGTCCTGGTACTGGGCGACCTGGTCTGCGATGGTTTCGGGAGTTGCCAGCTCTCTGCGGTCGCTGTCGTAATAGCCCACTATTCGTCCTCCTCTCTCAGAATCTCGGTAAGCACGTTGATGAGTGCCTGCAGGCCGTCCCTGTCGTTTGTCCCGAAATCAATGCCCTCTCCGTCCGCGTTGGCAAAAGAGACCATGTAGTCGTCACCTGTGCGAGTGGCAGAGATCTTCATGCCGGATGGACTCTTCTCACGGACAATGCGCACGCGGCGCTTCGCGCTCTCAGACAATGCGACCTCCTATTCCGGAAGGCTGCGTGCGAAGTTTTCGAACTCCGCGATGGCCCGCACGCGCCCCAGCCACTCGCAACGCGCGATGGCGTTCATCTTGTCGAACTTCATCCGCTCTCGCTCGTAGACGGCGAGCGCGGCCTCGTGTTCTCGTCGCGCCAGCTCCCGGGCATGGCCCCGCACTTCGATCCACTTCTTGCGGGCGAACTTTGTATTCAGGCGCTTGCGGGGGAACGCGCGCTTGAAGTCGCGCTTGAAGATCTCGCTGGCGTGCTTGTGCAGGAGCTCTTCGGTCAGTTCGGCGGGCTCGCTCAGGTGCCAGGGAACGCGGCGCTCGGGCTCGGGCGGGGGCTCCGCGCCTTCGGCGGCCTTTTGGATCGCCCTCCGGATGCTGGCCCAGGTGTGATCCCGCGCCCAGAACATGGCATTGTGAATTCCGCCGTGGAAGCGCGCCAGGTCTTCAGCCCCGACCACCGCGCGCAGCCCGGCCCAGTTCCGGTAGTAGGGTATGGCGTCCGGACAGTCGTCGGGTAAGGGGGTGAACGCTTCCCATGCCTGCAGAAAACGCGCGCCGGACTCGGTAAGGGTTGCAGTAGTCAAGATTCGTCCTCCTCAGTCCAGTATCGGATGCGAAAACGGGCCCAGCTTCTTCGACCGCTTGAGCCCCCGGCCCTCCAGGTCCCGGAGGAACTCTTCGGCCGCCTCGATGTGCTCCTTCGTGAACTCCGCGCGCTGCTTTTCGTCCAGGTCCTGCATGGAGTAGAGCACCAGTCCGATTGCGACCGGGAGGTTGACATCAACCTTGTCCCGGATGTCTTCTTTCTCGCGCAGCACCTTCGTGATCTGCGCCTTGGTGAGCAGCTTGGTGTCGATCATGAAGTCGAAACAGGTGGCGCGCAGCACGATATCCGTCAGGACCTCGGTGCATTCGTGGTCGGCCACGTTGTCCAGGGCTTCGTTCGTCACGATCTCTTCCTCCGTCGCCTCTCTTTTGCGCGGCGCTCGATTGCCGCGCGCTGTTTTCTGGAGGTTCTCGGCCCGGAGTTCAGCCGCACGTTGCGGCTGGCCGGGTCAAGCTCTCCGTTCTCGAGGATCCCGGTCTTCATGACCGGGTCCAGGTCCCGCAGTCGGCCGCGTTCCTCGGGCTTGGGTCCGTTGGCGTAGACGTATCGCTGCCACCCGTCCCGTGCGTGGCCGGTGTGCCTCTGCGGCGTGCGGCCCCAGGGGTCCGGACGCGCGGGCGGGAGCTTGGGCTTGACGTAAACCCTCACGTCAGGCTCCAGACGGCCAGCCCCAGGACCAGAAGCCCGCAGGTCCACGCGCCGCACGCGTCGGCATGCGGCCAGGAGTCCCGCTCCCCGGTTCGGTAGAGTCTGGCGAGAATCGCGAATACGAGGAAGGTCCCGCACCACAGAATCAGCCGCCGTTCGAACACTGATAGCCCTCCTTGAAAAGTTTTGCCTCGGTCGGCACAACCGGTCCAAATTTGAGAAAGCCGCGCCACGGGGCATCCACGGCCCGGCAATCGCGTAACAGAATCGTAACGGGAACCCGGAGGACCCCGTTACGATTCTGGAACGCCAGCTACTTGGGGATCGGTATGTCGTGCTCTTCCAGCCACTTGACCTCGGCGGCCAGGGCTTCAGCTCTCAGGGGATAGGGTCCCATCACGGAGGGCCCGCCCACGGGGGACAGGTCCACATTCCAGCCGCCGCCGGGCGCCGGCTCAACCCGGCTCGCGCGCGCAACCCGGGCCTCGCCCTCTTCCAGGAGGGGGGCGAGTTCGTCCTTGTAGATCGCTCGCAAGGTCCCGTTCGGGTCGATGATGATCTCCACCTTAACCCCCTCTCTGCTGCAGCCTTGTGTTCTGCGGGCGCTCTCTGTATTCGTTGGTATGCTTGCGCTCGGCGACCTTCCCGAGGGCTTCTTCGAGGTCTTTGGTCATGGCCTCGTAGCCCTTGCCCTTTACTCCATTGACCTTGATGGAGGTCGATCCGTCGGGCTCGATGGTGATTTCGATCTTGGGCATATGCGCTCCCTCCTACTTGGTGCAGGTCAGCTTGATCTGACCGGTCGCGGTGACCGACTTCTTGATCCGGTAGCCCTCGCGCTGGAGCTTCTTGAGCTTCTTGCGCGCGACCTGCTCGGCGTACCCCTGCACGAGGTGCTGGCCGCCCGGGCCCATGACGCCCTCCAGGCTCCGGCCGTGCGAGCCCCAGAAGTCGTAAAGCAGCTGGTAGCCGTCCTCGACGCGGACCACCCCGCACTCGTAGGCCAGCGGATCGCCGGCGACCGCCAGGGCGTGATCGCACTTGCCCATGTCCTCGGTCGTGAACCCCTCCGGGATCGGATAGTCGCCCACGTGACGGCCGTACCACCGGTACCGTTTCTGGTTGAGCCGGACCTCCATCCCGAGTTCTTGGGCCGCCCGAAAGAGGCAGTCCAGGTCTTTGATCTTGAGTTCGAGCGAGACAACGTGAGACATGGTCCACCCCTTTCCTAAAGGCTCATTCTGCGGGCACCGCGGCCGGCCATTCGGTCCGCGGCGGCCTGCATCGCGTCCGCGGCGCTCTGGGCGAGCTCATCCCGGAGAGGCTGCAGCCCGGCGACCAGTATCTCGCCCTGCTCTTTCTGCTGGTCGGTTTCGAAGTTCGCCGCCCGATCGATAACCTGGCGCATCTTGTTGATCGCCTCGGAGAGCTTCTTGTCCCCGAAGATGTTCAGGGACTCGATCTTGTCGCAGACTGACTTGGCACTGTTGTAAGTCTTCTGCGTGAGCTTGCCGCCCTTGGCGACCAGGGTCAGGACGTCGGTCATTTTCTCGTCGACCTCGGCCCGCAGCCGGTTGACCATGCTTTCGAGGCACTCTTCGACCGCGTTGGACTCCCCGTCGGCCAGCGTCCCGTCCTGCGGCGGGGAGATGCTGAACCACTTCCACCGCAGACTGAACTTCGAATGGGCCCCCGCCACGCTCGGGTACTGGGCCTCGATCCGCTGCATGGCGCTGTTGACCGCGTCCGTGTTGCGCGCGGCTTGGGAGAGGGCTTCGCGGATCTTGACGAGCATCTCCTTCTTGTGGGCCTCGTACCCCTCGCAGAATTTCTGGACCTCGGCGGAAAACTGACCGCTGAGCTTCTGCAGCTGCTTGTCGATCTGGTCCCTCTTGGCCTTGGGGATGTACCGCGAGCCCTGCACCAGGGGGAAGGGGATGGAGTTTTCGTCCAGGAGCTTGCGGGCCTCGTGCGCTACAGTGCGGATCGGCTTCAGGTAGTCCTTGGACACGAGTCGCTCGTGTCCGAACGTGAGGGCCGCGCGGATCGCTTCGCTCCGCGTGATGCCGAGATCTTCGGGCCGGGTCCTCGTGAGCCCGGCGAACTCGGAGATATCCAGGTCGCAGAGACTCCCCTGTGAGAACAGGTCTGCGAAAGTCAGTTTTGCCATTGTCTCGTCCTCCTTCAGAGTCCCATCCGGCGGGTTTCCCGCCGGAACTTCTCACCCATGCACTTGGGGAGGGTGCTCGCCGGGCGGCAGCGCTCTTCGCCGAAGCGCTGGATCCGCTCGATCTGCTCGGCCATGGTGCGGGAGAGCGGTACGGAAACCCGGGCCGCGCCCACGAGGTCCTTGGTCTTGACCTCCCGGTCCTCGTAGAAGGCCGCGAACATGCCGTCATGCACGCAGGCCTCGATCTCCGCGCCCACGAATCCGTCCGTCGCCTTGGAGATTTTCTTGAGGTCGAACTTCTCGGGATCGCGCCCGGCCGCACGCAGGTGCACGGCCGCGATTTCGGCGCGCTCGGCATCGGTCGGCATGCCGAGATAGAAGAGCTCGGACCAGCGCCCCTTGCGCAGGAACGGGGCCGGCAGGTGCCAGGGTTCGTTGCTCGTGGCCAGCAGGAACACGTCCGACTTGTGTTCCTGGCTCCAGGTCAGAAGCGAACCCATGAGCCGCGCGCCTACGCCGGAGTCATGCGCGCCCCCGCCGGAGGTTCCGGCCAGGGCCCGCTCGACCTCGTCCAGCCACAGGATGCAGGGCGCAATCGCATCCGCCAGCGCCAGGGCCTGCCGGGTGCGGGCTTCGGTCTCGCCCACAAGCGAACCCATGAGCGCGCCGATATCGAGCCGCAGGGTCGGGACGTTGAAGAGCGCGCCGGCACACTTGGCCGCGAGCGACTTCCCGGTGCCCGGCACTCCGCAGAGGAACACGCCCTTGAGGCTCGGCAGCCCGTACTCGCGGGCCTTGCGACTGTAGCACTTCGACCGCGAACCGAACCAGTCTTTCAGGCAGTCCAGCCCGCCGATCGCTTCCATGCCGCGCGGGTCGGGTTCAATGACCTCCATGAGTCCGGAGCGCTTGACCGCGGCGGCCTTCTCTTCGTAGACCGTGCGGGCGCTCATGGTCCGCGTCTTGCCCTCGCCCTCGCCGACGATGATCGCGAGCCCGTAGGCGTTGCGGGCTTCGGGCTCGGTGAGTCCGGTTGCCGCGCGGACCAGGTCCTCCCGGTGACCGTTTTCCAGCTTGGTAAGCTCGATCCCGTTCTCGGGCGCGTCTGCCTCGATCTTCCCGAGGATCGCCGTCAGCTGGTCGTAGTCCGGAAGCGAGAAATCGACCACCGACACGTAGCGCTCGAAACTCGCCGGGATCTGGAACTCGACGCCCAGGAAAATCACGGTCAGCCTGTGCTTCTCGGCGGCCATGCACAGCTCTTTCAGGCGGCGCTCGTCGTAGGGCGACAGGTCCTTGACCCATGCGTGAAAGTCGGCCATGATCAGCAGGCCGGCGTCGTCGCCGCAGCGCTTCATGCCGGCCAGGAACGCCTCGGCGCAGCCGGAGGGATGCTTGGCTTCCTCGACGTCCTTGATCTCAGCTTTGAAATCGTTCACCGCGCGGCCTTGCGTGATGCCGGTGGTTGCGGTCCACTCGAAGAAGTTCAGGTCCCCCTCTTCGGCTACGTCCAGGAGCACTCCGAAGGCGCGTGACTCTTCGACGGTCCGGATCGCCACGGCGGGATATCCGGCCTTACTGTAGTTCAGGATTTTCTGGTGCATTTCCGTCCTCCCCTGTTACCTGCTTGGTAAACCTGATCGGGGCTTCCTCGGATTTGAGGCCCCCCGTGAACCGCAGGACGTGCTCGGACATGCCCTTGAAGGCGCGCTTGCCCATGGAGCATGCTTGATCCCGGGCCCGGCGCCGGGCTTCCTTCTCGTCTTCGCTGCACGAGTAGGTTACGATGCGGCCGCGCTTGTCGGTCCAGTGAACCGAAACAATCACGGGGTCTGGTCCTCGGCATCGTCCTGCAGGGCCTGGTAGTACTCCTGAACGTCCGGGGGCGCCTCACGTGCGTCGAGCACGCGCGCGATGCTCCCGTCTTCGTCGGACAGGGACTCGCTGCCGCACATCCCCCGCGCCCAGTTTTCGCGGGCCGCGTCTTCGTCCTCGGCCTCGATCCACCAGTTCTGTTCGATTGCGCGCAGCACCTTAACCTTGTAGAGCTTCGGCATGATCTTTTCTCCTGTCACGGGCGCCGGCGAGTCCGGCGCCGCCTCTTGGAAGAACTCCAGCGCGCCCGGTCGGCGCGCGACGCGTAACTCCAGGACTCGGCCCGCCGCGCGGCCCACAGGTCCGGCAGCATTCGCGCGGCCTCGCGCGGGTGGCAGTAGGCCCGGGCGGCGATTTTCTGAGAGAGCTTTCTGGTCTCGATCATTTCCCGTCCTCCCCCTGCATGAACTCCAGTCCGAAATCTTCGCGATTCACCATGGCCGTCATGACGACCGCCGTCGCGCCGGACTCCCCCTTGATCAACAAGGGTCGTGTGTCACATTCTTGGCAGGCGCGGAACCCCAGCCCCTCGAATATTTCCAGCGCCGCGGACAAGTACGAGTGATCGAAGATTGGGAATTTCTCACGGTCCATGTTAATACGCTTGGAGTAGCGGAGGGTCAGGGCGGCCGCGAGGGCTTCAGGCAAGTGGCAGCGCGCGACCTCGATCCCCATCGACTCCGGCGGGATCACCGTGCGCCAGTCGGGATACTTCAGCGTGCCCTCGGTGTTCTTCTCCAGCCATAGCACCGTCTTGGTACGCTTGCGGACTTTCCACAGGGCGGTTTTTCTGAGGGACTCGGGGACCTTGTCAGCCGGAAGCTCGTAGGAGTGCAGGCGCCGCGCGTCGCACCCGACAACGTGTAGCTTCTTGCGCTTGAGCTCGGTGCGCAGATTTGACAGGGGGTCGCCCCGGGAGTCTCCCTCGCGCACGGCCCCGGATACCCACCGTAGGGCTTCGAACGCAGCGCAGGTTTTGCGGGTAATCTCGATCATTTCTCGTCCTCCATCTTGGCCATGATTGCGCGGGCTTGTGTCATTTCGTCGCTGTAGTCGATCAGCGTCTTCTCGAGGCACTTGAGCAAAACCTTGCAGGTTGTCAGCAACTTGTTGCGTTGCCTTTTGACCTTGCACAACTTGCAGACCTCGACCTCGTCGCGGTCGAGCACGATCGAACAGTCGGTGCAGTAGCGCGAGCTACTGACATATACGTCCTTTGGATTCACCTCTCGTCCTCCATCTTGGCGGCCTTGGGCCGCGTCCATCTTCCGGCGTATTACTACTCGCCCTTAACTCGGTTCATAACCGCGTGCGTCGTTTCCATTTCGGGATAGACCGCGCGCTCCGCGTCGCCCTCGATCGCCAGGGCATGCTCGCGGGGGAAATTCGGGTTCAGCTGGCCAGCGTCGATCCACGTGCGGACCTCTGCGGGGGTCCCAAGAAAATTGTAGCAGGCATTCCCGCGCATGACTCCGGTGCGCTGGTCCGTGTCGGCCAGCACAGGCTGGTCCCATCCCGCGAAAACCGCATCCCGGAAGGGCTTGACCGGCGCGCTGGCGTAGTCCCGGGACTGCAGCCTCAGGAGGTAGCGCTTGCGCTTGCCCCGAAGGGAGTAAATCGGATTTCCCTCCGGGTCGAAGTCCTTGACAGTGATTTCGCTCCGGCGGGTCATTGCCATCATGGAATCAATCCGGTAAATCGTGTAGCGCTCGCCAGCCTTGAACATGTTCTCGTCCTCCTTCTGGGCCCCGGAGGGCCTGCCGTTCTTGGGTTCCGCGTGTTACGCCACCCGTCCGTCTTCCACAAGCTCGCACATGTCCGCATCGACGGCCGCGCGCGCCTGGGACAACATGTCTTCGCGACCGTAGAAGCCCCAACACGAATCTATATCTCGCCCCCGGTGCGTGACCACGTAACCCCACACGTCTCCCCGCAGATACTGGTCGAACGCCTCGACTTCGGAGACCAGACACTTGCGGGCGGCCTCTTCGTCGTCCCCGAATTCCTTCTTGACCGTCTCGCGGTCCGCGTAGATCCAGCCGACTTGTCCCGAGTCCCAGGGGCAGCGAAAACCGGTTATGTTCATAGTCAGCCCCGAGTGGTCGTAGAGGTAGAGGGGCAGGACAACCAGGTCGTGCTCCCGGCGGTACTCTTCGAACTCTCCGGGGGAACTGAACTCGTGTTCGTCTCCCAGCCTATAACGCGAGTGGAAGCAGACCATGGTGCCGAACGTGTCCCACTCTCTGGGCGACTCTCCGCAATCGTCTCGCTCGATGGAAATCTTGTAGCCGTTATAGTCAATGACGTCCTGCATCTCTCGTCCTCCATCTTGGCCCCGGAGGGCCTGCCGTTCTTGGGTTCCGCGCGTTACGCCACCTGCCCGGGGCATTACATCCCCGCCGAGGCGGGGGCGGCTCTGCCGGGGCTCAGGCCAGTTGATAGTACATCGGCAGGCCCATCGCATCACAGTGGCCCTCTACTGCCTCGCCGTCGGCCACCATCGCCCGCAGGATCGACTCCTCGGCCTCACTCTCGGGATAGAGCGCATGACTGGCTCCCTCGCCGGTGAGTGCTAGCCGCTCGACCATGCCGCGGATCTCTGCCGCAGTCGTGCACGGCGCGTGGTGCTCATAGGGCCCGCTGATGTAGCTGGTCATGCTCATGATGCTAGTTTCAAGTTTCATGGTCTCTGCCTCCCTCTCTCTCTGCGGACCATTCCGCGACCCGGGCCGCGTGCCCGGGTTTCGCCGTTTACGGCTCGTCAGACGGACTTGACCGCTTCGGACTGGAGCTTGGCCGCCCTTGAGGCTATTTCGGCCCTGAGACCGTCCCAGCCGCCGAAATGGCTGCAAATGGCCAGGAGCTCGCGCTTGGCTTCGGCGAGGGACCGGCCCTTGGAGACGCCGCACCCGCTCGCCTCGTGCGTGATGATGTAAATTCCCCGCTCGTCCCTGCGGTACCAAAGACCGACCCTGCCATTGTCAAACTTGCGCAACCTGTGCCCCTCGACTTGTGTTTGCCCTTCCGGTGCGGTGATTGTGAATTTCATGGCGTGCTCCTTTCGTCCTCGTTTGGGCTCGTCAGTGCGGGGACATCCCGCAGAGGGTGGGGGATTGCTCCCCCGGTGGTGCTAGTCGGTGGCTTTGGCGATGGCTGCCTCGGCTTGCCGTAGGGCATTCTCGCAACCGGGTCCGATCACAGTCTCATCCAATGCCTGCCACGGTTCCGGCGTGTGCGTGTGCTTGCTCATGGTCTCTGCCTCCCTCTCTCCGCCCGGGGCCCATCCCCGGACTGCGCCCGCCGTGACTTGCCGCACGGCCGGGGCATTACACCCCCGCCGGAGCGGGGGCGGCTCTGCCGGGGCTCAGGCCAGTTGATAGTACATCGGCAGGCCCATCGCATCACAGTGGCCCTCGACTGCCTCGCCGTCGGCCACCATCGCCCGCAGGATAGCCTCCTCGGCCTCACTCTCGGGATAGAGCGCATGACTGGCTCCCTCGCCGGTGAGTGCTAGCTGCTCGACCATGCCGCGGAGCTCTGCCGCAGTCCTGCACGGCGCGGAGTGCTCATAGGGCCCGCTGATGTAGCTGGTCTGACTCATGATGCTGGTTTCGATTTTCATTTTGTGCTCCCTCTCTCTCCCTCTCTGCTCTCCTGGGACCGCGCGGTCCCACCATGGACAGTCTATCACGTGTCCAGGCTGAGTCAAGGCCCCTATTGAGATTTTTTGAGAACATTTGACACTCGGAGCCCGTAGAGGCGCCCAAAGCACCGGGCGGGCC
>Ga0272443_10000454_pt1 | contig 76046 bp, 55 predicted proteins | sample SSMAcet12_FD_193581 | JGI IMG/M metagenome (GOLD analysis project Ga0272443, IMG submission 193581) | Marine sediment archaeal communities from Little Sippewissett salt marsh, Falmouth, MA, United States - SSM-Acet-12 | ecosystem: Environmental > Aquatic > Marine > Wetlands > Sediment ...
GGATACATCACATAGCCTTCCAGTTTCAGGATGCATCCTGTATCAATTCCTCCACGAGGTTGCAGTGAAATCAGAAAGGCCGGAGGTGGCGGAGCTCCGGGTGTGTGCCCTTGTTCAGGTGTCAGATGGTTCAGTGCCTGCTGTATTCACAATAGCGGCGTAATTCTCCCTCTCATATCCTTTTCTCCTTCAAACCGATCTGCCTTGCTGGTTCACTGTAAGGATGCATTATTCAGAGAGAAGGGCCCCGCTTTCCTGACAGGTGTCTTATTACTTTCCCTTCTGGGCGTTCAAATAGTGATGATTTAGGGTTGAAATTCGTTTGGGATGAGGTGATAATAGTCTCAATTAGAATCGTAGAAGTGATTGCAAGTCAATTTATTGCTGTAATGAATATGATTTTCGCGTCTGCCCGGAGTAGAGTCATTGGAACCTGAGAGTTGGGTAAAGCAACCCAGGGGTGACAGAGCTGATTGCGCGTTGGTTGTATGTGTGCTGGAGGGTGTGCTGTGACAGATACCATTGTCGCGATCGGTTTTGATGAAGAACAGCTTCTTCCTGTCAGACGCAGCGTCTCCCAGTGCAGATGCATACCAGCTGAAGATCTGTCTGAAGTACCTATCAATGACTCTCTCTTTTTGATCCTTATCTCCGTAGGCGATCATGGAGTTCCTCTGGACTCTGCACGCCAGTGGATGCGTGATTTCTCAGCTGATATTCCGGTGATTGCTGTCGTAACGGACCCTCACATGGAAACAGAGTTGGCCCGTGGACTTGAGAGGGATATTGACTTTCTCCGTTTCCCGCTTACAGAAGTCGGTCTTTCTCACCGAATTGAGACGTACAGGAAGCTGGCTGCTCTGAGGCAGGACGTGGAGACCACACATCAGGAGGCGGTGCTCTTTCGGGCCATCTATGAGCAGTCTCCGATCGGTATCATCCTTTCACAGGACGGAACGATCCCTGGCAGGGGGACAGAATCCGATTTCATGATAAACCCGAAGAGTGAGGAGATCACCGGCTGGAACAAACAGAAGCTCGCAGAGCTCGGCTGGAAGCGTATCACGCATCCGCAGGACCTGTCTCTTGATGTGGCTCACCTTGATCGTCTCATGCGCGGCGAAATCGAGGCCTATGAGATCGATAAACGGTTCGTGAAACCGGACGGTTCCCATGTGTGGACACGGATCTTTGTCACTCAGATCTTTACCTCCCAGAGTGAAAAGCCGTATCAACTGTGCCTGATCTTCGATATCTCCAACAGAAAACGCCTTGAACTTGATCTGATCGAGAGCGACCGCAGCAAAGCCATTCTCTTTTCCAATCTGCCGGGAATGGCCTACCGCTGTTCAAACGACAGACACTGGACGATGCGATTCATATCCAACGGGTGCTACACAGTAACCGGCTACAGCATTGATGCACTTCTGAACAACCGAAGTATTTCCTTCGAGGATATCATAGCCCCTGAATACCGCAAGGAGTTGAGAAGGAAATGGAAAAGGGCTGTCGGGGTGAATGAACCGTTTCACGCTGAGTATGAGATCATCACCTCAGGCGGGGACCGCAGGTGGGTGATGGAGGCAGGTCAGGCCATCTATGATGAGACCGGTGAAGCTGTTTTCCTTGAGGGTATCATACTCGACATTTCCCAGCGGAAGCAGTATGAGCATCAGCTGATTCACTTAAGTGAGTATGACCAGATGACTCAGCTGCCGAACCGCAAGGCGCTTGAACAGAAACTCGAAGAGGAATCCTGTCTCTCCATCAATTCGAAACGCGCGCTGATTGCCTTTGACCTGCATTCGGTTCAGATGCTGAACACTGTGTACGGTTTTGACTACTGTCAGGAGGTGACACAGCGGCTTGTGGAGGATTTCTCATCTCTATGTGATGAGCAGCATATGCTGTTTATATTCAACGTCAGCAGCTTTGTCTTCTTCGTGAAGGACTACCGTAGTCGTGATGAGCTGAAATCCTTCTGCTCAACAGTGACTGAAAGGATCGAGCCGATTCTTACCCGGGAAAGGATTTCCTACGGCATAGGAGCTGTCGAGCTCGAAGAGTTTGAAGCACAGGACATCCCGAAGATCGAGAGGAACCTCCTTGTCGCTTCGGAAAAGGGGAGAAACAGCATTGAACACAGTGTACGGGTCTGTTTCTTTGATGACTCTCTCATTGCAGGCATTGAGCGGGAACAGTCCATCATTCAGGAACTGTCACAGATCATAGAGGGAGAAGGAGAGGAGCGGTACCAGCTGCATTTTCAGCCGATCTGGGACATGAACAGTGGTATGCTGAGCGGCTTTGAAGCTCTTTCGCGTTTCACCAGCAGAATCTACGGCAGCATCAGTCCGGCTGAGTTCATCCCGATAGCCGAACGTACACGCCTGATCATTTCTCTTGGAGATCTGATCATGAGAAAGGCTCTCCGCTTTCTTGCACGAACGGCCGAACACAGCCACGAGGACATTCACGTTGCAGTGAACATCTCGTCACTTCAGCTCTTTGATGCCGGTTTCGTGGAGCGCCTCGAGGAGCTTGTTACGGGCACCGGTGTCAGGCCGCAGCAGGTTGTTCTGGAGATCACCGAATCTGTTTTTATTAATGAGTATCAGGAAGTCAACGCGATCTTCAGGCGACTTCAGGATCTGGGTTTCGCCCTTGCTCTGGATGATTTCGGCACCGGCTACTCATCGTTCTCACGGGAGCAGGAACTGAACGTCGATTACATAAAGCTTGATCAGTATTTCACGCAGCGCCTGCTCTCAATCGGTGAGGAGCGCTCGGTACTTGCTGATCTCATATCAATGGTGCACAGGTCGGGTCACACTGTTATCGCCGAAGGGGTGGAGTATGAGAGCCAGAAGGAGTATCTGCGTAGGCACGATTGTGACATGGCTCAGGGATATCTGTTCAGCAGGCCGCTGCCGGAGCAGGAGGCCCTTGCTCTGGTTGCCGGGCGAAGGTGTGAATACAGAGACCGGTAGGTGTCCCTCAAGGCAGGGGAACCTGCCGTTTGGTGCTTCTGACCGTGTGCCCTGTTTGTGAAGAACTCAGCAATAGCCCTGAGCCGGGAAAAATCTGGAAAATGTACACTGCAGGAACTTGCAGTGATGTACATACTGACTGATTATGGTATGATTCAACTATTAATATAGTTCTTGGAAAGAGAAAATGGCGTATTTTTATACTGATTCCCTATTGGTCAGGCTTCCTTGGTGATAACCGTACGATGTAGGTGCCTGCGTCAGTTCGGAATGACGGTCATGTAGTACAGGGAACAGTCAGCGAAAGAGCTTCTAGGGAGGAGTAGTATCAGTCACATAGAACAGATACATAGCCGAGACCCCGGGTATGCAGAAAAGCTGTTTGAGGTGCTGCCGGATGGCGTTTTTATCATAACGAAGGAAGGGCGCATCCTGAATGCCAATACGGCAGTCTGTGAAATGCTGGGATATGATCGCAGTTCACTGATTGATATGAACATCCGTGATCTGGAAGGTGACTGTGATGATTCGAGTCTGAATATCAGTAAAGCGGTTGAACAGCTTTCAGATGGTGCTTCCACGGTTCTGCAAAGCGTGCTGTTCACCGGAAACGGTCTGCCGATTGATATTGAGGTCTCACTAACCTGCATCTGTGAGGTCTCCCTTGAAGTGGTGTGCATTGTTCGCGACATCAGTTCCTACAAACATGTCGAGTCTTCCCTGATCTTTGTTTCCGACCTTATGGAATATGTCATCAAACATACCCGAAGTTCCATAGCGGTTCATGACCGCGATCTGCGCTACATGTATGTGAGTCAGCGATACCGTGAAGAGTATCACATCACGGATCCAGACATCATCGGCAAGCATCACTATGAGGTGATACCTGATCTGCCGCAGAAGTGGCGAGATGTCCATCAGCGGTGTCTGGCAGGAGAGATATTAAGTGCCGAAGAAGACCCCTTCACCCGACCGGACGGGACACAGGAGTGGACTCGGTGGGAGTGCCGCCCGTGGTATCTGGCAGACAACGAAATCGGCGGTATCATCATATACACCGAGCTGGTGACCAAACAGAAAGAAACCGAGATGAGGTTGCGGCGTATGAGTGAGCATCTTGAGAAACTGATCAGGTATGCCAATGCTCCGATTGTGGTGTGGGACGGGGAAGACCGTATCACCTCGTTCAACAAGGCGTTCGAAGAACTTACCGGACTGCGCTCGTCAGAGGTGATCGGCCGGCAGGTGGAGGAATTGTTCTCCCCGGACAGACGTGAGTCAGTGATGATCCGCATCAGGGAACAGCAGACCCGCAACAATTCTGATGCGATTGAACTCGAGATCGGGAGTTGCGATGGTACCGTTCGCACGCTGCTGTGGAATTCGACTCCCATCTTTGATGAACAGGATGCCGGGCGGGTATCGACGATAGGCCAGGGTCAGGATATCACCGAGATCAAGGAGGTAACGAAGCGTCTGCTCTACCAGAGAAACCATGATGAACTGACAGGGCTGTATAACCGGGTTTGGTTTGAACAGGAATTCAATACTTTGATGGATGCTGCATATCTCCCTGTCACAGTGGTTATTGCTGACACGAACGGACTGCGCCTGGTCAACGATTCCTTCGGTCATGAAGTCGGAGACGAGCTGCTGAGAAAAACTGCACAGCTTCTGTCAGACTGCTGCCGTCCCACGGATACCATCGCGCGTTACGGGGGAGATGAGTTCGTGATCGTCATGCCCAACACTGACAGCTCAGAGGTTCTTGCACGTATTGACCAGATCGAATCAAGAGCGAAGGCTGTCAAGGTGGAATCGTTTAAGCTTTCCCTCTCATTCGGCTATTATACCCACACTCTGCCATCCGAATCCTTCACCCTGGTAATGAAGCATGCTGAAGACATGCTGTCCCGCAACAAGGTGTATGACAGTTCAAGTGCGAAGAACAATACAATAGGGGTCGTAATCAATTCGCTCTTTGCGAAAAGCGAGAGAGAATCGATGCATTCGAAACGGGTCAGCGACCTGTCCGAATCGATCGCGATCCGGATGGGACTCTCTTCCAGAGAGATTAATCGACTTCGGGTCACCGCTCTGATGCATGATATCGGTAAGATCGGGGTCCCGGAAGAGATCCTCAATAAACCGGGGTCCCTCACTTCCGAGGAGTGGTCTCTCATGCGACGTCATTCTGAAGCGGGTTACCGGATTCTCTCTGCATCGAAAGACTTCTCCGACATCGCTACCGCGGTCCTTGAACACCATGAACGCTGGGACGGTAAAGGCTATCCTCAAGGCAAGTCAGGAGAACACATCTCACTGTATGCACGAATCATCATGGTTGCAGATGCATTCGACGCGATGACGAATAAACGATCCTACAAGCAGCCGATGGACGTTGAGGCGGCACTGGAGGAAATCTCCCGATGTGCAGGAAAGCAGTTCGATCCCGAGATATCGCGTCTGTTCGTGAATATCCACAGAGAGAGTGTGTAAACTGCAGAGGCCCTGTCAGGGATCGTTCTGAGACTTCATTCACCGCGTTCACAGGTACCACCTCCCGTTTCCTGCGTATTCTCCTGCGCTTCCTGCTTTTACGCTCCTTTTTCTGCTGTTGCGGTATGCTCTGCCGTTCGGTTTTGATGCACTGAGCAACAGGAAAAGGAATCATCTCTCATGGCTGCAGACAACGCGCCCCTCATCCTCAGTTTTCTTGGTTGAGGTTCAACCGGATACGGAAGAACCTCAGACTTGAACAGGAATTCATACGGTATTCTCTTGTGGAACGGACTGCAGGTCAGCTGGTGTCCCTCACGGAGGAGGAACACACGGCGCAGGTGGACTATAATCGTAAAGAGCCATCTGAAGCGACGGGCCCTTCGAGCTTTTACTGAGTGTCAGGCTATTTCCGGTTTTTCGTCATGACATCAAAGAGTACCGCACCGAGGAGGACAAGTCCTTTGATCGTCTGCTGCCAGTCAACACTGACTCCCATGATGGACATTCCGTTATTAAGAATACCCATGACGAGTCCACCGATGATTGCTCCGACAACCGTTCCGATACCTCCCGAGGCAGAGGCACCGCCGATAAAACAGGATGCGATGGCATCGAGTTCAAACATTGTGCCTGCCTTGGGAGTTGCTGCATTGAGCCTGCCGGCAACCACAAGTCCTGCAAGGGCTGAAAGAAGTCCCATATTGGTATATACCAGGAACATGACCCGCTGGGTTTTGACTCCTGACAGCTTCGCAGCTTTCTCGTTGCCTCCGAGTGCATAGATATGACGGCCGAAAATTGTCTTCTGGGTTATGAACGTATAGAACAGAACCATGGCAAGAAGCAGGATAAGTATGATAGGAATGCCGTTATAGAGAGCAAGGCTTACGGTGAGAAGGTTCACTCCCAGGATGATGAGTCCTGCTTTGATCATGTCTATCCAGAGAGGTACGCTTTCGAAGTTATACTTTTTCTGATTCTTTCTGATTCTCAGTATAGCTATCACTACGATGATGGAAATAACGATGCCGATAAGCAGCGCAATCAGGTTAAGCCCCCCGATTCGGATCTCTCGACCTGGCAGATATCCTGCAGCAATCGCCTGAAATGATTCCTCAAAGGGAGCTTTTGTCTGTCCTTTGAGGATGACCATGGTGAGGCCTCTCCATATAAGCATACCCGCAAGAGTGACAATGAAGGCAGGTATCCTCATATAGGCAATAAAATAACCATGGAATGCTCCTACAGCGATTCCTATAAGTAGCGCAAGAATGATGGTGAGGAAGACGGGAAAATGCCAGTCGACCATCATGACGGCGGAGACTGCTCCAACGAAAGCAACGACCGAACCTATAGAGAGGTCGATGTTTCCTGTCAGGATAGCAAGCAGCATCCCGGTGGCAAGAATCAGAACATATGCATTCTGAAGTACGATGTTGTTTATGTTCATCGGACGGAAGAGTATCCCTCCGGTGAGAATCTGGAACAATACCATTATGAAAATCAGAGCGGTAAACATACCGTTCTTTCTCAGGTTAGCTTTGATATAGTATGTGATATTCATGCCCACTCCTTTACAATTGTTTTCTGGTGATTCATGATAATCTTCATGATCGACTCCTGCGAGGCTTCTTTCCTGTCCAGGACACCGGCTATTTCTCCGTGATTGACCACATAAATGCGGTCACACATTCCAAGCAGCTCGGGCATCTCTGAAGAAATCATCACAACTGCCTTCCCCTCTGCAGCCATACTGTTAATGATTGTGTAGATTTCATACTTCGCACCGACATCAATCCCGCGGGTCGGTTCATCAAGAAGGAGTACTTCAGGGTCAGCCATAAGCCACTTGCTGAGAACAACTTTCTGCTGATTGCCTCCTGACAGGCTTTCGACCACCTGATTGATTCCGGTACAGCGGAGATTCAGCTTTTTCCGGTAATCCTCCGTTTCCACAATCTCTTCGTTTTTATTGATGATCCCTTTGCCTGAAATCTTCTTGAGATTGGCAAGGGAAATATTTGTCTTGATATCGTTTATCAGAACGAGTCCGTAGCTTTTCCGGTCTTCAGTAAGGTAGGCTATCCCATGGTTGATGGCGTCAGAGACACTGTTAAGTGCCAGTTCCCGACCATTCTTGAATATTTTCCCCGAGTGTTTCTGCCCATAGGATTTCCCGAAAAGACTCATTGCTATCTCGGTTCTCCCAGCCCCCATCAGGCCGGCAAAACCGACAACTTCTCCTCGTCTCACAGCAAAAGTGGCATTATTGATAACCTTTCTGTCTTCATACTGTGGATGGTAAACAGTCCAGTTTTCAACACGGAAGACTTCTTCGCCTATGGAGTTGTCACGTTCAGGCCAGCGGTCAGAAATCTCACGGCCTACCATGCTCGTGATAATCTTGTCCTCTCCGAACTGACCATTCTTTTTATCCATCGTCTCGATAACCTGCCCGTCACGAATAACCGTGATCTTGTCAGCTATCTGTTCCACCTCATTGAGCTTGTGGCTGATCAGAATGGAAGTGACTCCCTGCTGTTTCAACCCGATCAGGAGGTCTAGCAGTTTCTGGGACTCTTCGTCGTTGAGAGCGGCGGTCGGTTCGTCCAGAATCAACAGTTTCACATCCTTGCTGAGCGCTTTTGCTATTTCTACCAGCTGCTGTTTACCCACACCGATATCACCTATGAGGGTACTCGGATCTTCGTTGAGTCCCACTTTTCTCAGGAGTTCTTTTGACTCACTGATTGTTCTGTTCCAGTTAATTACACCTCCTGAAGCACACTCGTTACCCAGAAAAATGTTCTCTGCGATCGAAAGGTAGGGAACAAGTGCAAGTTCCTGATGGATGATCACAATACCGAGATGCTCACTTTCCTTGATTGTTCTGAATGCACAGACCTTTCCAAGGAACCTGATTTCACCTTCATAGCTGCCATGAGGATATACTCCGGAAAGAACGTTCATCAGGGTGGATTTCCCTGCACCGTTCTCTCCGACAATCGCATGGATCTCATTCTCCTCAACGGTCAGATTTACGTCCTTCAGCGCAATAACACCTGAAAACCGCTTTGTTATGTTCAGCATCTCCAATATGGTCTTTGACATGGTCTGATATATACTCCTGATGGTAGTCTGGCTATTATACCATATACCATCTCTTGGCAAGATTATTTTTGAGAAACCGGTGCTCGCCTGGCGGGCACCGGTTCATGTGTTGCGTAGCGTGGGAAACCTGATTTACAGGCCGAGATCGGCTTTTGTGTAGTATCCAGTGTCGATCAGCGCCTCTTCCCAGTTGTTGATATCTACAGAAACCGGCACTTCAAGGAAGGATGGGACGATTTTCACCCCGTTATCGTACGTTTCGGTGTCGTTGATCTCAGGGGTAGTACCCTGGAGAACGGCATCAACCATATCAGATGCGCGTTTTGCAAGCGTCCGAGTATCTTTGAAGATCGTAGAAGCCTGTTCTCCTGCGAGAATCGACTTGATTGACGGAATTTCTGCATCCTGGCCGGTGACTATCGGCATGCCATCGTTCTTGTTGTATCCGACACTCTTCAGAGAGGAAAGGATACCGATTGAAATACCGTCGTACGGTGAAAGGACCGCATCGATTTTCTTGTCGGTGTAGTATGCAGTAAGAATATTATCCATTCTCTGCTGTGCCGTTGCACCATCCCATCTGAGGGTCGCAACCTTGTCGAAGGCAGTCTGCCCGCTGACAACTACAAGCTGTCCGTTATCGATATAGGGCTGAAGTTCACTCATTGCTCCATCGAAGAAATAATAGGCGTTCGTGTCATCCGGGGAGCCGGCGAAGAGTTCTACATTGAAGGGACCTGCGCCGGAAGCGAGATCAAGAGCCTTGACGATGTAGCCACCCTGCTGGACTCCGACGAGGAAGTTGTCGAAGGTCGCATAATAGCTGACGTGTGGACTGTTCTTGATAAGACGGTCATATGCTATGACCTTGACATCATTATCAGCTGCCTGGTTCAGAACATTTGTCAACGATTCTCCGTCAATCGAAGCAATTACCAGTACATCAGAGCCCTTCACGATCATATTTTCAAGCTGGGACACCTGTGCATCGATGTTATCTTCCGCGTATTGAAGGTCAACCTTGTATCCTCTTCCTTCAAGGATCTCCTTCATATAGTTGCCATCCTGAATCCATCTCTGTGAAGATTGTGTGGGCATCGCAATACCGACAACCTTCTGATCCGATTCACCGCTACCCTGAGCAAACAGTTGAGAGGCGACACCTGCTACCATGACAAGAAGCAGAACAGTTACCAAGACCTTTTTCATATGATCCTCCTAATGATCGGTCTGAAAGCAAGCAGTCACAAAACAATCATAAAAAAAACATTTTGCTTTCGTTTATGAATAAATTATTGAATCATGTTTTCGAAACTGTCAAGAAAAAGTTGTAAGAATCGTATAAAGAGGTCAGATACCTGTATGTATAGCCCTTGAATAATTCGTTGCGATACGAAATGTTTACACGTATAATCAGGAGAAGAATATGTATGCAGTTGAGCGAAAACGGATTATCAGAGAATATCTCAAGGAACATAATCAGGCACAGGTTCAGGAACTTGGCAAGCTGCTGAATGTTTCGGAAGTAACCGTCAGGCGCGATCTGGAACGTCTTGAGACTGAAGGTCTGCTTACCCGAACCCACGGAGGAGCCGTTCTCAACAAAGAAGATGTGGATGATCCTCTTCTCGAGGTTATCGAGCGTTCGGGAGCAAAGGAGGACTACGACAGGATCGCTTCGATCGCACTTCGTCTGGTCTCGGACGGGGATGTCGTCATGCTATCCAACGGTCCTGTCAACACCCGCATTGCGGCAGCACTTGCAAAAAGGAGCGGTCTTACCGTTCTCACAAATGATATGTCTGTAGCACTGAGAGTTTCTGTTCAGGAACACAACCAGGTCGTACTTCTCGGAGGAGAACTGGACAAAAGTGAACTCGCCCTCTTCGGCACGATGGCCCTTTCAAACCTCAACAAATTCTATGTGAATCACCTGTTCATTGAAGTGGACGGGATCAACGAGGATCTCCATGTAACCGTTAACTCTCAGGGGAAAGCAGACCTTATCCACGGAGCTCTCGATGTCGCGAAGGAGACTACCCTCATATGTCCGGTGGAGAACTTCGACCGCAGCGCCTTTTTTCGACTTGGTCATATACGGCTCTTTAAAAGAGTCATCTCAAACCACACGATCCGGGACTACTATAAGGAAAAGATCTTTCAGCATGACATAGCCCTGTTTACTACAATAGAGGCCTTTGAGGGTAGTGAATGAGCAAAGACGCTTTTCTAAGCATTCAGAACCTCACAAAACGGTTCGGAGATTTCTTTCTCGACATCGATTCCCTTTCACTCGAGTCTGGGAAGGTTCATGTAATCGTCGGTGAAAACGGATCGGGGAAATCGACTCTCATGAAACTTCTCAGCGGATGGTTCGTCCCTGATAGTGGAAAGATATGGTTGCGCGGTGAAGAGGTCGCTTTCTCATCAATACCGCATGCACACAAGAATGGAATCCTTTACCTGAACCAGGATGTGCAATCCTTTGAAAACCTGACGGTGGCAGAGAATGTCTATTTCGGTATGCTCGAGACCGTCGGCACCCATCGACACCTCGTAAACCGCTGGGAGCTTCTGGCGATGTGTTCGCAGCTGTTCAGAGAGCTTGGTATCAGGATTGATCCCCGCATTCGTCTCGAACAGCTCGGGTACGCGGAAAGGCAGCTGGTTGCCGCGGTACAGGGATATCTCAGCAGTGCTGATCTGATCATTTTTGATGAACCTTCTTCCGCGATGAGTGAGCCTGACCGGAATCTTCTGTTCTCCATCATTAAGGAGCTGAAAGAGAAAAATAAGGCGATTTTTTATATTTCGCACAGGATGGATGAAATACGGCAGGTGGGAGATGTCGTCTCAGTGATGAGTCAGGGACGAATCACGCACACCTGTTCAAGTGAACACCTCTCCCATGAGAACCTTGTCATGATGATGAGCGGTGATCAGGACAGGCACAACGACCGGTACCCGAAGATTTCTCGACACTACGGGAAAACCATTCTGGAGGTTGAGGATCTGGAAGTTTTTCCTATTCTGAAAGGTGTCTCCTTTTCTCTTCGGAAGGGGGAAGTGCTCGGGATTACCGGGCTGATGGGATCAGGGCGAACGCTTCTTGCCAATTGTCTGTTCGGGATAGTTCAGCCGAATAAGGGAGTTATCCGGGTAGATGGAAAAGAGGTGCTGTTTTCCTCTCCTGTAGATGCCATGAATCAGGGTATTTCTCTTGTCCCTGAAGACCGTGTCACCAACGGTATTTTTGCAAAACAGGATCTGGTCGGCAATTCAACGGCGGCTGCCCTGAAGCGGTTCATGAGTTCGAACATGCTTGATTCCTTTGACATGGAGACAGTCACCCAGGAGTATGTTCGTCTCATGGGAATCAATCCCGGAAGGAACAGTGACACTGTTGTGAATTATTCCGGAGGCAATCAGCAGAAGGTGCTCATCACCCGATGGCTGATGAACCGGTCTTCAATCTATATCATGGATGAACCGACTCGAAGTATCGACATTGCCAGCAAGATCGATATCTACAACACGATGAACGATCTTGTCTCAAAAGGAGTCTCTGTAATCCTGATCTCATCCGAGATCGATGAAATCCTCGGGATGTGTGATCGTATCCTTGTCCTGGCCAAAGGCGTTATAGCCTGTGACCTTTCACGAAACGATGCGACGAAAGCAAAAATACTCTCCTATGCTACTCAAGGTCAGGAAAACTAGAACACGAAAGGGCAGGTAGGCACAGGCGGCTCATGTTTGGACAATTCAGAATGTGACACGGAATCTCTTCATGACAGGTTATGTTTTTTCATCTTCCGCCAGAGAGTGGATGGGTCTATACCGAGGGTGTGGGCAGCCTCTCGCTTGTTCCTGCTGTTTTCCAGTACCTGACGGATCATCTCTTTCTCACTGAGCAGGGCGGCCGACGAGAGGTTTTCATGAGGTGTCTGCCCTCCGTCTATCCTCGGGGCATCCTCAAGACAGGCAGAGACATCCTTCTCCTTCGCAACGGTACCATCGAAGAGGACGCACAGCCGTTCGGTGAAGTTGTTGAGTTCTCTGACGTTGCCCGGCCAGTTGTAGTTCATGATCATCTGCTCGGCTTCCGGTGAGAACGTGATCTCGGTGTTTCCCGTCTTCTTCCCGTTTTCCCTGATGAAGTGTCTGCACAGGGCGGTTATATCGTGTCGCCTCTCTCTGAGGCTCGGCAGCTGCAGTTTGAGCACGTTGAGGCGGTAGAACAGATCTTCTCGAAACAGCCCGTCATCGACGAGTTCCTTCAGGTTCTTGTTCGATGCAGAGATGATGCGGATGTTGATCGGGATGACCCGGTCATGACCGATACGCATGATCTCCCTCTCCTGAAGAACCCTGAGGAGTCTGCTCTGCAGCTTCGCAGTGATATCGCCGATCTCATCGAGGAAAACTGTCCCATTGTGAGCGAGCTCGAACAGTCCAGTCTTACCCCCTTTTACTGCTCCGGTGAAGGCACCGTCGACGTATCCGAACAGTTCGCTCTCAAGCAGGTCTTCCGAGAGAGCCGCACAGTTGATGGCGATGAAAGGATGGGCATGGCGCGCCGAGGAGTTGTGGATGCTCTGTGCGAACAGTTCCTTACCGGTTCCCGTCTCTCCGTAGATGAAAATGTTCGATTCCACCCGGGCGAACTTTCTGGCGGTTGCAACGGCATCAAGAACCTTCTGTTCTTTCCCGATCACATCGCTGAAGGTGTACTTTGCCACCAGACCCTTCTTGTGAAGTTTAGTCCTGATCTGCCCTTCGAGTTCCTGTATCTTGGAGATGTTGGTGAAGGTGATGACAGCTCCGGTATCACCGGCACAGACGCAGTTGATCGTATACAGGGTCTGTTTGATACGGATGAGGTCTCCGAGTATCTTAGTGGTGCCCGTCAACACGCCTGAGATATCGATCTGGGGAAACAGGTCAGAAGCATGTACTGCAGTCTTCTCATCCAGATTGTCAAACACCTGTTTCGCATAGTGGTTCGCTGTGGTTACCAGGCCCTCCGTGTTGATCGAGATGATTCCCTCGAAAGAGTAGTCCATGATACCTTTGAACCGGTCTGTTCTCTCCCGCTCTTTTCTCATGAGCCGAACGGTTCGTATCGCCTCGTCTATGGACTGCAGGACTGTTTTTCTTCCAGACAGAATCATGACGTTGTCGATACCGAGTCTGGCAGCCATCGCAGTACCGCTCTTGCCGGCGATCACTGCATCCACTCCCTCGCTGAGGGCCTGGTGGAGGACCGGTTCAAGGCGGTCAGGGTTATCGACACGGTAGCTTACTATCTCGCAGGGGAAGACACTCCTGATCTCCTCTATTCCGTAGATGGTGTTGAGCGGACCCACCACGGCGATCTTGGACGGATGATAGGTGGTGATGCAGGTGTTCAGGGCAACGGTGATATCGAATCCGGTGACAGAGATAGGCAGGACAGGGACATCGGTCATCTTGACCCGGTTCGCCGAGTACCCGCGGGCTATGACGATATCAGCGTGTTCCAGATCCTTCTCCTCGATCTCTTCGACTGTCTTCGCAAGGATAGACTGCCGGATCACTTCCCTCTCAGGGTGTTCGCGGAATATCTGTTCGACGGTGAGTTTCATGGATTCATAGGGAACGATGAAGGAGATATGTATCATGGTATTTCCTTTTTCAATACTTATTGCATTAACGCAATACAGTTTGCAGTATTACAATTGAAACTGCAACCGCAAAGATTCTCCACATTATCATTCCTCCGCTCCTCTTTGTGTCGAGTCTGTCTCTTTGGTGATAGTATCAGATTATAAAGAAAAGACTTATGCCGGTGCTGAATGAACGGTACAGTTTAGGATGTTTGTTGGCATCCTTTGTGCTTTGTTCTAATCGTACGATCATCAACAAGGAGTGTAGGGGTATGAATTATGACCTGCTGTTTACCAGTGCATCATCAGAAAAGCTGGAACTTGCCATTATTGGAGTCGGAGGGTTCAATCACTCACTGTTCACCTACGGGATGAGGAACGAGAAACTCTCGATACGGGTTCTCTGCGGGCGCAACATCCGAAAGTGTGTGGATGCCTACGTCACCGCTGGTGTTGACCCCGGTCATATCGTTCACTGCACCGATCTGGAAACGGGTCTTGCCGCCTTCAAGGCAGGAAAATCTTTGATCTTCGATGATGTGCCGCTGGCAATGCAGATGCCGTTCGATGTCGTTGTCGAAGGCACTGGCAATCCGGAAGCTTCCGCCCGGTTCATGTTGAGTGCCATAGAACACGGCAAGCACGTGGTCGCTGTGACAAAAGAATCTGATTCGGTGGTCGGCTCTCTACTCTCGAAGAAGGCAAGGGACAACGGAGTCATCTACTCCCTGGCAGAGGGAGACCAGCCCTCTTTGTTGATCGGACTGATTACCTGGGCACGCAATGCCGGCCTTTCGATTCTCGGAGTCGGAAAATCAAGCGAATATGATTTCATATATGATCCTGAGGATTCAACAGTTGAGGTCCTGGGGAGAAAAGTGGAGATTCCAGGGTTCTCTCATGTCTGGGACCTTGGGGATGATTATCACAAGACCGTGAAAAGACGATCCGAAATGCTCAGCATGTTCGCCCAGCGGGCAATTCCCGACCTTGCAGAGATGTCGATCGTGTGCAATCACCTTGAGGAATTCGATCCCGACCTTGAAGATTTCCACTATCCTATAGCGCGGACGATCGAGGTCCCTGATCTGATGTGTCCCCGGGAGAATGGAGGGCTGTTCAGCGGGAACAGCAGAATCGATGTGTTCAACTGTCTGCGACGTGCCGATGAGCAGAGCATGGAGGGAGGGGAGTTCGTCGTTGTCGCCTGTGATGACGAAGAGACCTGGCAGGTGTTGAAAGAAAAGGGAGTTCCTATCAGTCGTAACGGTGAATGTGCTCTGATCTACTATCCTGCACACTATCTGGGGTTTGAAGCGCTGTTCAGTGTTCTCTCGATCGGAATGCTCGGTCTCCCCACCGGTTCGACTCATCCTCGTCCCCGCTACGATCTTGTTGCTCGCGCTGCCTGTGATATCCCGAAGGGAACTGCCTTCAAAGCTGTCGGTCACCACCATGTCATTGATGGGCTCGAAGGGATTCTCAAACCAGCCCGCAGAGTCGATGATAACGTTCAGCTTCCCTATTACCTCGCAGACGGTATGAAACTGAAAAGAGATATCTGTTCTGGTGAGCTCCTTACAGCCGATATGCTTGAACTGCCGAGCAGTGATGCCATACTCTGGTCCTTGAGACAGGAACAGGACGATATCTTCCTGTCCTGACAGGGAGGATATGTGAACTATGAAGAAACTAGGTGTTATTGCAGATGATTTTACCGGGGCAACCGATATCGCGGGGTTCCTTGTTGCGGGGAACGTGGCGACCATACAGACCAACGGTGTTCCCTCTGCCGACTTTTCCTTTCAGGCTGATGCTTTCGTCATCAGCCTGAAATCGCGCTCCTGCCCGAAGGAGCAGGCGATAGAGGACTCATTGGCGGCTCTCAGATGGCTTCGGGAGAGGGGGTGCGAACAGTTCTACTTCAAATACTGTTCTACCTTTGACTCGACTGAGAAGGGGAACATCGGACCGGTCACGGATGCACTTATGGATGCTCTGGGTACAGATCTGACAATTGTCTGTCCCGCCCTTCCCGTCAACGGAAGAACCCTGTATAAGGGATATCTGTTTGTCAATGATGAACTGCTTCATGAATCGGGGATGCGCAGCCATCCCCTCACTCCGATGAGGGATTCGAAGATCGAACGGGTCATGGAGAGTCAGAGCCGCGGTGAAGCCGTCAGTATCTACAGCGATATCATCGACGAGGGGAGTGAGACTCTCTCGCATTACCTGGAAGCCGCCCGGAGACAGGGTTTCCGGTATGTCGTTCTCGATTCTCTCTACCAGAGTCACCTCGAGGTGATAGCCCGATCAGTGCAGGATATGGTCCTCGTCACCGGCGGATCCGGCCTGGCCGCTGCGATGACCTCAATAGAGGACGGGAATATGAAACGGAACGAGCAGGCGGCTTCGCTGGGAAGACCGAAGAAGGGTAGGAGTGTCATCTTTGCAGGTTCCTGTTCGCAGGCGACAAACCGGCAGGTGAATACCTATATCAGCACAGCTGCTTCGATGAAGATCGACGTGGACCGCTGTGTCACTGACATGGATACGTACCGGCAGGACATCTCCCGGTGGCTCCTTGCCCATCTCGATGAGGAAGCGGCTCCTCTGCTGTATGCTACAAAACCGCCCGAAGAACTGGAGCAGATGAAGGGGCGGTATCCCGAAGGGATCGCTGAAGAGGCGATCGAGTCGCTCTTCGGCTACCTCGCGACGGTACTCCATGATGCCGGAGTGAAAAACTTCATCAGTGCGGGTGGAGAGACCTCAGGGAAGATCGTTCAATCTCTCGGTATAGGAGCCTTTCATATCGGACCTCAGATAGATCCTGGTGTTCCCTGGGTGAAAGCAGTAGACCAGGATGTCTATCTCGCTCTGAAATCGGGGAATTTTGGAACAGATGATTTCTTTATGAAGGCGCAGAAGGAGTTCTTATGAGTGAGCAGGAACTCAGAGAGGAGATGGTGAGTCTCAGCAGAAGTCTCTATGAGAGAGGGTACGCAGCAGGAGGAGCGGGGAATCTGTCTGTCAGAATCGATCACCGGCGCATCCTTGCCACACCCACAGGCTCCTGTCTGGGCAGACTCAATGCAGGGGAACTCTCCGTTGTTGACACAGACGGTAATCATCTTTCCGGCCTGAAGCCCTCCAAGGAAGTGAAATTTCACCTTGCACTCTATCAAGATGCCTCCTGCGGTGCGGTGGTCCATCTTCATTCTACCTGGACGACCCTGCTTGCATGCAGAGCCGATATCGACCCCGATGAGATCATCAGGCCTTTCACCCCCTACTATGTGATGAAGCTGGGAACCGTGGAACTGATTCCCTATTATCCACCCGGAGACGAGGCCCTCGCCGATGAGCTCAGCCGATGGGCTGGGCGGCGACATGCCTTCCTTCTGCAGAATCATGGGCCGGTCGTTACCGGAAGCTCTCTCCCCGTGGCCATGGACCTCATGGAGGAGTTTGAAGAGACAGCGAAACTCGCCCACCTGCTCAGGGACGGCAAGGTGAAATACCTGAGTGAGGATGAGGTGGAATTCCTGAGAGACCACTAGGAACTCTCACCGTTCACAGCTCTGGTTCCACTGAAGGATCGGCACGGTATCAGAGCACAGACAAGGAGGAAAGAGGATGAGTCAAGATTACTTTAAACGGGTGAATGCACTGACAGCCACCCGCTGCTGGATCAACAACCCGACTGATGAAGAATCACAGAAGGCCATTGAAGCAGGGATGACCAACTGCACGACCAATCCTACCTACACGATGAAACAGATCCAGAGAGAACCCGACCTGGTTCTCCCCATCATCGATGCGGTCTGCAGAGAGACAGACGATGACCATCGTGCTGCGTCGCTCATTCAGAGAGCATGTGTTGCCCGACTGATGACACGGTTTGAGAAGGTCTTCGACCCCGAGAGCCGAATGGATGGACTGGTGTCTCTGCAGGGAGACCCCATGGTAGAGGATGATCCTGAGAACATCATAGCAGAAGCTCTGGAGAGCCGGAATCTGGGCCCGAACTATCTGGCCAAGATCCCCACCACCCGGTCAGGAATGGAAGCGATGAAGGTGCTTATAGCACAGGATATCCCCCTTATCGCAACAGAGGTGATGAGCATCTCACAGATGGTGCAGGTCTGCGAACTCTACCGGTCGGTGTCAGACAAGACAGGAAAGAAACCACCTTTTTTCATCACCCATATCACCGGTATTTTCGATGACTACATAAAAGGGGTGGTGAATGATCAGGCTATCGATATATCAGAAGATATCGTCTTTCAGGCCGGTACGGTCGTCGCGAGGAAGTTCTACAGACTGTTCAGGGAGAGAGGATATCCCGGGGTGATCCTGGGCGGCGGGGCCCGGGGACTCCATCACTTCACTGAGTTCGTCGGTGGGGACATGCATATCACGATCAACTGGAAGAACACCGCAGAGAGACTGATCGAGCTCGATGGACCGGTCATCGAGAGGATCGGTACCCCGACACCCGATTATGTCATTCAGGAACTGACTGAGAAAGTCCCCGGTTTCTCCTGTGCATGGCAGGAGGATGGCCTCGAAGTGGAGGAATTTGAATCGTACGGTCCTGTGGTGCTGTTCAGAGACTCCTTCATCCATGGATGGCAGTTCCTCCTGGACGAGATCAGGAAGCGCAGATGATCGACTCAGTCATGCACTTCGGCTTCACCGTAAGAAACCTTCAGAATTCACTGACCTTCTTCTGTGAAGGGCTGGGCTTTGAAGTGCTGCAGACCTTCGAGAGGGCTGGAGAGTATACGCAGAAGGTGACAGGAGTAGAGGACACATCGATCCATGCAGCGCTGATACGGGGCTATGGAACCGTTCTGGAACTCCTGGAGTACAGCGGCAGGGAAGACAGACCGGCGAGAGGAGTCCCCGTCTACTATCCGGGGTCAGCTCATCTCTGTTTTGAGGTGCATGATATCGAGCAGGAGATGGTATTCCTGACCCGAAAGGGAGCTTCCTTTCAGAAGGAGATCACAACCGTTCCCTTTGCGCAGGGTAAGGGGAACAAGGTGGTGTACGGATGGGACCCGGACGGTATCGCGTTCGAACTCGTCGAGAGAAAGAGACAGGCGTGAGGGAAGGCGATGAACGGGCCGGTAACCTGATGCCAGAAAACACTATACAGACGAATATCCAATAACAATGAATGTATTATGAGGAGGAGACAATGGCGATAAAGACACGAGCTGCCCTGCTGAAGGGGCCGTATGATATCGATCTGATCGAAAAGGAACTGGTATGTGATGAGGACGGAGTGATTGTCAGGAATCACAAGATGGGGATCTGCGGTTCCGATAAGATCTTCTATCGGGGCAAGCTGCCGCCGAAGACGGCCGAATTCCGCTATGACCCGGCCTTTCCCTTCCCGCTCGGACATGAGAGTGGTGGAACCATCGTTGAGGTCGGTTCGAGAGTCTCTGAGTACAAAGTCGGAGATCAAGTGATCGCCTTCGGATGGAACAACAACTATGCCGATTACTTCAAGAGCAAGACGTGGCAGCTCCAGCCTGTACCGAAGGGGTTGAACATGGACCTGGCAAGTCTGGGTGAACCGATCGCCTGTGCGATGTATTCAGGTCTGAATTCTCAGGTGCAGCTTGGAGATACAGTTGTTATCATGGGAGGAGGTTTCGCCGGTCAGATCATCGCACAGTGCTCCAAGGCGAAGGGAGCTCACAAAGTCGTGGTTGTTGATACTCTGGAAGGAAAACTGAAGATTGCCAAAGACCTTAAAACAGATGTAACAATCAATATCACGAAGGAAGACCCGGTAGCGATTGTCAAAGAGCTTACAGGCGGCATCGGGGCAGATGTGGTCGTGGAAGCTGCGGGAAGTGCTGAATCATTCAACGCAGCAAGCGAACTGATCCGTCATAACGGGAAATTCGTCTTTTACAGCTGGGTCACCGAACCGATCACGCTGAATATAAGCCGATGGCATGATGACGGCCTCCAGTTCATCAACACCTGCCTCGTCCACCATACCTGGCAGGAACGGTTTGTGTGGACACCAGAGACCCTCCGTCCTGTCATCACCGGCCAGATCGATATCGACTCTCTCATCACTCACGAGTTCCCGCTCGACCAGATCAGGAAAGCCTTCGATCTTGCCGACAAAGACGATACGGCAATCAAGATCATGCTGAAACCATAAAGCTCAATCTGTGAAAGCCCGTACAGGCTCCTGTAGTGCACTGCATTGCGGGAGCCTGTTCTCGTCCTCACTGTCCAGAGCATTAAGTAATCCCTGATCGTTCGAACCCTCAGATCCTTTTGTCCCCCCATAGGGGCCGGTTTTTCCGTATCAACCCTGAACCTCTGAGGCAAGAGAAGAAAAGGCTGTTCCGTACGGGTGTTAAATCTGGTGGGGTTTTACGGTATTCTGTACAGGACGATTGTACCATGCGCTGCCATCATCCACCTGCTTCTTCCAAGCTTGCCACATGATGCAACACATGCAACGTTACACATGCGAAACTGCAATTGTTTTTTTCTGCAATGTGTAATGAATCCAATGAATGTCAGTCCGAGTGATACTTTAAATCATTTACATGATGTGAATTACAGAGCTGTCTTGCAAGAAATACCCGATTTGGCACAGCTTATGCATTTTAGTGAGGGATGGTGGGCCTTCGCTTTCGCGGATGTCCGGTGTTAGGAACAAAAAAAGGAGAATGTAATGAAAAGAACTTTGATCGCGTTGCTGTTAGTGTTCATCGTAATGGGAATGGTAAGTGCTCAGGGAGCAGAGGAAGCTGCCGGTGCATACCCTGAACGTCCTGTTGAATTCGTCGCCCCTGCAAGTGCCGGTGGCGGTACTGATACCTTCTGTCGCCTCATCGTTGATATCATCAACAAGAACGATCTCGTGGATGGAAATATTGTCGTCATCAATAAACCCGGCGGTGGTGGTACTGTAGGCGCAGCTTATGCCTCAGATACGAACCGTGACGGGAATTACACCCTCATCGCTATCAACGGAGCACAGGCGCTTGGATTGAGGGCAAGCACTGAAGTCGATGCCAGTAATCTGGTGCCCATTGCAGCCCTTGCCATGGATAACGTACTGTTTGTCGGTATAACTGAATCAGAGTATAAGGATTTTGATGATGTGATCGCTGCAGCGAAGAATAATCCCGGCGGGATCAATGTAGGAGTAGCTGATAACCTTGACCGCCTCTGTGTCGAGATGATAAATGATGCAGTCGGTATCGAACTCAATGGCGTCTACTTCGACAGTGCAGGAGAGATTTCAAGTGCCATGCTCGGCGGCCATGTCGATTTCGGTATCATGAACCCGAACGAATGCATCGGACAGATTCAGGCTGACATGATGGTTCCTCTCGCCGCATTCACCGACGAAAGACTTGACGGGGACTTCGCATCCGCACCCACGTTCGCAGAACTCGGGTATGAACAGGTTCAGTTCCAGATGTTCCGCGGTATCATGGGCGGGGCAGGGATGAGCGCTGAGACGGTGGAATACTGGTCTGCAGTGTTCGAACAGGTTGCAGCGACAGATCAGTGGAAGAACGACTATATCAATGCCAGAGCTCTTGATGGAAGATACCTGGGTGCTGCAAAGTTCGGCCCTTATGCCACGAACAACAGTGAACAGCTTTTCCAGATGGGTAAGAAGATCGGGCTGTTCAAATAATTGAACAGATTAGAAATTTGTAACTAAGCGGGGAGGAGAGACCTTGAACTCTCCTCCCTGACAATGATAGGGCAGGTAACGTCACATATGGACATACTCATAGTAATCATAGAAATCATTGTTGCACTCGTGTGGATCCAGCAGGGGATCGTCCGATACCAGTTCTGGGAGGATGGGAAACCAGGTGGCGGCTTTGTTCCTGTTATTTTCGCCTCGCTCGTCCTGATAGCTGCTGTGGCCATCCTGATCAGGGAGGTGTTCTCAAAGAAGGCCAAGGAGTCCTATACGTTTCAGCCCGGCGCTTTCGTGCCCGTAGCGGCAGCGGTGCTCGGTGGATTCATGATTCAGGTTCTCGGAATTCTTCTTTCTGTATTCATGTTCACCAGTATCTGGATGAGGTTCCTCAGTAGATATTCCTGGGTAAAGACTCTCATTTCGAGTGTCCTGTTCACTGTCTTCATTTACGGAATCTTTAGAATGTGGCTCCGCGTCCCATTCCCCAATGGATTCATATTCCAACTATTCTAAGAGGAGAGAAACAGATATGGGTAACTTTGATCTTCTGATGCAGGGCTTTGGCACCTCTTTGACATTCGCCAATGTGCTGCTCGCTATAGCCGGCGGCTTCATGGGACTCTTCGTCGGGGCTATGCCCGGCATCGGTGCTGTGACAGGAGTGGCTCTCCTTCTCCCCCTCACTTTCAAAATGGATCCCACCTCAGCGATCATCATGCTCGCCGGAATCTATTACGGCAATATGTACGGAGGAGCCTACAGTGCCATTCTTCTCAACATCCCCGGGGATTCACCTGCTGTCATGACGGCCCTTGACGGCTACCCTATGAGCAGAAAGGGACGGGGAGGAAAGGCGTTGTTCGCAGCGAATATATCCTCGTTCATCGGGGGGACAGTCGGGATCATCACGCTGACACTGTTCGGTCCGCTTCTTGCCAAGGTCGGACTGAAGTTCGGACCGGCCGAGATCGCTGCCCTGATCCTTCTTGCACTCACCTCGATCGGCTGGCTCCTTGGCGAAGACCCCCTCAAAGGAATCGTCGCCTCGGCTCTCGGGATACTGATATCCACGATCGGGATGGATACGATGGCAGGAGGCGTGGGGCGTTACACCTTCGGTTCGGTGAACCTCCTCAGCGGGTTCTCCTTCATTCCCCTTGTCATCGGAATGTTCGGTCTTCCCCAGGTCATGGAGCTGATGGCCAAGAAGGAGGAGGGAGAATCCCTTACGAGCGGTAAACGTCTGACCCTCAAGGAGAGTCTGCTTGACAAAGGTGAGCTGAAAAGGATTCTTCCCACCGCCTTGAAGAGTTCCGTTCTCGGCAATTTTGTCGGTTTCCTTCCCGGGGCCGGTGGAACGACCGGTTCATTTCTGGCCTACGTGCTTGAGAAGAAGACCGGGAAGAATTCCAAGGAGATGGGCAGTGGTGCTATCGAGGGCGTTGCAGCCTCTGAGTCTGCCAACAATGCCGCCGCCGTCGGAGCTTTCGCGCCTCTGCTGACTCTCGGTATACCGGGGTCAGGAACCACTGCAGTTCTCCTCGGAGGACTGATGATGTGGGGCCTTCAGCCGGGACCGCTTCTATTCATCCAGCAGACTGATTTCGTGTGGGGCCTCATAAGCTCAATGTATATCGGCAATGTGGCCTGTATCCTCGCAGGACTTGTCATGATCCCGTTCCTGATGTCAATCCTGAAGATACCCCGCGGCATTATCGCACCCATGATCGTGTTCGTCTGTATCGTCGGTGCCTACTCAGTGAACAACAACATGTTCGATGTCTGGTTCATGATCGGTGCAGGCGTGGTTGCTTATGTCATGCAGAAACACAAGTATCCCATCGCTCCGATTCTTCTTGCCTTCGTCCTCGCTCCGAGGTTCGAACAGGCGATACGGCGTGCCTTCAGCATCTCGAACGGATCTGCGAGGATCTTCATCGAGAAACCGATCTCTGCAGCACTGCTTGCTGCCACTGCGATTTTCATCTTCGCTCCGGTTGTCATGAAGCTGGTGAGGAGAATACGGACGAAATAACCTTATGTGAGCGAATCAAGGACCCGCTGTATTGAGAAGTATTTCAGATTCGGCGGGCCTTGTCACGTTCCCGGCAGGTGCCTCGCGGTAACCATTGTCTTTCTCCCCCGCCTCTGCCCCTGCTTGGAAGATCCACAGGTCAGTGCTGATCGTCTGGAACTGCAGTTTTTACGTTTTTTCAGAAAAAGTGAGTCTTTACCGTATCTTCAGTTTCTCTCCACCTTCGATTGATCTTTGCCCGGTATGCTCTGATTATCAAATGATGAACGAGCCCAATGAGGACTCGAAAGGAGCATATCATGAAAAGAAGAAGTATCATTGTCTTACTCGTACTCGTTTTCCTGCTGGTGTCAGTCGGTCTGTTCGCTCGCGGCGGTTACCGCTTCGATACCGAACAGAAGGTGTATGGAGCACAGAGGAACCTTGTGAACGACACTGTCGCGGACGGAGATTTCGTACGGGGCCAGGGAGTTCGTCAGCAGCTGCACACCCCCGGTGAGGACTGTCCCCTCGGAGAAGACTGTCTCTATCTCACTACCGGTGAAGTACAGTACCAGTATCAGGCAGAGAACCAGGCAGAAGCAGGGCAGCGCGGTGCATCTCGCGGTGGCCGTGCACGGTAACAGCCCTCCGTTCACGCTGAGAGCTCTCTCGTTCCCGAGAGAGCTTTCTTATGCGCAGCAATCCTCTGGCAGAGCTTCCTTCTGAGTTTTCAGGATGAACTGGAATTGCCGGTTCCTTTCAGCACCCTCGTAGGATCGTATCGGAAACGGCCGGGCAGATTCTTACAGACTTCAGGCCAGGAGAGCAAGGATCTTTTCACGGTGTTCTTCCGTGAAGCCATGGATGATCAGGTCCGCCTGCGACAGATTCTGATTCCCGGAGGTGCTGTTCAGTACCCCGACGACCTTCATGTTCGCGCGCTTGGCCGCCTGAACACCGAGAGCTGAATCTTCGATGACCAGGCATCTGCCGGGATCTGCGTTGAAGCGGGAGGCGACTTCGAGAAAGATATCGGGAGATGGTTTCCCGTTTTCCACTTCAAAACCGCTGACAGTGTGAGTGAAATACTCTCTCAGACCTATCTTGTCCAGGATGATTTCGATCAGTTTCGAAGCTAATGATGAGCCGACAGCAAGGTTCATGCCCTTGTCCTTCAGTGCCTGTATGAGCTCGGAAATCCCGGGTACTGCAACGAGGTCGGCTTTCGAGAAGGCATCGAGATGGTTCTCCATACTCTCTGTGAACATTTCTCCTACACTGCGTTCAATACCTCGTGTCTCCTTGATATGCTCGAGCATCTTGTCCAGAGGAAGTCCGACGAAGCGGTCACTGTACTCTTCATCGGGTATCGGGGCACCGATACTCCTGAAATAGTCCTGATTCACCTTCCAGTGAATCGGTTCGCTGTCTATAAGTACGCCGTCCATATCAAAAATAACTGTATCGATCATAGTATTCCTCAGGGTGGTTTTCTGTGCTGAAAAAAACGTATCACGCAGGCTCAATTGATGCAAGATGTCACGGGGTCCGGTAGAGATTGATTGTGCTCATGTTTGCAGCTTCGATATCTGCAAAGCTGACAATACTGTCAGTGATTCTGCACTTAAATTCCATCTATTCCTTATATTGTAAAATTTTAACGGTTTTACATAAGAGTGTGAGGAATTGTGATGCTGTCGAGATCTCGTGTTTGCAGGGAAGCGGGAAAAGCCGGTTTTCCGAGGCCGGTCATGCAGCGCTGAAAGAGCATGGAGTGTGTATCAAAGTGATCTATGCGACAGAGAAACACAGCACAGAGCGGGCTGTGTTTCGGGGTGAGTGCCCGTATGAAACTGAGTGCCTTGATGAACACCTACACATCATTACCTCTCGCTATGGAGCCATGAAGCTGCTGAAGAGGTCTTTCCCCGGCAACTCGGTCGGGTTCCTGTCGATACGGTTCTCGGGCTGCAATTCGCTTTACGGCCGATGGCCTCTGCCTGCTGGCGACGAAGGGATGTTGATTCCCTCTCCCGGAATTGTGGCGGATGAGCCAGGGCACCTGAATCTTTCTGGTTCCACGGTGAAGATTCTGTTCCCTCGTCAGACGCATGCACGCAGCTTACCTCTTGGCTGAGTCGATACGACCCTAGTCGTGGTCGCTCCAGTATTCCTTCGGTACCGGGTTCGCTCCCTCCCAGATGATCTGCCTGAACCCGATGGGATCTGTGTTACCCTCGGTGTTGAGAAACAGTATCTGGCTCTGCTGATCGATCCCGAGGAAGTCCCTGAGCTCGTCAACCCCGTTCTCCTCCAGGATAGCGACCAGTGCCCCCAGAGTCACAGCACCGCTCTCACCGCTGACGACGAACGGGTCGTCGTGTAAGGGCGTAGCATAGATCCTCATCCCCTTCGCTGCCACGTAGTCTGGTACGGTAACGAAGGCATCAGCGGTCTGGTTAAGGAGTTCCCAGGCGATCGGGTTCGGTTCTCCACAGGCAAGGCCGGCCATGATCGTGTCCAGGGAACCGGAGACGGTATGAGCCCTGCCATCACCGACTTTCGCACTTTCATAGATACAGGCAGCATTTTCCGGTTCCACGACGATACACTTCGGAGCATCCTGACCGAAGAGGCTGTGGTAGTAGCCGATCACTGAGGCTGCCAGAGCCCCGACTCCAGCCTGAACGAATATATGGGTCGGCTTGATGATTCCCTGTCCACTGAACTGTTCCTGGATCTCGGCGAACATCGTGGTGTATCCCTGCATGATCCACGTTGGGATCTCAGTATAGCCGTCCCAGCTCGTATCGCTCACGATCTGCCATCCATTGGCAGCGGCGTCGGTAACGATCTGTCTGACTGCATCATCGTAGTTCCCCTCGATGACCTTCACCGTGGCCCCGTAGCTCCTGATCGCATCAATCCTTCTCTTGCTCGTTTCCGAGTGGACATAGATCACGCAGTCGAACCCGAGTTTCTGACTTGCCCATGCAATGCCTCTTCCGTGGTTCCCGTCAGTGGCACTGGCAAAGGTGATCTTCCCAAGAGCCTTCTTCACCTCGCTGGAGATCAGGTACTCATAGGAGAGCTGCTGGCTGGAGAGACCCAACTGCTTCTGGATAAAGCGATAGATGGCATATGAGCCTCCCAGGATCTTGAAGCTGTTGAGTTCCAACCTGCAGGATTCATCCTTCACCCAGATACCCCCGACTCCTATAAGCCCTGCCAGGTTCGGCAGTGCTCTGAGAGGGCTAATGGCATACCCCGGGATCTGGCGATGGAACAACCGGGCCTCACGTGCCCTGGAGACAGGGAACATCTGTTTTGAGAGTTCAAGCTCCTTTGTTTCCCTGGGTCTGGTCACCCACTTGATGTCAGGGGTAGTGTTTTTCATCATAGCTTTTTACCTCATGAATGCGTGATAATTCTCTATGATGAGAAATATAGTAAAAAATAATAAAATAATCAATGATATCATAAATAATAAAAAAAATTATTTAGCATATGATAATTAATGCGTCGGTTATGAATGATCTGTGTTCGGTCGATACATGTACTGTGAAACGAAATTGTAATCCATTGGAGACCTTCCCGCTTGTAAGCTGTCCCCGGAGGGCTGCAATCTGTTTCCTAGGAGAAGCACCATCATCGGATTCATTCTCGTTTGAGACATGGATGTGGAGGCAGGCATATTCTCCCGGTCCTCCTGCTTCCTGGTTCTACACACTACTGAATGCCACTCGGTGATACACAGGCGGATACTTCGCAAGAGGTAACGTCACTCGCTGTTTTCCTGACGAAATGTAATAATCCCACAGTAACGATTTCTGTGCCAGTGAAAGGACATGCAGTCGGAGGTAGGCGGGAACTCTGAGGGGAGCGGATATCACTTCCTGAGCCAGCACACCTGATAGGGAGTCAGCCTGACAGATGATGATCCATTGTCTTCAGGATCAAAGGTCATTTCTGAAAGCAGGTCTTTCCAGATTTCCTTGGGACTCTCAATTGAAAGGTCCTGGAACACCTTCATGAGATCGACCGCTGCCGTCTGATCGGTGACATTGATCAGAGTGAGAATCTCCTCTCCATTCTCAGCTGTCCTCAGGAGGGTGAACACAGACGGGTTTCCCGTACGAACAGTCTGCGTGGCTGAGGGGTGGAAAGCCTTTTCCTTCCGACGGGTGTTCAGCAGTGTAAGATAGGAACTGAGTACCTGCGACCGTAAGGAACCCGAGTCTTTTAACTCACGTTCAAGCAGGAGCGTATCCAGCTTCTCTCTGTTTATCCTTCTGGGATGATTGAGAATATCGGGGCAGGAGTGACAGTTTTCTGATCCGAGGAGGGAATGAATATAGATTCCGGGAATACCCCTCAGTGACAGCATGATAGCCTGAGAGGCAATGAATCGCTGTGCCTTTTCTTCTGTGCTTTCCTCGACAGATGCATCACAGAGGGCTGAAAGATAGCTGCAGTTCAGTTCATAGGGACTCTTGGAACCGTCTCCTTCACTGCGGTAGGACACGAAGCCTCCCTGTGCTTTTACATGCTCAGCCATGAAGGCAATCTCTTCCTGAGTGAGGATTCCCTTTGCCGGAACGACTCCGATACCGTCATGGGATGCGAGAAAATTGAAATAGGTGACTTCCTCGGAAGGGAATTCGAGCGTGGAAGCCCATTTACTCAGTTTCGTGGCATCTCCGGTAAGGAAGGTGTGGAGGGTGAGAGGGGGAAGGGGAAAGTTATAGACCAGGGATGCTTCATTGCGGCCGTTCCCGAAATAGGAAATGTTCTCCTTATGAGGAACGTTCGTCTCAGTGATGATGCCGGCACCCGGGGCACAGGTGTCCAGAGCCCACCGGAAGAACTGAATGATCCTGTGGGTCTTCTCGTGATGGATACAGCTGGTCCCCAGCTCCTTCCAGATGAAGGCTATTGCATCAAGTCGGACAAGGGATGCCCCCCGCCTGATATAGGAAAGGAGAACCTCGAGGATCGTCAGAAGGACCTTCGGATTCCCGTAGTTGATATCAACCTGATCAGCACTGAAGGTCGTCCAGACCCTGCGGGTATTCCCTGCTGTACTGGTAACGTGAGAGAATAGAGGGAGGGCACGGGGGCGGAACACCTGGGAGACGTCCTCCTCGCCTGAGACCTCTATGGCGAAATCAGCGAACCCGGGGTCTTTGTCAAGGTATTTCTGTATCCACTCGCTGTGCTGCGAGAGATGGTTCGCGACGAGATCGAACATCATGCGGTACGATCTTCCCAGTTGTGAGATATCATCCCATGATCCCACCTCAGGGTTAACCGTAACAGGGTCAATCACAGAGAATCCGTCATCGGAAGAGTAGGGGAAGAACGGTAGAAGGTGGACGGTGCTGATAGCCTCTCCCACCTTCTCTGTAAGAAACGAGGAGAGAGCTGCCAGTGGAGTCTTTCCCTCTTCTTTGAGAGAATCAGCGTAGGTGATAAGAAGTGAGGAGTGCTCTTCAATACATTTCTTCTTCTCACCTTTCTCACCTGAAATTGAATGATCTCTCATGAATGAATCAAGTACGCCCGTATAGGACTCTGCCCAGAGGGACGCAGTATGTTCATCATAGATGGCCGAGAGGTGTTCGCGGATCTGTGTCAGTAGATTCTCTGGTGATATCATGTTGTTCCTCTGATAATCAGTTCGGGTTTCAGCAGAAGCTGATGATGGTGGCGGTCGGCTTCGACCTTCCAGCTCTCGGGAATCAGGATGCGGCGCTTAGCCGCTTCAGACTCATGTTCCTGAAAGGTGATCCCTCTCAGTTCCTGGATTCTGTCCAGGAGAAGGTCGACGACCATTCCTCCGATGCCCTGTATCGGCTGGCTGATCGTGGTGAGAGGAGGCCGGTAGTGGGCCGACATCGGAATATCGTCGAAACCGGTGACTGCGAGGTCCCTTCCGATCCTGAGATCGGCATCTTTTCCCGCATTGACCGCTCCGAAGGCGAGGAGATCATTGAAGCAGATGATGGCGGAAGGAGGCGTCGGCAGCCTCAGCAGATCACTTGCCTGTTCATACCCATCCTTCTGGGAGAAGTATCCCATACGGATATACTCTTCAGGAATCTGTACCCCGGCAGTGGCAAGATGCTCCTTTACACTCTGAAGTCTCAGGCGGCTGAACATGATACTCTCGGGCTGTCCGATACACGCGATGCGAGTATGTCCCCTGTCCACCAGATGTTCGGTGATCAGTTTCATTGCATAGGTCCCATCTTCATCGACATACGGAGCACTCGAAGCATTTTCCACCCTGCCGAACATCGCGAACGGAAAACCCTCTTTTGTGAGCAGTTCAGCCCTTGCATCCCTGCAATACGTACGGGTAAGCACGAAACCGTCCACCTTTCCCTCTGATATCAGCTTTCGGTAGATCGAGATCTCATCCTCTTTATCATGGGCGACGGCAACCAGGAGGTCGTACCCGAAATCTGCAGCCCGTTTGGAGACTCCGGCCAGAAATTCACTGAAGAAGGCCTCTGAATAGCCTCCCGAGGAATCCGGGACCACGAAACCTATCGTCTCAGTTGATCTGTTTCTCAGTCTGCGTGCCAAAGTGTTCGGAACATAGCCCATCTCATCTGCCGCAGAGCGTACAATGCTGATAGTCTCAGGCGAGACATCAGAATACCCCGCCAGAGCTCTTGAGACTGTCGTGACCGACCTGTTCACACGCTGTGCAATGTCTTTCAGTGTTGCCATGCCTATCCCCAGCTCTTCATGATTCCGTTCAGGTGTCGTTTCAGTGCGTCCATGGAGAACTGTTCCTTTCCAATAGAAAAGTTATGTTCGACCATCTTCTCATATTTTTCGTTATCTGTCAGAACTTCCAGTGCAGATTCTGCTGCCTTACGGCAGATATTCCGGTCAACTGACACAAGGCCGCTGCTATCCCTGCTGCAGGAGGACCCGAGCGATATCATCTCAAAGCCCGCCGGCTGTATATCTTGAAGAAACACCGGATATTCATAAAGTATAACAGGTCTCTTAGCCTTCACAGCTTCAAGAAGCTGGTTGCCCCAGCCTTCCCAATAGGAGGGGTAGGTGACCAGGTCAGCCCTCGCATAGGTATCCCAGAGGCTGTAGCGCTTCACAGGTGTTTCGCTCCGGTGAGAGTCTATGAGGTCGTTCACATGGAGCAGGTTCACCTGGTGGTGTTGTGCGCGCTGTTTCAGTCGGGTGAGATAGGCTCCTGTCTCGTCATCCTCGGCGTATCCTGCCAGGACGAGGACGATCTGTGTCTCATCTGAGATCTGTCGTCCGTCAAACAGTGTCCTTCCCATGAATGAAGGCAGTATCCTGTTCATTTCTGCAACGGTATCAATGGCCATCTCGATTCCCTTGCGGGGAATGATACGTGTTGCCTGCAGGACCATGATATCCTGCGGGCCAAGACCGATCCGGGATCGCAGGTCGCTGTTGAACTCATCAGCGGCAAAACCTTCTTTACTTGCTTCGGGATCGTCGAAATCAAATACGTTTGGGATTACCGTTGATTCTATCCCCTTTCGTTTCAACAGAGAACTCTGTGCCAGAGAGTTGATCACAACATGCTGACACTCCTTCGAGTGAGGAGGGAAAAGCGTATCAGCTATATCCATAGCCCTGTTGCAGGTGAGACAGAGGGGAGTGATTTTTTCCCAGTAGAAATCATGGTGGTGCGCCACAACATGAAGGTGAAATTTCTCGGTAATGTACTGCAGGGCATCTGCAGCGGCAGGATGCAGTCCTACAGACCACATATTCTCGATAACGAGTACCGTGATACCGTTCTCCCGTATCCATGAGGAGAGCCGTTGTCGCAGAGTTTCCCTCTGTGAAATGAAGTCCTCCTCATAACGCTCACGGTCATCTCCGTAGGGTCCAAGTGAGAGGAAGGTGCCCCGGTAGAGGCGCTCGGCTGCTACACTGTGGTAGTTCAGTTCCTCTATGATGGTGACCTGCTGTTCCCCATCATGTTCATGGATGCCGCTGGCAAGGTGAACCCGGTGACCCGCCTCTTCGAAGACCTGCTTCCACTTTTCGATCTCGAGCGATACCCCGTCGGTACTTCCTGTCTTGTAGTGGATGATTCCTATCTCTCTGTTCATTCTTTGACTCCACCTGAGGTAAGCCCGCCGGCAAGGTTCTTCTGTATGGTCATGAACAGGGCGATCACCGGCAGGGCTGTCAGCATGGAAGCGGACATGATACGGTCCCAGATCGCATTCTTCGAGTTGAACAGTGTCTTGAGGCCGATGGGGAGGGTGTAATACTCCTTGAAACTCTTCAGGAACACCGAAGCGAAGAGGTATTCGTTCCAGGCGATCATGAACGAATAGATATAGACCGTCACGATAGCCGAGAGTGACAGCGGAATGATGATCCGCCAGATAGTACCGAATCTGCTGGCACCCTCGATCATGGCTGCTTCCTCTATCGAGTAGGGGATTGTCCTGAAGTAGTTTCCCAGCATGTACAGGGATACCGGGAGGGTCTGGACCATGTATATCGTCATGAGGCTGATGAAGGTGCCTGTGGGTGTTGATATGAAACCCAGAGCAACGAACACTTTGTACAGGGGAATAAGCAGGAGGATACCACCGAACATATAGACGAACAGTACTCCACGCTGTACCGCCGACTGTCCTCGAAAGCGCAGACGGCTGAAGGAGTAGGAGCCGAACACGGCAAGGGTGACAGACATAAGTGCTGCGATCGATGCAAGAATCAGTGAATTCGCGAAGTAGCGAAGAAAGGGAAACACATCTCCCGTATCCTGGTATTTTGCCAGGATCGCCTTGCGCTGCGCATCGGTGAGGTCGGGTTGTTCCTCAAGCAGAAGAACGATCGACTCAGGTACGTTCTTCAGTTCCTGTCCGATATTAAGCAGTTCCTTGTATGCCTCGAGGTTGATCTGTTTGGGGATGAAGGACGGATTCCCCCAGTCCCACTGATACTTCAGGGAGAGGGACGCCATCTGAAGGAAGGGGAAGAGGGCGAACATGACAATAAGGAATACCAGGAGTGCGAAACCGATGGATCTGAATATATTTTTCCTCTTTACCATTTGAGCACCTTCTTTACATAGAACAGGATAAACCCGATAAGGATGAAGAACTGCAGAACAGCGAGGGTCGCTCCCTGTCCGAGATCCATTGTACCCGTGAAAGCCTTGAGATAGGTGTACACGCTGAGAACCTTGACGTTGCTTGTCAGCAGGTACACCTCCTCGAACTTGTTGAAATTCCATATCACTCGCAGAAGGATGATCGCGTTGACAACGAAGTAGACCTCCGGAAGGGTGATATGACGAAACTTCTGCCAGCCGTTTGCCCCGTCTATCTCGGCTGCTTCGTACAGATTCTCATCAATCGCCTGGAGGCGGGATAGAATCATCAGATAGGTGAATGGAAAGTTCTTCCAGATTGCGAACAGGATCGCTACCCATACCGCTGTAGAGGGGGATCCTATCAGGCTGAAGCGCTCGCTGAACAGGTGAAGCTTATCATAGAAGATATCCATGAAAATCCCATTGACGGGGTCGAAGATGAACTGCCATGCGAACACGACTGAGATCACCGGTGCAACATAGGGAAGTAGAATAAGAGAACGGACGAGACCTCTCAGGGGAAACTTCTTGTTCATGACTATGGCAGTGCCGAGTCCTGCAAGGGTCGTTCCGACGGTGGTGAAGACCACATAGATTATCGTTGTGGAGATGGCTTTCCAGAATTCTGCGTCGCCGAGTATCTCCCGGTGATTGGCAAGGCCGCTGAACGTATTACCTTCTGAGAGACTCACATCAAAGAAACTCAGATAGATGTTATAGAGTACCGGATAGAGAATGAGAGCCAGTATGATAATGACAGAAGGGGCTACAAGAGACCAGCCGAGACGTTCGTCCCGCTGAGCTCTCGTACTCAGCTTCTGTACAGCAGTATCCTTGATCGCAGCTGCTGCACCTCCGGTGGTATGGGTGATTCTGGACATGTTCCGTTCCTTGTCTTTCGAATTGAATTGGTGAGAAGTCGCCGTACCGGGCTGAAGGGCCCGGCACGGCTCAGGTTTACATCATTTTTATTCAGTCGATGAGTCTGTTCATCTCTCTTTCCGCCCATGCCATTGCGGCATCGACATTCATTCCTTCCTGAGTGATCTTGTAGAGCATCTGCGGAATGATCTGCTGAGCAGTGATCTCACTGGCCGCTTCGATTCTCACACCGTCAACGATGCTGAAGGTGCGGATATCTTCCAGGCCGTCGATGATCTCAGCCATCTTCTCAGCGCCGTAGTTCTTGAAGATCCCGTTCGGGTCGTTCTGGAACCGGCTGTTCGATGCGATCTCTTTGAGCATCGGGTTCATGCCGCCGGGTGCCATGTGGAGGAATGTGATATAGGCGTTCTGAGTATACAGATATTCAATGAACTTCTGTGCCGCCGCCCGCTCTGAAGGGCTGCTCTGATTGAACATTCCCAGAGATACGACAGTACCGTAGCCTGCTGCACTTCTATTGGTCATGATCGGTGCCAGACGGGTGTTCTCAACAAGGTCAGGATCAAAGTCTGTTCCTCCGAGATCGGAGAAGTTCTCACCGGTAAGGGAGCCTGCAGCCACTTCGGCCAGAGCCAGGTCGTCCATTATGTAGGTAGAGTAGAAGAACATGGCCATCTTTCCCTGCATGTAATAGTCACGTGCTCTCCAGTTCTGTGGACCGGGAGGATTATACTTGGCAAGTTCAGCATAGAACTCAACCGCCTCTTTCATCTCAGGCGAGTTGAAGATCAGGTTTCCTTCAGAATCGAACAGTGCCGCATCGTTGCTCATTGCGATAGGGGTGAAACACTGCTCCGAGTAGGCTTCCGGTTTTGTGCCGACCAGTATCCCATACTGGTTATCCTGAGGACGGTGGAAGTACTTCGCCGCCTTGAGAACGTTCTCCCAGGTGTTTGGCGGTTCGAGACCGGCTTCCTCGAACCAGTCTGCCCGATACCAGATTCCCTGAATCCATCCATGGTAGGGAAGTGCGTAGTACCCGCTCTTGTCAGTGGTCTGCAGTACCTTGAGCGGCCCTGAATAGAAACGGTCGACCCCGATCGAGTCTGCAATCGCTCTGGTTGAGCTCAGATCTACAATCCCCTGCGTTCCGAACGAGACGGCAGTCTCTGCCGGAGCCTCGAACAGTGCCGGAAGGGTGCCTGCTGCGGCAGCCGTCTGAGCCTGAGTCGATAGATCGTTTTCGTCGACGGGTACTAGATTGATCGAGATGTCAGGGTTGAGAGCACTGAACGTGTCTATCAGGACCTGGATAGTCGCCATTCGGTCCGACTGTGTCTCGGTTGTCCAGAAGTCGATACTCACCGGCTCGGCCTGTGCCTGGGCTTCTGCTTCACCTTGGGCAGAGAGGAAGCTCATGCTCAGGAAAGTTATGAGCACGACAAAGATGATGATGTTTCTTTGTTTCATAGGATTCTCCTTTTTATGCAATTCTGTCCAAAACGATTTGGACAGGTCCAATAGTAAAACCAAAACGATTTGGAGTCAAGGATTTTTTTTTGTTTGTTCACCGGTCCCTGCATGCATATCATGGATATCGGCCTGGAGATCTCCAGTCGGAGGTATCAACAGAGAGTATCTTAAGTTGTCTCTCCCTGCTCTTCGCGATACAATCCATGGATACAGGAGTGTGGTGTGATGAAGGAAGAAAAGGATAGAGAGACACAGGAACAGGGAGCTTCTCCCTATCGAGAGAAAGGCAAGGACAGAACCGAAGACAGGAAGAGTAAAAAGAAAGATAAGAAGGGCAGGAAAAAGGAAAAAAAGGAGAAGAAGAAGTCCGCACACGGACTTTCCTCCTCAGAGGGGAAGAAGAGTGCCGCACGTACGAAGGCAGTTCAGGGCAGATCGAAACGAATCGCGTCAGTTGATACCGATCTGTGTTACGGATGCGGGAAATGTGTAAAGGTGTGTAAGGTGAAGGCGATCTCTCTGATTCCCCGAACGTAGGGAATCAGTTCTCCTCCTTCAGGTAGATATACCAGTAGATACCTCCGACGAACAGACCGCCGCCGATGATGTTTCCTATTGTCGAGAAGATGAGGTTGGTCGCGATGCCTTCCCAGGGAATCAACCCGGCGGGCAGTGAGAGGGACGGGAGGGCAAGCCTGCCGGCGGTGAGGATGTACATATTTGCAACCGAGTGCTCGAACCCCATGGCAACGAAGCCCATGACCGGAAAGAATATCCCGAGAATCTTTCCTTCAAGCGAGTCACTAGACAGTGCGAACCATACTGCGAGGCAGACGAGCCAGTTCGCGCCGATTCCTCTTGCAAGCGCTTCAGCCCAGGTGAGGGAAGCCTTGCCGCTGGCTACCTGCACTACCGTCTGGCCGACCTCTCCACTGAGCATGTTACCGGGATAGACGAGAAGGAGGGTTAGCAGAAATGAACCGAGGAAGTTTCCTCCATAGACAACCGCCCAGTTCATCAGCAGCTGCGAAAGACGGGTCTTCTTTTCCAGAAGCGGGATGGTGATCAGCGTATTGCCGGTGAACAGATCGGCCCCCGGTATCATCACGAGCATCAGACCGAGTGAGAATACAGAGCCCATCAGGATTTTTTTCGCCCCGCTCCAGGCGATTTCCCCGGTGCCGGCAACCATCGCCAGCTGGCCTGCAAAACCGATGTAGACTCCCGCAAGTATCGCAAGGATCAGTGTTTTATACAGAGGTCGAGTAACCTTTTTCACACCCGAATCACTGAGACTTCTCATGACCTCAAGCGGTTCCCTGAATGTTTTCATGCCGGTACCTCAGATTCTAGAACAGACCGGTGATCTGACCGGTCTCTGTGTCGATATCGATACGGCGGTAGGCAGGGTCACTCGCCGTTCCCGGCATGAGCTTGATGTCACCGGCAACCGGGACTATGAAACCCGCTCCCTGATACACCAGTACATCACGCACCGGCAGGGTCCAGCCGGTAGGGGCACCTTTACGCTCAGGATCATGACTGATCGAGAGGTGTGTCTTCACCATGCACACTCCCATATCGGAAATGAGTGGATCATCTTCGATCATTCTGATCTTCTTCATCGCCTCAGGCGCGTACTCGACCCCGTCGGCTCCGTAGATCTCCCGTGCTATCCGGTCGATCTTCTGTTCCAGAGAGTCCTCCTGATTGTACAGGAATCTGAACTCTCTGTCCTCTTCAGCTGCCTCAATGACAGCCCTTGCAAGCTCAACTGCACCTTCTCCTCCGCGTTCCCAGTGGCGGGAGACTGCGGCACGTTCACCCATCTGCTCGACAGCTTTCGTGATGAGTTCAAGTTCCTCGTCTGTGTCGCTATGGAAATGGTTGATGCATACGACCACCGGCACTCCACTTTTCTGCACCGTTCTGATGTGCGCTCTCAGGTTCTCAAGTCCCTTCTCGACAAGAGGGAGGCTCTGTTGCGAGTACACTTCATCAAGGGGTTTGCCGGGACTTACCTTCGGCCCGCCCCCATGCATTTTCAGTGCTCTCACAGTAGTGACCAGAACCGCGGCACTGGGTTTGAGGCCGCTGAACCTGCATTTGAGGTTCCAGAATTTTTCGAACCCGATATCGGCCCCGAATCCGCTTTCTGTGACATGGTAGTCACTGAGTTTCAGCCCGACCCTGTCCGCAATAATCGAGGACTGACCGATCGCGATGTTTGCGAACGGACCGGCATGAACAAGTACCGGCTGCCCCTGTACTGTCTGAACGAGGGTGGGGTTGATCGCCCTTGCCATGATGGCTGTCATCGCACCTGCTACATCGAGGTCCTCGGTTGTGATGGGATGTCCCTTCCTGTTGTACCCGATACACATCTTCCCGATTCTCTCTCTCATATCCCTGAGATCACGGGCAACAGCCAGAATCGCCATGAGTTCCGAAGAGACTGAAATCTGGAAGGAGCTTCTCATCAGGAATCCGTCCATTTTTCCTCCCTGGCCGATTGTGATATCACGCAGGGCCTGGGCAGAGAAGTCTATCGCCCAGCCGACTGCCGGGTTCCTCGGATCGATATCAAGTCGTTTCAGCCCCTTCTTTTCAAGAGTGACATCCGAGTAGTTGAACTCGTGCTGCAGACGGCTTGTGAGTGCGACCATCGCAAGATTGTGAGCATTTGTGATCGCGTCTATATCACCGGTGAGTCCGAGAGAGAAGTCCGCAAGGGGAATGCACTGGGCCAGACCTCCCCCGGCTGCGGATCCCTTGATGTTGAATGTCGGCCCTCCCGAGGGCTGGCGGATTGCGCCGGAAACTTTCTTGCCTGCATAGGAGAGGCCTTCAACAAGACCGATAGTCGTGGTGGTTTTACCTTCGCCAAGGGGAGTGGGAGTGATCGCAGTTACATCGATGTATTTCCCATCAGGAACATCTCCAAGGCGATCAAGGACCTTACGGTAGTCTATCTTTCCCAGAAAGTGTCCGTAGGGAAGCAGTTCCTCTTCATGTATGCCGAAGTCTTCAGCGATCTGCGTGATCGGCTTCATTTCCTTCTCTGCCTGTGCAGCAATCTCCCAGTCTTTCATCTTCCTCGGATCAAGTTCCATTGCGTTCTCCTGTTGTGCGTGGGCAGCCTCCCGGTCCCATCCGCATGGTTACGAGTGTACGAAATTTTTGATGGTTTTTCAAAGAGAAAATGAACTCTTTTCACATTAAATTCGTTTCCCGGTAATTAACTCCTGCGCCGGAGCACCGGGAGTCTTCCTGTGTGTGACTTTATCACAGTATCAGCTTTTCAGCAATTCTGATGCAGCACACCCGAAAAACAGCGTATGAGAACGCAGCAAGGCTGAAATGCGGTGGTGATGAGTGTAATTACGGGAATACCGGGGCACGCTAAAGGATACTTGCTTACCGATTAACTTTTTCTTACCATTCAGTGCGTAATCTTAACCAGGAGACCTATATGAAAGAATTACTGATCATCGGCGGTGTAGCTGCCGGGGCGACAGCTGCGGCACGTGCTCGACGCCTTGATAACAATGTGAATATCACCCTTCTCGAGGCAGGAGCAGATGTCTCGTTCGCCAACTGCGGACTCCCTTACTACATCGGCGGCGATATCGAATACCGATCAAGCCTGATCCTCGCAAGTCCCGAGACTTTCAACGAACAGTACCGGGTCAAGGTTCATACTCACACCGAAGCACTCTCCATCGACCGGGAGAACAAGACAGTGAAGTCGGTCAATCACCAGAACGGTGAGGAGCGCACCTTCAGCTATGACGCGCTGATTCTCGCTCAGGGAGGAAAGCCGGTGGTCCCGCCACTTCCCGGAGTTGACAAGGAACATGTATTCCAGCTCTGGACTCTTGAGGATATGGATGCTATCGATACCTTCATCAAGGATAACCGGCCTGAGAAAGCTGTTGTTGTAGGCGGTGGCTTTATCGGTCTCGAGATGGTCGAAGCCCTTGTAAAGCGGGGTATCGATGTTTCTCTTGTTGAGATGGCACAGCAGGTGATGCCCAATCTCGAAGGTGAGTTCGCCGGTTTTGTCACGAAGGAGCTCCAGGATTACGGGGTGAAACTCAATCTCGGCAAGTCTCTCAAGGAAGTGAAGGACAGACATGTACTCCTCAACGACGGTTCCAGGATTGATGCTGATTTCGTCCTTCTCTCTGTAGGTGTGCGTCCCACACTCCAGATTGCCAAGGATTCCGGCCTTGAGATCGGGAAGGCAGGCGGATTGAAGGTGGATGCGACGATGCGCACCAGCGATCCTGCGATTTTTGCAGCCGGTGATATGGTCGAGATCGAACACACAGTACTGGGTAAACAGGTCCGCATGCCGCTTGCCGGTCCCGCGAACAGACAGGGAAGGATAGTAGGGGAGAACGCCCTGGGCGGCTCGAAGAGCTACAGCGGAGCCATGGGTACTTCGATCGTGAAGCTGTTCGGCGGTATGGCCGGGTCGACCGGCATGTCCCTCAAGGCGGCACGGGAAAACGGAATCGAGGCTGAGGCAGTGGTCGTCCACAAATCGAGTCACACCGCCTATTACCCGGGTGCTGAAAAAGTCTCCCTGATGCTGATATTCGAGAAAGAGAGCGGGAAAGTGATCGGAGCACAGGCAGCTGGCCGAGTCGGTATCGACAAACGCCTTGATGTGCTTGCAACTGCGATCAAGGGAGGATTGACCATCGAAGATCTTCAGGAACTCGATCTCGCCTATGCACCTCCTTTCAACAGCCCCAACGGCCCTGTGAATATGGCGGCCTTCACTGCCGTGAACCATGTGAGCGGGTTCTCGCCGTCGATCCTCGTACAGGACATCGAGAAGTTCGCAATGGAACGTCAGCCTATCGTCATTGACCTGAGAGACCCGATCAGTTTTGCAAAGGCAAAGCTTCAGGGAACCAACAACCTTAATCAGGATGCAATTCGTGCCAATCTTGACCGGATTCCGAAGGAGCATCCCATCCTGCTGATCAGTGATGATGGACAGAAGGGGCATGTTCTGCTTCGAATGCTCAAGGGTTCGGGGTTCGATGAAGTGTACAACCTCAGTGGCGGATATATATCTCTTGAACGCTATGCACGGGCAATCGGGTATGAACACCTCGCTGTAGGATTGAACCCGATCGAGAAGAAGAGTGTTGAGGATCTCGAAGCAGGGACCTCACACAGTGCCGATCATGGCCATGACGAGCAGGAAGAACAGGTTGAGAGTGACGGTCCCGTTGTCCTGGACGTGAGAACACCGATGGAGTTTGCCATGGGAGCCTATCCCGGCGCAATCAATGTCGACCTTGATTCCCTTACCCAGTGGGGACAGTCGTATGAGGACAAGGACAGAGAGATCATCATCTACTGTGCAAGCGGAGCCCGCTCCTCGTACGGAGTAAGGATCCTCAAGCAGATGGGATTCACCAATGTGGAGAACGGTGGCGGTCTGCACCAGATGATGGCGCGCGGTTAGGGTACAGTAATATACCTCGACCGGATTAACACCTATATGCGCCCTGTGATCTTTCACGGGGCGCTCTCATGAATGCTCACAGGGGAGCTTCCGGCTCACTTCTTTTTCATCTTTGACACCTGTGCTATGCTGTAGCCTATGAATAACGTGGATTCCTGCCCCCTCTGCGGTGCTTCAGACGTGCCCCTCGAACAGACCGGCCGCTACAGCTATGGACACTGCCCGCAGTGTCTCGGCATATTCATGGACAGGCATGACCTGCTGGATTCAACTGCGGAAAAGAGGCAGTACCTTACCCATGAAAATGATGTGAATGACCCCGGATACCGGAATTTCGTGAGATCCTTCGTCGATGTGATTACTGCCTCAGAACCTGTAGATGCTCACGGACTTGACTACGGTGCAGGTCCCGGTCCTGTGGTGGCAGTGATGCTCAGAGAGGCAGGGTACCGGGTGAACCTGTGGGACCCGTTCTTCCAAGCTGATGACGAGGCTCTGGAGAGCAGGTATGATTTCCTCTTTGCCTGTGAAGTGATTGAACACTTCTACCGTCCTGCAGAATCATTCAGACACATGAAGAGCCTCCTTACCGACCGGGGAACGCTGTACTGCAGAACCCAGCTCATACCCGAAGACAGACCCTTCAGTTCCTGGGGCTACAGAAACGAGGAGACCCATGTCTTTTTCTACCACGAAACGAGTATTGCCTGGATAGCGCGAAATATCCTGAACAGCAGATATACAATCCATAATCGCAATATCGTCAGTTTTTCATATCGCTGATAGTGTGTGATCAGGCATTCTTACCCGGATACCCGTCTGAAAGCACAGGGCGGGTGAGGCTCTGCCGCCTTCAGTCTTTCCGCCTCGTATTTTTTTCTTCACTTCAGGAAGATTCCCCTGTATACTCTTGAACTGTCAGTACTTCCATGAGCCCTGACCCGTCTTGCCGATGCAGCTTGCAGATGAACTTGAGAAGGAGACAGATATGCCAAACGTTTTAGCTTTTATGAACATGAAGGGAGGCGTGGGGAAAACCACCCTCGCAGTGAACGTCGCACATGGGATCGCGAAACTCCACAACAGGAAGACCCTCCTCATAGATCTGGACCCCCAGATGAACGCAACCGAGTACTGTCTCAGTCATGAAGACCTTGTCGACCTGCTTTCAGGAGAGAACATCGGGAGTATCTTCAGCGCACTTGAGCGTCGACGGGGGGTGATCCAGATGACGATGAACCAGCTGTTCAACGCATCTAAGAAGAACCGTAAGGAAACGGTGGAAGGTATCAGAGAGGTTATCGATACACTGTACCTTCTTCCTTCCCATCTGCGCATGTGGGAGCTGGATATCAGAGAGAACAAACAGGTGCTCCTGAAGCTTCTGGAAGATATCGGTGAGGAATACGATTATATCATTCTTGATGTCCCCCCGACCCTTTCTCCCTATACCCATGCAGCATTGCTTGCCGCTGATTATTACATCGTTCCCATCAAGCTCGATGTGCTTTCGATCTGGGGACTTGAGTTCTTTCAGGCCTGGGTGAACAGCACAACCCCTCCCAGCGGTACTTCCGTAGCTGAACTGCTCGGTGTTGCAGCGAACATGGTCCAGGGGCGACGGCTTGCAGAGGAGTATGCCGAGAAGGATCTGATCGAGAGAGGATATGGAGAGGCCCTGTTCGAGACGAAGGTCAGGAACAAAGCTGATGTTCACAATGCACTCGTGTCGGCTACAGATGGCAAGACCCTTGCCTCCCGATTCCTGCTTAACAGAAAGGATGATCATCTGCCCGGTCAGATAGCATCACTGACCCGTGAGATCATCGCAAGAGTGGAAGCGAGAAACAGGGAAGCAGTGAATGCATGAGGGCAAGATAAATCTTCTCATGCATGACAACCGAACCTGCTGCGGATGCGGGAGAATTGACAAAAGGGTCCCATCCTGCCACGATACGGTATGGTGATGATAGAAGATTTCCTGCCATCCGGATGTCGGGTTCTTGAATATACGGACGGAGACCTGCTGTTCATTGACTGCTCAGTGATGGAGTATCGTGAGGCTCTCTCTCTTCAGGAGATGCTTCACGAGCATGTTCTGAAGGGCGATTTACCCTCTCTCATGCTCTTTGTGGAACATCCTGCGGTCATCACGCTCGGGCTCAACACTCAGCATAACAGACTTCTCTATCCTCAGGACGTCCTTCACTCTCGGGGCGTCGATGTCGTGCAGATTCGTCGCGGGGGTGGATCCACTGCCCATAACCGGGGGCAGCTGGTCATCTATCCGATAGTCAGCCTGAATTCCCTCCATTTTCGTGTAGCACCCTTCGTCCATTACCTGGAACAGATCGGCATCGATCTTCTCAGTCTCTGCGGGATTTCAGCAACTCGTGTTCCCCGGTATCCGGGCCTGTGGGTTGAGGAGAGGAAGATTGCTTCGGTAGGAGTCCAGCTGTCTCACTCGGTGAGTATGCATGGCATTGCGATCAATATCATGAACGACCTCTCTCTGTTCGATATGATGGTTCCCTGTGGTATCGATGGAGTAGAAATGACAAGCGTGAAACAGGAGGGTGGCAGCGTGCTGGCGATGGATCAGTTGAAAAGAGAGGGAGCAGCCATAGCACAGCGCATCATCACCGATTTTACCCGCAACGGCAAGGAGGTTTCTCATGGCTGATCACAAACCGTTTCCCCCCTGGATCCGCAAAGGACTGGCAACCGGGGCCCAGTACCACAAGACCGAGCTGCTCCTCGCCTCTCACGAGGTCGATACGATATGTACCGAGGCGAAGTGTCCGAACCAGGGAGAGTGCTGGGCGAAAGGAACAGCTACCGTTCTCATTCTCGGCCATACATGTACAAGGAACTGTCCGTTCTGCTCGGTTTCGCATGGTGTCCCGCTTCCCCCCGATCCTTCAGAGCCGGGGCGAGTCGCCGGACTGTGCAGGGACCTCGGTATCAGGTATCTGGTGCTTACCAGTGTAGACCGGGATGATCTTGAGGATGGGGGGGCAGGCCAGTTTCGTGATGTGATACACAGCTGCAGAATGGTGAACCCGTCTATGAGATTCGAGATCCTCGTTCCTGATTTCAAGGGTGTGCAGGAATCAGCTCTCGATATCCTGGATGAGGCACGCCCTTTCGTGTTCAGTCACAATGTGGAAACAGTCCCTGCCCTGTACAGGACGGCCCGACCGGGAGGCGATTTCCAGCGGTCATTGCATCTGCTCAGCCTGGCAAAACAGAAATGGCCAGAAACGGAGGTGAAAACCTCGATAATGCTCGGTCTGGGAGAAACCGAGGAGCAGCTCAGAGCAGTCCTGCATCAGCTGAGGGAGGCAGGTTGTGACCGCCTCTGTCTCGGCCAGTACCTGAAACCTTCGAGAGAGTCCCTCGAGGTGGCACAGTTTATCCATCCAGACACCTTCAGGGACTGGAAGAGAGAGGCCGAAACCATGGGTTTCTCCTGGGTCATCAGTGAGCCGTTCGCTCGAAGCAGTTATCATGCCGAAGCATAGAGAAGGGAATGACGGCATGGAGCATATCGGTTCGACAGCTGATTGTTATTCGTTTTCATGGGTCCTTCATACTTGATCGTTTTTTATAACTTGTTATCATGGTTACACATGCACGAAACATATCGTAATATGTGATATTTGTTTGATTTGTCGGCCTTTTCCGTTTATCATTGTATATGATACTGAAAGGTAGTATACGGGAACGTGTCGGACTATTCTGAATGGATGATGGGTGAGGAGCTGCTTCCTGGACCCTTTGATCAGGTTTGCGCTAATCGACGGGAACTGTTTAGGTCAAGTGAGACACCGGTCTACCGTATGCAGGTGATACGGGTAGCTTTGGAGATAGCAATGAAAATTGTACGACAGAATGATGGTTCACAGAGAGTGCTCCTGCATCGAATCCTTCTTCTTCTTTTTGCTGTAGTTCTTCTTCTGACTCTCTACGCAAACTCATTGCTCAGTTTTAATCCTTTATCGGAAGGGACATTGATTCCGCTAGCCGAAGGCTGGGAACTCTCCTATCAGGGATCGGTCATAGAAGAGGATATCGTACTGCCGTATAAAATCGAAGGTATGCTCAGCGGGAAGACGTATGTGCTTTCGGGAATTCTTCCCGAAGAGCTGCCGAACACCAATGTCAGCCTCGCTTTTGAAACAAGCATGAGGTCCCTGTCGGTCCTGATCGACGGCCAGACTGTCTATGAGTACGGTCTGGGTGATACCCCTTATCGAAGACCTGTACTCGGTGGTTCCTTCATGCACTACATCAGGCTGCCCGACTGGTCTGCCGGTCATGAACTCTCTCTGGTCATGACCTTCCATTCTCAGAACCAGTTTGCCGGAATCATCCAGCTGCCGACCCTGGGGACGAAGTCCGATCAGCTGCTCTATCAGTTGAGAGAACTGCCGAACCTGATCTTCGGAATCATATTCCTGTTTGCCGGGTTGCTTGCAGCCTCAGTCTCGTTCATTCTCACTCCGGGCCGTAAGAGAGAGAGTATGTGGTATTTCGGATGGATAGAGATCGCTCTCGGGGCGTGGATTTTTGCACACAACTGTACAAAATTCATCCTGATTCCCAATGCTGTTCTGGCTCTGGATCTCGGATACATGGCATTGTACCTCCTGCCGTACTTTCTGATTCAGTATGTGAGGGTATCGTATTCGATCATAGGGCGAATCATCAGGATATTCATGATTGCCGCAGAGTCATTGATCGGAGCCTATATCATCGTTGGAGTGTTGCAGTTCCTCGGGATTGTCCAGTTTTCGGAAACTCTGCAGTTTGCCGGTCTGTACCTTCTGCTGTTCATCAGCGCACTGTTCCTTCTCCTCCTCATCGAATTCCTTCATGGAAACAAGGATATCCTCACCTTTCTGCTCGCAATCGGCGCACTGTTTCTCACGGTGTTCGCCGAACTCGTACTGCTGCTGCTCTCTGTCGTTCTTGAGAACGCACTCACTGTGCATATAGGGATGGCGATCAGCGGAGCGATCCTGTTGTACCACAGTGTCAGATTTATCGGCCGTGAACAGGAGAGCGAGGTGAGGGCGAAGGTCCTTCTCGAACTCAGTTATACGGATACGCTTACCGGGGCGGGAAACCGAAAAGGATATGAGAGGCGCGTGGCCCGCATCATGGAGAAGTCGAGAGCTTTCGATCCCATCGGACTGCTCATGGTCGATATCGAATCCCTGAGGTCTATCAATGACACTTTCGGGAGAGCTGAGGGTGACAACGTCCTGAAGGACCTTGTGCTTCATATGAGCAACCTGGTTCCGGGGCGCAGCGAGGTATACCGGGTGGGTTCGGATGAGTTCATGGTCTTTGTGACTTCAACGACCTACGAGCAGATGTCCCTTCTTTGTACTGATGTTCAGCACCATGCGTTTCATACCGATATCTGTGCATATGAGGTGGCGTGCGGCTATTCGTTCTATGTGAAGGAGAGTGAGAAGAGTTTTGAGGATGCTGTAACAGAAGCTGATGCCGCCATGTATGACTGCAAGGTCGGGAACAGACGCTCCCGGAAGGCGTCTCAGACAAGACATCGCCTTGAAGGAACAGAAGGAAGGGATTAGGGTGCCGTGCGTTTTAGTACAGGAAACTGTCCAAGTAATCCTTTTCCTGTCGAAGTGAATGCCGATACAGAAAAAACCCGCCTGAAGGAGAACGACTCCTGTGGCGGGTTTTTTGTGTCTGTAAAGCTTAGGGGCAATCGGCTTCTGATTATACGTAGTTCAGTGAAGCAGCAACCGCATCTGCCTTGTCAGCATTGTCGATCAGTTCCTGCAGCGGGTCCCAGTCTCCGCCCATCAGTGCCTGACGGTTCGCTTCCCGCATGGCGCAGGGTACTTCTCCTCCGCTGTAGCGTACGACCATCTTCTCAAGGTCTATGGTGATCTCCTGGCTGGGTTCTTCCTCCACAGCCTCAGAGAGTTTCAACCGGTCAGCGTGGTTCACATTGACACAGGGGATACCGAGCTGTGTGCTGTTGCCGAAGAAGATCTCTGCAAAACCTTCAGCAATAACCGCAACGAATCCTGCTTTTGCGATTGCCTGAGGTGCATGCTCCCGCGAACTGCCGCATCCGAAGTTGCTGCCGCTTATGATGATCGAGGCATCTTTGAAGCGCTCGTCGTTGAGGCTGTGATCTGTCTTCTCGCCTGTATCGGGGTTGAACCGTACATCGTAGAACATGTATTCACCGAGTCCATCGAAGGTCACACATTTCATGAACCGGGCGGGGATGATGCGGTCCGTGTCGATATCGTCACCGACAACAGGTACTGCCTTCCCGCTTCTTCTGAGAATCTTTTCCAGTGCCATTGTTTCCTCCTTAGCCTGTAATGGTGAATACCTTGCGGGCATCACTTACTTTTCCTGTGACTGCCGCCGCTGCCGCCATGACCGGGCTCATCAGGATGGTCCTCCCTGTGGGAGAGCCCTGACGGCCTTTGAAGTTCCTGTTACTCGTACTCGCACAAATCTGCCGGCCGACAAGTTTGTCGGGGTTCATCGCAAGGCACATGGAACAGCCGGCCTGACGCCACTGGAAACCTGCATCGGTGAAGATCTTGTCGAGTCCGAGCTTTTCAGCCTCGATCGCGACTATCTGGGATCCGGGAACGGCAAGAGCTGTCACTCCCTCTGCCACCTTTCTTCCCTTCACTGCTTCAGCGGCTGCCTGAAGGTCACTGAGGCGTCCATTGGTGCACGAGCCAATGAATACGACATCTATCGGAGTCCCTTCAATGGGCTGCCCTTCCTGGAAATCCATGTACTCCAGTGCTTCACGTGCGCTGCTCTGAAGATCCTCGGGAAGTGTCGATACTGCCGGTATCTTCTCGGTGATCTGTATCCCCTGTCCCGGGTTGATACCCCAGGTGACCGTGGGTGCGATATCTGCAGCATCGAAATTCACTACATCATCATAATGTGCGTCCGGGGCGCTGGCAACAGCCTTCCACTGTTCTACTGCTGCATCCCAGGCTTCTTCCTTCGGTGCGTAGGGTCGCCCTTTAAGATAGGCGAACGTTGTTTCGTCGGGGTTGATATACCCACAGCGGGCACCGCCCTCTATGGACATGTTGCAGATCGTCATACGCCCTTCCATGGAAAGGTTGTCGATCACTTCTCCGCCGTACTCATAGGCATAGCCGGTTCCCCCGTTCACACCAAGTTCCTTGAGGACATGGAGGATGACATCTTTTGCTGTGACTCCGGGGCCGAGCTTCCCGTTCACATTGATCCTGCGCACCTTGAGCTTTCCCATTTTCATCGTCTGGGTGGCAAGAACGTCACGGACCTGACTGGTTCCGATTCCGAAGGCAATGGCTCCGAAGGCGCCATGAGTACTGGTATGTGAGTCTCCGCAGACAATCGTCATGCCGGGTTGTGTGATCCCCTGCTCGGGGCCGACGATGTGGATTACGCCCTGCATGCCTGTGTTGGTATCGAAGAAGGTGATCCCGTGCTTTCTGGTGTTTCTCCGGATAGCATCGATCATCTCCTGTGCCAGAGGGTCGCTGTATGGTTCCTCAGTCTCATTGGTCGGTACGATATGGTCTACGGTCGCAAATGTACGCTGAGGGTATTTCACCGTGAGGCCTTTTTCTTCGAGCATCCCGAAGGCCTGAGGACTGGTCACCTCATGGATCAGGTGGGCACCGATGAACAGCTGTGTCGAGCCGTCGGAGAGCTCAGCGACTGTGTGAGCATCCCATACCTTCTCGTATAAATTTTTACTCATAGCATTTCCTTTCCTTTTATGATACAGACAATATGAAGTAAATGGATAAAACTTTCAAGAATCGGAGGCTCAAGACGGCACCGGCAGCCGGTTCTTTGTAACAACCCTGCCACAGATGAGGGGTGCTCAGGAGTTCAGAAACTGATTCCTTTTCTCCTGAATGTTCCCGTTGACGCGTTCAGTCATCTCCTGATCGGTTTTTTACTGCTCTCAGGTCCCCATACACACCGGAAACAGGTTGTGCAGGTTTATTGACTATTTTGTAGAATCGTTGCGGTAACCCTCATTATATAGGAGTGTTTCTGTGGAATCCTTCCGCCGGGTGTGAAAATACCTTTGTATTCATGGTGCAATATTTTGTTTTTACTTCAGATGTACTGTGTTGATTTTGGAATTAATGAAAAAGTTATCAAAAAATTATACGATACATAAATGTTGACTTGTGATACTACCTGCCGTACAGTGATAGAAAACACTGTCTAAAGGAGACGTATATGAAAAAACATGTATTGGTGTTACTGGTGCTCGCTCTCATGGTTGCCTCTCTTTCTGCTGCTCCTCTTACTATCAAGCTCGCTCATCTGAATCCGCAGGAACCTTTTGATGTGCCTTCTGCCGCGATGGCAGCAACCTTCAAGAGTGAAGTTGAGGCGAACAGCAATGGGGAGATTCTTGTTGATATCTACCCCAACGGCGTTCTGGGAAAGGAACGGGAAACGATGCTTCAGGTCAAAGCCGGTATCGTTCATTCCTTTATTTCTTCAACCGGAGGTCTTTCGACGTTCTATCCTCTGATCGACGTGACGAACCTTCCCTTCGCATTCAGCAGCTACAATGTAGGGTACAAGGTCTATGATGGATCCTTCGGAAAGGAACTTGCCGCTGACATCGAGAGAAAAGCCGGTTTCAAGGTGCTCGGTTTCGGTGAATCCGGTGGTTTCTTCGCGTTCACGAACAGTGAAAGAGAGATACGAAGTCCTCGTGATATGAAAGGCCTGAAGATCAGGACGATGTCTGTGCCCCTTCACCAGGCAGTGGTCAAATCACTCGGTGGTTCTCCCACAGTAGTTGCATGGTCGGAAGTGTATACTTCTCTGCAGACCGGTGTCGTGGACGGTCAGATGAACCCCATTTCGATTATCAACATGGCTAAATTCTATGAGGTGCAGGATTACATCACGCTTTCGAACCACCTGTATGCTCCCTATGTCTGGGTGATGAGCCCGCGCTTCTACAACGGTCTCAGCTCTGATCAGAAGAAGATCATCGACGATGCTGCCCGTACCGCCATCCTTGCTGGTCGCGGTGTTTCGAGAATCATCGACTCAAGTGACAAGGGTCTTCCCACTCTTATGGCGAAGATGAATGTCTATGTCCCCAACAGCTATGAGATGAAGCAGTTCAGAGATCTTGCTATCCCTGCTGCCCGTGAATTCCTCGAAGATACCTACAAGAGCCAGGGTAAGTACTGGGTTGACCGGTTCCTGAAAGCCATCGAAGAGGCAGAAAGAGAACTCGGACTCTGATAGGGCTTTTTACAGTACGAATCTGATTCAGGGAACACCGACTGTAAAGTCGGCGTTCCTGTCTAGGAGGAACAATTGATGGACCAACAGGAACCTAAGACCCTTCTCATGATGTCCAGTCTCAGCAGATGGGTGAATAATCTGGTCAGCTACCTGTGCACGATCTCCATAGGGGGAATGACTTTTGTCGTCCTTCTCGGCGTGCTGTTTCGCTATGTCTTCAGGCAGCCACTGGGGTGGTCGGAAGAGCTTAGTCGCTATCTGATGATATGGTCTGCATCCCTTGCGATAAGCATCGGGATACGGGAAAACGAGCATGTGGGACTCTCTATGCTCATGGACAGTACGAAGTCCACTCTCGTGCGCAGTATTCTCGGCACCCTGATATTCCTTGTCAATGCCGCCTTCCTTTTCATTATGTTCTACTATGCTGTGCTGATGGTCAGGGATGCAACGTTCCAGATCTCAATGGGGCTGGGAATAACCATGGTCCTGCCGACTCTCGCCATACCTGTTTCCATGGCACTTGCCATACTGCAGCTGGTATTAGGGTATATCAAGGACATTGCAGACGGGTTCAGCAAGCATGTGGCTGAAAAGAAAATCATTGATATTTAAGGGGTTCTGAGTATGTTTATATCTATTATTGTAGTATTTGCGACGCTGCTGATCCTTGGAGTCCCAATCGGTTTCACCATCGGTGTAGCCGGCCTTGTCGGACTGTACATGATGGCTCAGGATGTCGCCATGTTCACGATGGCCCCGCTTCAGTTCTTCAGCGGTCTTGATATGTTCACCCTGATGGCTATGCCGTTCTTCATCCTCGCCGGGGAGATCATGAACAAGACCGGGATCACCGGTCGGCTTGTCAAATTCTCGAACATTCTGGTGGGAAATGTCCGCGGCGGACTTGCACATGCGAATATCGTGGCAAGTATCTTTTTTGCCGGTATGACCGGTGCGGCTGTGAGCGATACTGCGGCAATCGGGACGATGCTGATTCCGGCGATGGAGGAGGATGGATACGATCTTGACTTCGCAGCCAGCGTTACTGCGGCGTCCTCGATCATCGGGCCGACGATCCCTCCATCGAACATGATGGTCATCTACGGGTCACTGATGAATGTATCTATTGCCGGGCTGTTCGCTGCAGGGTTTCTGCCGGGACTCACTCTTGCTGCCGTACTTATGGTCATGTCGGCAATCATCAGTTTCAGGCGCGGGTATCCCAAGGGGCTGAAGACAACTTTCAGGGAGAAGCTGATCGGTCTGAAAGAGGCTATTCTTCCTCTTCTCATGCCCATCATCATCCTCGGAGGAATCCTGAGCGGAGTGTTCACTCCCACCGAGGCAGCTGCTGTTGCAGTCGCCTATGCGATGATTGTGGGATTCTTCATTCTGAAGAGCATTAAACTGAAGGATCTCTCTCCGATGTTCGTCAACACAGCGAAGATCACCGGCGTGGTGTTCCTCATCATCGGAACGGCAAGTATCCTCAGCTGGGTTCTTGCTATCAACCAGGTGCCGGAAATGATTGCTCAGTGGCTCCTTTCCACCACGGAGAATCCCAAGATCATCCTCCTGCTGATCATCCTTCTGATGCTTGTGGTCGGGATGTTCATGGATATCGCAGCTGCACTGATCATTCTCGGACCGATCCTCCACCCGATTGCACTGAGTATCGGGATGAGCGGGATCCACTTCGGCATCATCATGGTGCTTTCGCTGAATATCGCACTGATGACCCCGCCGGTCGGGGCCTGCCTGTTCGTTGCCTGCAGTATCACGAAGCTGAAGCTGTCGACTCTGTCGAGGGCGATCATTCCCTTCATCATCGTTGAGGTCATCGCCCTGTTCATCATCGCCTATGTTCCGGAGATCTCAACCTTCCTGCCCGGACTTCTCGGGTTCTATTGATCAACTGACGTCTGAAGCATGCACCCCCGTTCCAACGGTGGTGCGTGCTTCCTGATTTTCTGACTGAGTTTCATACGAATGCAGTGATTCCGATTGCTGTGATGTGGCTGTCAGCGGTTTCTCTGCAATAGGCAGATTCCTCCGATATCCATGGTTTACTCATTACTCCTCAAATGGTAGACTGTGTGTGTCCTAAAGGGAGGCTGTATTATGGCACGCATACTTGCTGTAGATGATTCAGATCTGGATCTAACCATGATCAGGAATTTTCTCAGCGATCACACTCTCATGACTTCCGGCAACGGCAAGGAAGCTCTGGAACGTATAGCTGTTGAGCCGGAGTACGACCTGATCCTGCTGGATCTCATGATGCCTCTCATGGACGGATTCGAGTTTCTTGACCGTGTCAATGAGATGGGGATTACAACGCCGATCATCATACTGACCAACAGTGAGGATGTGGAGAATGAGATCCTCGGCCTTGAAAAGGGTGCTGTAGATTACGTGAGAAAACCTCTCAACTTTTTATCTCTTCAGAAGCGGATAGAGCTGCAGCTGAGACTGCTGGAGGCAAAACGGGAGATTGTCGAATATTCCCGCCATCTCGAGCAGTTGGTATACAAGCGAACAGTGAAGATCCGCAGGGCCCATGACATCACCGTCAGCGCACTCGTGCGCCTTCTGGAAACGCGAAGCATCGAGAGCAAAGATCATTCACTGAGAACCCGAAGAATGATGTACCTTCTTGGAAAGAGAGTAAGCAGAGATGGTGATGAACAGTATCAGCTGACCGAGGATCAGCTGAAGGAGATGGCGGTGACCGCGCCCCTTCATGATATCGGAAAGGTCGGTGTTCCCGATTCCATTCTGCTCAAGCCGGGAAAACTTGATGAGAATGAGCTTCGTGTCATGCGCACCCATGTAGAGAAGGGTGTGGAATCGCTGGAGTATGGTCAGAAATCCGGTGAAGAGCCGATCACCTTCATCGAGACAGCAAAGACGATAATAGCAACCCATCACGAGTGGTATGACGGTTCGGGCTACCCTGCAGGGCTCAGCGGTCAGGATATCCCGCTCGCCGGGCGGCTGATGGCTGTGATAGATGTATATGATGCACTGACTCATGAAAGAGTCTACAAAGAGGCGATGTCTCATGAAGAAGCTCTTGACGTCATGAAAAAGGAAGCTGAACGGCATTTCGACCCATTCATTTTTTCCTGCTTCCTGGAGATAGAAGGAACCCTCAGTGGAGAATTCTAAGTGTACGGGGCCTGAAAGATGAGAAGCAGGTCGGCCACCATTCTTCTTCTTATGGTTGTGTTCACCTGTGTGTCTCTCTCTGCGTTAGCAGCCGGTCCTTCCCTCTCTTTTACCGAGGAGGAAAGAGCTTTCATTGAAACACATCCTGAAGTCCTCATTGGAGTCGACCCCGATTTCATTCCTTTCGAGTTTTTCAGTGAGAAGGGAATACACCGTGGAATCGCTGCCGATCTCCTTTCGCTCATTTCGAAGCGCAGTGGATTTACCTTTATAAGCGATCCTGAACTTACCTGGGCCGACGCACTCACAGGTGCCAGAGAGGGAAGCATCGAGCTTCTCGCTGCCATCGGCTTTACTGCGGAACGGGCAGAGTTTCTGACCTATCTTGAACCCTATATGAACTTTCAGCGCTCCATTGTCATCCAGAACAGCAATACTACAATCAGTTCCTTTGACGACCTGGCCGGCAGGCAGGTCGCAGTCCAGAAAGAGAGCAGTCACGAAGGATTCCTGAAGGACTACCCTGATATCCACCTGAGAACCTACGACACCGTGCAGGATGCACTGCTGGCGGTGAACAGGGGAGAGGAGGTTGCCTTCATCGGCAATGAAGCAACCAGTGCCTATCTGTCGCGAACCCTCGGGCTCAGTGAACTGAAGTTCATTACGGTCAATGAAGGAGGTCCGCAATCTCTTCATATCGCGGTAAGAAGTGACCTGCCGCTCCTTGCCTCCATCATACAGAAGTCTCTTGACGATATAAGTGATAATGAGCTCTCTTCCATTCTCGCTTCCTGGATACGGTACGAACAGACATTCGACTATTCATCCCTTATCCGTTCTGCAGTTATCATTCTCTCGCTGTTTCTTCTGACTATCTTCATCAGTGCCTTCTGGATAGTGCGTCTCCGCAAGGTGGTGAAGGAGAAGGTCGCCGCGCAGATCAGGGCTGAACAGGCTGATGTCCAGAAGGGGATGTTCATGGCTCGCGTGTCTCATGAAGTGCGCACTCCCCTCAACGGAATACGGGGAATGAGTTACCTGCTTGAGAAGACGAAACTCGATCCAGTCCAGAAAAGATATCTGCAGGCAATCAAAGGTTCCAGCGAGACGGCTCAGGTTATCATGGAAGACATTCTCGAGTATTCCCGCCTTGAACAGGGCCGTACGACGATCGAGCATGTTGCTTTCCGACTCGACGATATTCTTCAGGATACTCTGAGTATCGATTCGTGGATGATCAGGGAAAAAGGGCTTGAGTTGAAGGTTCAGACCTCACTTGACGTGCCTCCCTATCTCATCGGAGACCCGACAAGGATCCGTCAGATTCTCACCAACCTTCTGCACAATGCCGTGAAGTTCACCGAGTCGGGAGAGATCTCCCTTTCATTGACGACTTCTGAAACAGCCGAAACCCGATGTCTGCTTCTTATCGAAATACGTGATACAGGAATCGGTATGAGTAAGGAGCAGCTTTCCCGCCTGTTCAACCCGTTCAGTCAGGGAGATACCTCTATCAACCGGCGTTACGGCGGCTCCGGCCTCGGCCTCTCCATCGTCAAAGGGCTGCTGGATGCCATGAACGGTACGGTGGAAGTGGTGAGCATGGAAGGAAAGGGAAGTACCTTCACTGTCAGAATCCCCCTTGAGATCGATCAGGAGGGACAGGCACGTGAGAACCAGCTCAGGATGTCGGTAAACTTTTCTCAGCACCGGGCGCTTCTTGTCCTTCCCGAGAAAGCCCTCTCACAGCAGATTGAGGCCCTTCTTGCCCGGTACGGTCTTGCCTATGAATCGGTCTCCTCGTTCGAGATGCTGCTTCCTCTTCTCTCTCAGCCGCATTCCTATGACCTGCTTATCGGTGAACTCGAGAATCTCGGGAGTATTCCCGCGGGTTTCTTCGATGCCCTCGACAGCTCTCCCTTCGACCGTCCCTCCATCATACTGTTCATCCATGATATCGACCCAGAGGTCCTTCAGGAGGCCGTGATGAGTGAACGGGACATCATTCTCCCTCTTCCCCTCATCAACTCGATATTTTTCAATGCCCTTCTGCAGCTGTTCGGCACAGGTGATAGTGTACCGGTCCCAGAAATGAGACAGGAGGAGACACGCCGTGAGAATCCGCTCAGGGTTCTTGTGGTTGAAGACAATGCAACGAACAGGATGATTGTTCATGAACTGCTCGAAAGCAGAGGTCATACTGTTCTCGAGGCTGTCGACGGAAAGGAAGCCTATGAACTGTTCCTGGACCAGGGCGACACACTCGATGTGATTCTCATGGACCTTCACATGAGCAGGATGAACGGGTATGAGGCGACACGCCTTATCAGAGAGAAGGACTCCGATATCCCGATACTGATCCTCTCTGCAGACCTGATCACTTCGGTGGAGGATCAGTTCCATGATCTGCACGTGAACGGTTTCCTGGCCAAACCGTATGATCCCGACGAACTGGTCACGAAGACCCTCCAGATCGCCCGGCGGCGAGAGAAGGCCTCCGCGCGATCACCCGTGATCGATATCTCTCTCGGCATTTCCCTGATGGGCAGGAATGAACAGCTGTACCGCAGCATACTCTCTTCCTTCATAGATGAGTTTCCCCCGATCCTTCAGGCTCTCAGGGATTCGGTGGAATGCTCCGACACTGCCGCTGCAGCGGCACTGCTTCACAGGTGCAAGGGAAGCTGCGGAGCTATCGGGGCAAAAGAAGCACACCGGCTGAGTGTCGGGTCTGAGAAGATACTTCGCGAATCGGGCAGTCTGCCGAACACAGAGGTTGTCTCGCAGCTGTTCAGGGTTCTTGAACAGACACTCTGTGAAGCACGGGAGTATCTCACCCGCACTGCCCCGTAAGGTGTACCTTCATGAACATGCGGGGGATTCCGGTTCTCTGTATTCGTGAGCAGAGGGACTGTGACGTGTCGCATGACAGATGATGGACCGTATTTACCTCGACAGGAATTGAATGCAACCCCTCTTTTTGAAGAATTCTGGCAAAGGTATGCTCATTATGATACTATTGATGGAAAGAAGACACATCCGGTGTGTTGTGGAGGACTGTACCAGTGGATACCGAGCAGTTTCAACGCGAGATTAAAACCCTCAGGACACAACTTCATGAGCTTTCCCGGACTAATCAGACCCTGAGTGAAAAGCTGACTGAGCGGAAGAAGGAACTTGCCTTTCACAACGGTCTTACCCGGCTGATTTCGAGCAGAACCTCAACTATCGATTCTCTCTGCCGCTATATAGTCGAAAACCTTCCCGACGCCTTCCGGTATCCACAGAAAGTCTCTGTATTTCTCGAGATGAACGAAAGACAGTACACGAGCAGGGATGCAGAAGAGTCAGGTGTCATGGTCTCCTATGGGCTTGGTGATGATACGGTTGCCTTCGGTACCCTCCGCATATATTGCAGTGACTGTGAGCAGGAAGGGGGAAAGGGCTCTGCCTTCCTGCCTGAAGAGCAGGCCCTGCTGTCTCTCCTTGTGCAGCGGGTGCTCCACTATACGCTGCAGCACCGCGAGGAGATGAAACTGTTCAGCAACTGGAAGCGGTATCTTCCACTGTTCGACTCCCTCAGCGAAGCTCTTTTCGAAATATCTCTATCAGGCACTTTCAAATATTCGAGCAATGCACTGCCGCATATTCTCGGCTTTCAACCGCAGGAGGTTCAGGGGACAACGATCTATGACTACCTTCATCCTGCACTTCACGAAAGCTTCAGTCAGGTTCTTTCCAATCTCGATACACGGTCGATGACATCGGTCTCGTATCGTTTGCGCATGAAAAACGGCAGGTACAAGTGGTGTAAAGTCTCCCTGATGCCGATCATCGAAGAGGGAAAGGTTCTCGGAGCCCAGGGAATTCTCACGGATATCGATACCCTCATGCATGTGGAGGAGTCCCTCAAAGAGAGTGAGAGTATGCTCAATACCCTGTTCACACATATGGAACAGGGGGTGATCTATCACGACAGTCAGGGCAAGGTGCTTGATGCGAATCCTGCTGCCTCCCGGCTTCTCGGTCTCACCATAGAACAGCTGAACGACCATGCACAGGTACCGAACCAGTGGTATCTGATCGATGAATCCGGCAATCGAGTTCCCTGGATTGAGTTTGCACCGATGAGGGCTCTGGGAAGCGGTAAGCGGATCAGCGATGAAGTGGTTGGAATCTATAGAGGAGACGGTTCAAAGCGGTCATGGGTGATCGTGAATTCGGAACCTCAGTTCTACGAAGACGAACAGACTCCTTCGCTCGTGTTCACCACACTGACAGATATAACCCGTCAGAAGGAGGTGGAACTCCAGCTCAATGCGCAGGTGCTGTATACCAACTCGATAATCGAATCAATGCCCGATGGTCTTCTCATTCTAGATCATGAGGGGTTCATTCTCCAGTTCAAACCCTCTTTGCTGAACCGTGCCCACCTGCCGGTCGAGGAGTATGAGAAGCGGTATATTACCGATGTATTACCTGCCATCCCGATAGGGAAGTACCTGAAAAAGGGGAAAGATGTTCTTACGAACCTCACACATGCTGTGGAGTTTTTCGAGATGGAGATAGGGGGGAGCTGCCACTATCTTGAAGCCCGGTTTTCTACCCTCACTCAAGAGCGTCTTCTTGTTGTGGTACGTGACTATACCGTGCAGCATCAGATGGAAAGGGACCTCGTGGAATCGAGTCAGAAGGTCAACCTCCTGCTGAACAACCTGAAAGGGGTCGCGCTGAGAGTGCTCGCTGACGGTCAGTGGTCGATAGATTATATAAGTGACGGTATTGAAGAGCTTTCCGGCTACCCGGCCGGGGATTTTATCGGCAACACCAGACACTCCTATATTGACCTGATACCTCCTGATGAGCTCGAGTCGGTGAAGAATGCCATCAGGAAAGAGTTGCTTTCAAACGGCCGGTTCTCGGTGGAACACCGTATCATACGGCGTGACGGTGAGTTGAGATGGGTGTGGATCAACGGAAGGGGAGTGTACGATTCCGGAACACTGTCCTACATCGAAGGATTCATCACCGATGTGACCGAGCGCAGACAGATGGAGGAAGAGCTCAGGGAAAATGAGGAGAAATACCGCTCTCTCGTCGAGAGCCTTGATGTCTCGATCATGATCATTGATGAACAGGGTATGTTCCAGTATCTGAATGAGCTCGGAGCCGCCGACTTCTCCCTGAGTCCTGACGAGTTCGTCGGCAGGAATGTGAGTGATTTCTTCCCCGCCCCGTATTCTCAGGATATCGTGAATGCCGTGCGGGACGTGGTTCGAGATAACGCCGGACAGGTCTTCATCAGCGAATATTCGATTGATTCACAGGAACGCTGGTTCAGGGTCTCGATGCAGCCGATTCATGATGCTGAAGGGAAACCGACTGCCGTGCTGCTTACTGCAACCGATGTGACGAAGGAGCGGCAGCAGGTAGTCGAATTCACCAAGCTCAACACTGCGATAGAGCAGAGCCCGGTATCAGTGGTGATTACTGACAGCAGAGGAACTATCGAATACGTGAACCCGAAAACCTGCGAGACTACCGGGTATACCAGAGAAGAACTTCTTGGAAGCAATCCGAGGGTTCTCAGGTCGGGAACTGTCTCACCTGAATATTACGAGGACCTTTGGGACTCTATCACGAGTGGTGAAGTCTGGCGGGGGACTTTTCAGAATGTGAATAAGAACGGTGATATCTATGTTGAATCCGCGACCATCGCTCCCATAAAGAACGACGAGGGCGCCATCACACATTTCATAGCTATTAAAGAGGACATTACCGAGAAACAGCAGCTTCAGAAAAATATCACACTTAATGAGGAACGGTTCCGGCAGGTCGCTGAGTACAGCAGGACCGTGATATGGGAGGCTGACCGGGAGGGGGTATTCACCTATATCAGTCCAGTCGCCTCCATAGTCTATGGATTCTCTCCCGGGGAGTGGGTCGGACTCCGCAGTATCTTTGATCTGAGAAGCGCTGATTCATCGAACCATTTCAGGGCTCTGTACCGTGAGCTCATCGATCGGGGAGAACCTATCAGCAACTTCGACAACTCCATCGTACAGAACGACGGGAGCACTCTGTGGGTCTCCTCGAGCGCCGAAGCTTTGTATGATGACAACCGGGAGCTGACGGGGGTGAGGGGAGTCGACTACGATATCGACCAGAGAAAACGGGTGGAGCTGGAACTGAGGAAATTCCAGACGATAAGCGACCAGGCCAACTACGGTAATGCCATCTCGGATCTGAACGGGAAACTCCTGTACGTGAACGATTACTTTTCAGCAATGCACGGGTACCGAACCGAAGAGCTCATCGGAAAGGACCTTTCCATCTTTCACAATTCACGTCAGATGCCCCTGGTGACCATGGCACTGGATCTCCTGAAGGAAACCGGTGAATTCGACGCTCTTGAAATCCCCCGAACCCGAAAGGACGGGACAGTTTTCCCCTCCCTGATGAATGGGAAACTGATCATGAACGATGACAGGACGGACGGGTTCATGATAGCCAGTGTAACCGACATCACCAAGATGAAGAGACAGGAAGAGGCCATCAAACGTCTCGAGATCGCTATCGAGCAGAGTCCTGTCGCACTTCTGATCACCGATCTGAAAGGTGTCATCACCTATGCCAGTCCCGCGTTCACCTCGATCACCGGCTACACGGTACAGGAGGCGATGGGAAACAGCACTTCGATGCTGAAATCGGGCCACAATGATGATGCATTCTATAAGAACCTGTGGGAGACGATCACGTCCGGAAAAATCTGGGAAGGTACTCTCATCAACAGGAGGAAGAGCGGAGAGCTCTACCATGAGCACATGTCCATAACTCCCGTGTATGATATGGAAGGACAGGTCACCAGTTATCTTGCTGTCAAAGAGGATATCACAGACAGGATGCGCATCGAGGAGGAGAAGATCGCCCGTACCGCCGCAGAGGAGGCGAACCGCTCCAAGAGTCTTTTCCTGAGCAACATGAGCCATGAGATCAGGACTCCTCTCAATGCGATCATCGGCTTTTCACAGATTCTGGAAGGGGATACGACTCTCGGTCCACGTCAGAAGGAACAGGTGAAGACGATTACCCGCAGTGGACGGCATCTGCTTGAACTCATCAATGATGTTCTGGATCTGTCCAAGATAGAAGCGGGCAAGCTGATGAATCAGGTGGAAGTTTTCTGCCTGAGAGATCTCCTTGAGGATCTTGAAGCGATGTTCTCGGTTATTTCTGAGCGAAAGGGAATAGCCTTTGTCATTGACAGAAGTCCCCTTGTTCCCGATTTCATCCAGGTGGATGGAGGGAAGCTGCGCCAGGTGCTGATCAATATCCTCGGTAACAGTTTCAAGTTCACTGCACAGGGCTCTGTCACGGTACATCTTTCACTCAATACGGAAGAGAACCCGGTCAGGCTCAGTGTCGTGGTGAGTGACACCGGGGTCGGTATCAGAGAAGAGGACCTGAAGAGCATCTTCGATGCGTTCATCCAGTCCGATGCCGGTCTTCAGATGGGGGGGACCGGGCTCGGCCTTTCGATCACGAAGAGACTCATTGAGATCATGGGAGGTTCGATCAGTGTCCGCAGCACCTACGGAAGCGGAACCGTTTTCACCTTTACCGTACCCGTGGTCCCCGCCGACGGCGGTGAGTATCGGTATGCAGGACCTGCAGGGGGCAGCGCGGTTGCTTTTGACCTTACGGGTCGGACGGTTCAGGTTCTCATCGTCGATGACCAGAAGGACAACCTTGACCTGCTCATGGCAATCCTGGAACCCATGGGGTTCACGCTGCTCAGGGCCGGTAACGGTCAGAAGGCGGTTGAGATCTGTGAACGCGAGAACATTGACCTGGTGCTGATGGACCTCCGTATGCCGGTGATGGACGGGTATACAGCCATGAAGCACATGAAAAACATGGAGGGGTATGCTGCGGTCCCGGTCATAGCGGTGACAGCAAGTGCGTTCGAGGATGACAGAAAGGCTGTGCTTGCGCAGGGGTTCGACGGATACCTGAAGAAACCGTTCAAGACGGAAGAACTCATTGCCGAGATCGCTGATAAACTGGATCTGCCTCTGGTGTATGGGGATCCTGTCGAGGGTGACAGAGAGCTTGCGGGTGTATCCCGGTTCAACCCTTCCCTGTTGAATGAGCTGCCTCGGGAGCTGAGAAGCAGCCTGTACGAGTGTATCGAACAGGGAGATATCATCTCCTTCAAGGAAATGCTTGGCCAGGTCTCCTCATACAGTGATGAGCTCAGAATACATCTGAAGGCCCTTGCCGACGTGTATGACTACACCACCCTGATGAATGTGCTGAAAGAAGGAGATACCTGATATGCAATATCTGGAAAAAAGAAACAGCCGGGTCATGATAGTCGACGATACCCCTGCGAACCTTCAGGTGCTGGAACAGATTCTCCACCGTGAAGGGTACGAGGTGATGAGTTTCCCCAGTGGAGAGATGGCGCTTCGGGCACTGAAGAAAGGGAAACCCGATCTGATCCTGCTTGATATCATGATGCCCGGAATAAGCGGGTATGATGTGTGCAGAGCCCTGAAGGCCGACAGCGAAAGTGCCTCCATTCCCGTCATGTTTCTCAGTGCAATGAGTGAGACCGAGGACAAGATACGTGCCTTCAAAGAAGGGGGGGTCGACTATATCACGAAGCCGTTCCATGCCGAGGAGGTGATAGCCCGGGTGGGAACGCACATACGGATGCACCGGATGAGTCTCACTCTTCAGCAGTATAATGAGCATCTGCAGCTGATCATCGATGCCCAGGTGCAGGAGATCAGGGATTCTCACCTTGCGACACTCTCCGTGATATCCTCACTGGCCGAGTCGAGAGACGGTGTCACCGGACGTCACACCGAGAGAACCGGTCTTCTCTGCCGGGAACTGACGCTGTGTCTGCAGCAGCGCGGGGTCTATGCAGACGAGATTAACGATATGTATGTCACCGACATCTACCATGCGGCACCTCTGCATGATATCGGCAAGATCGCTATATCCGACACTATCCTTCTCAAGCCTGGCAAACTCACGCAGGAGGAATTTGAGACGATGAAGACGCATACCGTCATCGGTGCGAAGACACTGCAGTCGGTACAGGAGAAGTACCCGAACAACACCTTCATCAATCTCGGGGTGGATATCGCAGGGTCTCACCACGAGAAGTGGGACGGGACGGGATATCCGAAGGGTCTCAAGGGGACAGCTATCCCGCTGTGCGGCCGGATCATGGCTCTTGTCGATGTGTATGATGCTGTGAGTTCACGTCGGCCGTACAAGGACGCCGCCTCTCATGAAGAGACCGTCAGTATCATCAGGGAGGGCCGAGGTTCCCATTTTGACCCCCTCATCGTTGACGCCTTTCTGGCAGTCGAAACAGAGTTCGAGAAGATCCGGGCAGAGAACGGGGATGATCTGTAGCCATTCCCGCCGTTCTCTGCTGCGGGTGAACGCTGAGGTCAGTTCTTCTGTGCCTGTACCGGTCTCAGAATCTCATTCCAGCTGTCGAAAGCCAGCACCTCTTCAAGGGGTCTGCGATCCCGGGCAGACTGTTCACTTTCCAGATGTTTCTCACTGAGATGTGAGCTCTCTCCGGGTCTGCCTACCGCCATCAGGATTTCCAGGACATCCTCATCCGCAATACCCAGGACCTTCTTCGCCGCAGAGGGGTTGAACCCTGCCATCGGGTGTACGTAGAGCCCCTCACCGACTGCCTGCACCTGATAGGCCATAGCGGCCATACCCAGTTCAAAAAAGGCATACTCTCTTCCTCCAAGATTCATGGACCACGCGGAATTGGTGATGAAGGCGGTGATTGCAGGGGCTTTTTTCGCCCAGTAATTCCCTCCTCCGAGGGTCTCTTTCAGTGCATCAAGGATTTCGGGGTCTGTGACCGTTACCATGCGCCACGGCTGGTTGTTCATAGTCGAGGGAGCTGTATGGGCCGCCTGAGCCAGTCTGGTAAGGGTGTCTCTGTCGAGAGTCTCTTCACTGAAGGCCCGATAGGCTCTTCTCTTTTCAATCGCATCCAGTAGTTTCATTACATTTCTCCTATCTGTTTTCTATCTCTGATTCTTCATGCCAATGAACAGGCCGTGTGATTCCTGCAGCACATCTCAGGTTTTGCTCACAGGTTGATCCTTCATCATTCCGAACGGGTGAGCGTCCATCCCCAGAGACGGATATCTCTGTGCAGTCCTCCCTCTGTGCGCCCGGTCAGACCGAAAGGTTCCACCTTTTCAATGGCCTGAAGATGTCGCTGTAATGAATCGTTCATGCTTTATAGGTAGTATCAAAGTGTCGGGTCGTCAAGCTTCTCACATCTGCCCGTGTGTTCTAGAATCCGAGTTCCTCTGCGACGATGATGACATGGAAGTCTGATTCCTCAGGTTGTTTATGAATTATACTGGTGATATTGCAGTCTCTGCGGGAGTCTCTGCACTCGACGCAGTACCCGCTTCTGTTGCAGGGCATCTGTTTATCATATTTGATGTTGTTCATCTGTGCGGCAACATCATGGATCCTCTCGAGAGCGGCAGGGATGTCACGTACAATCTTGTTCGCTCCCGCGATGACGATGATCCGGTCGGAGCCGTAGATGCTTCCCGCGATCCTGTTGCCGGCACCGTCGATATTGACTATCTGCCCATCCAGGGTCACCGCATTGGCTGACAGGAGAAACACATCAGCGACAAGGTATGCGCGAAGGATCTCTCTGGTTGTTTCCCTGTCACCGAGGATGGTGTATCCCTCGGCCTGGCGGTCGAAGGCATTGCCGTTCACGGCACAGGTGTGCGGTATGACGGTGCACTGCTTCTCGTTCAGTGCCTGTTCAGCATTCAGAGCGAAAAGTGTGTGGGAATCGCCGCAGCCGATTATGGATGAGGGGGGAATGAGACTCAGGAGGGTCTGCAGTGCCTCGGTGGTGGATTCACAGAAGTGTGCCGAGAAGTTATTTCTCTCCAGGTTTTTCACGGTAATCTGCCCCTGCTGTACCATGTGCTTCTTCCTGATCTCCCCACGGTCGAACTGTGCGTCACTAAGCGGGGGGAATGCTGTTTCTCTGATATCGAACATAGAGACCTCCTGAGAGGAGTATACCAGAAAACAAAGGGGTAGCACAGGGATAACAGGCGCGGCAGCGGACCGGATACAGGGACTGTACCCTTTGACTGATGAAGAGTATTGTATATCTTCACAGTGTCCGTGTTATACTGACGGCAGGTAAGAGGGGAAAAGCTATGAGTGAAGGATTATTGAAGACAGCATTATATGAATTGCATCTTGAACTGGGAGCGAAGATGGTCCCTTTCGCAGGCTACAGCATGCCGGTGCAGTACCCTTCGGGAATTATTCAGGAACACACTCACACGAGAGAGCAGGCAGGTCTGTTTGATGTATCGCATATGGGTCAGGTACGCGTGAGAGGAGAGCGGGCGGCTGAGGCGCTCGAATCTCTCATGCCCATAGATGTCATGGCGCTGGGCGAGATGAAGCAGCGTTATGGTCTGCTGACCAACAGGGACGGCGGGGTAATGGATGACCTGATGGTCACCAACGCCGGAGACCACTTTTTCCTTGTGGTCAATGCAGCCTGCAAGGAGCAGGACATCGCTCACCTGAGAAAGCATATCGGTGATCAGTGCGAGATAGAGGTTCTCACCGATCAGTCCCTCCTTGCCCTGCAAGGGCCTCTTGCAGTTTCCACCCTTGCACGGTTCGCTCCCTCGTGTCAGGAAATGACCTTCATGAGTGCAAAGCATCTCACAATCGACGGGATCTCCTGTTTCATCACCCGCTCGGGATACACCGGGGAAGACGGGTTCGAGATCTCAGTTGCCAATGAGGAAGCAGACAGACTTGCGCGGCTGCTCCTTTCTCAACCGGAGGTGGAAGCGGTCGGTCTCGGTGCACGTGATTCTCTCCGCCTCGAGGCAGGGCTCTGTCTGTACGGACATGACCTGGATGCCGGCACCACTCCCGTCGAATCGAGTCTGCTCTGGGCACTCTCAAAGACACGGCGCTCTGGCGGAGCGCGTGAGGGAGGTTACCCGGGAGCCGACATCATCATGAACCAGATCATCAGCGGAGTTGCACGAAAGCGTGTAGGCCTCAAACCCGAGGGGCGTATGCCGGTTCGGGACGGTGCTGTTCTTGTGGACGCAGAAGACCGTGAAGTCGGCAGGGTGTCCAGTGGCGGATTCGGAGTGACAGTCGGAGGTCCTGTTGCCATGGGATATGTGTCGAAGGAGTATTCAGGAGTGGGTACCGGGTTGTTCGCCCTTGTAAGAAAGAAGAAGGTCCCGGTGCAGGTGGCCAGGCTTCCCTTCGTTCCTCAGAGATACTATCGGGGATAACGCTCCTGATACTTCAGAGTTCTACAAAAAGGATATTGGAGGCTTTTCATGGCACACAGCAGTGCATCATACGATTTTTCCAGACGACATATCGGCCCTGATGAAGCATCCCGGCAGGAGATGCTTTCATTTCTCGACTTCTCTTCGCTTGATCAGCTGATCCAGGAAATCGTTCCCTCATCCATCAGACGGGCGGACGAGATGAACGTAGGACCAGGAATGAGTGAACACGAAGCGCTGGAGCGACTGCGGGTGATGGCGAAGAAGAATACCGTGCTCACCAGTTATATCGGTCAGGGATATCACAACACTCTCGTCCCCCCTGTCATCCAGCGCAACATTCTGGAGAATCCCGCCTGGTACACGGCTTACACTCCCTACCAGCCCGAGATATCACAGGGAAGGCTGGAGGCTATGTTCAACTTCCAGACGATGATTGCAGACCTGACGGGCATGGAGCTGGCCAACGCCTCTCTGCTCGATGAGGCTACAGCCTGTGCAGAAGCCATGATGCTCTGTCAGAGGGTGAGTAAGAGTAAGGGTAGGATATTCTTCGTGGCACAAGACTGCCATCCCCAGAACATTGCCGTGGTGAAGACCCGGGCGGAAGCGCTCGGCATTGAAGTGCTCGTGGGAGACCCCTTCACGATGGATCTCACTATCCCCGATCTGTTCGGCCTCCTCCTCCAGTATCCTTCAACTGACGGTGAAATATATGATTACAGGGCGTTGTGTGAGAGGGTGCATGAACAGAAGGCAGTGGTTGCTGTCGCTGCCGACCTCCTCAGTCTGACCCTTCTTACTCCACCGGGAGAGTTCGGGGCAGATATCGCTATCGGAAATACCCAGCGCTTCGGTGTTCCTCTCATGTACGGAGGACCTCATGCAGCCTACATGGCGACCCGGGATGCGTTCAAGCGGTCGATGCCCGGTCGTCTCATCGGTCTGTCGATCGACAGTGAAGGGAAAGGAGCCTATCGTCTGGCTCTCCAGACCCGGGAACAGCATATCCGGCGTGAGAAGGCGACAAGCAATATCTGCACCGCACAGGCACTTCTTGCGGTCATGGCAGGCATGTATGCTCTCTACCATGGGCCCGCGGGCCTCAAGAGAATCGCAGAACGTATCCATCGCTTCACCAGAGTTCTGGCTCAGGGACTGAAGCAGGGAGGGGTCGAGGTCGAAACCTCCCGCCCCTTCGATACCTTCACCCTTCATACCGGTGAGAGGACTGATGAGTATATGAGCAAGGCCCTGCGCAGCGGATACAACCTTCGCCGGCTGAATGATACTCATATCACAATCGCACTTGATGAGACGACGAAAGAGTCCGACATCGAGAACCTCCTAACGGTGTTTCTCGGGGAGGGACAGGGTATCAGCACGGAGGAAATCAGCATGGGAGAAGATTTCCCGTGGCCTGAAGAGCTGATACGAACCTCCGGATACCTTACACACGAAGTATTCAATTCATACCACAGTGAGACTGAGATGATGCGCTACATGAGAAGCCTTGCAGACAAGGACCTTGCTCTCGACCGGGCAATGATCCCTCTCGGCTCATGCACGATGAAACTCAATGCCGCATCAGAGATGGCGGCGGTAAGCTGGCCTGAGTTCACCGAACTGCACCCCTACGTACCTTTTGAGCAGGCTCAGGGGTATCAGCAGCTTGCCGGAGAACTCGAACAGCTGCTCTGTGAGACAACCGGTTATGATGCGGTGTCACTGCAGCCGAACAGCGGCGCTCAGGGTGAATATGCCGGTCTCCTGGCAATCCGCGCCTATCATCGCAGCAGGGGGGAGTCACACCGGGATATCTGCCTGATTCCCGCCTCCGCTCACGGTACCAACCCTGCATCGGCTCACATGGCGGGAATGAAGGTCGTCGTGGTAGCAACCGACGAGAACGGGAATATAAGCATGGAGGATCTGAAGGCCAGGGTGGACCAGCATGGACATCATCTGGCAGCGATCATGATCACCTATCCATCAACACACGGAGTGTTCGAGACGAGTGTCGTGGAAGTCTGCGACCTCGTGCACCGGGCGGGCGGTCAGGTCTATATAGACGGAGCGAACATGAATGCCATGGTCGGCATCAGTTCTCCCGGAACCTTCGGTGGAGATGTGTCTCACCTCAACCTCCATAAGACCTTTGCCATACCTCACGGAGGTGGGGGGCCGGGTGTAGGTCCGATCGGAGTGAAGGAGCATCTGAGACCCTTCCTCCCCGGTTCTTCCCATGAGCATCAGGATTCTCAGACGGTCGGACCTGTATCCGGTGCTTCCCTGGGGAGTGCCGGAGTCTTTTCCGTCAGCTGGGCCTATATCATGATGATGGGAAGTGAAGGATTGAAAAAGGCTACTGCCACCGCGATTCTGAATGCCAATTACCTTGCCGCTCGACTCAGGGAGTACTACCCTGTTCTGTACACAGACCCCAACGGATGGGTCGCCCATGAATGCATTATCGACCTTCGTCAGATCAAAAACGAGACGGGAGTTACTGTCGATGATGTTGCAAAGCGCCTGATCGACTACGGTTTCCATGCACCGACGATGTCCTTCCCTGTTCCCGGTACGCTTATGATCGAGCCGACAGAAAGTGAATCAAAATGGGAAATAGACCGATTCTGTGATGCGATGATCTCGATCAGGAAAGAGATAGACGAGCTGGCAGGCGGATTGCTCGATAAAGAGGATAACCCCCTGAAACATGCTCCGCATACAGTAGAAAGTGTCACCTCTGATGCATGGAATCACAGCTACAGCCGGCAGAAGGCAGCCTATCCGGTAGCCTCCCTTAAGGGTACGAAGTACTGGGCTCCGGTGGGCAGAGTCAATAATGTGTATGGGGACAGAAACCTCGTCTGTACCTGTGCACCGGTGTCGGCATATACAGAAGAGTGAGGAAGAATCAATGAAGAAATCCCTGGTTATAACCCTGATCGGTGACGACCGTCCCGGTATCGTGGAGACAGTCTCGAATATCCTGAACGCCCATCAGGGTGAGTGGGTCGAAAGTCATATGTCCAATCTTGTGGGCAAGTTTGCTGGTATCCTGCACGTTCAGGTTCCCGCTGATCATGTTGAATCCTTCAAACAGGATATCCGCTCGGAGAAAACCTCCTTCCTGAGTATCCGGGTCGAAGAGGTGATAACAGACGCCCCCCGTCTCGGCCCGACCTACCGTCTGCAGCTTGTAGGTCAGGACCACCCGGGAATCGTCTACCGGATCTCCTCTGCTCTGAAAGACTACGGTGCGGCCGTGGAAGATCTTGACACCGAGGTTGTGGATGCCTCTATGGCCGGCGGTCAGCTTTTCAAGGCTAACATGGTCATCTCGATCGGGGAAGACAGCAGTGTTGAGACTCTACGTGATGTTCTCGAAGACCTTGCAAACGAACTGATTGTCGATATCGATCTGGAGTGACAGCACAGAGAGTATAGCGTTCGCTGCAGGTCTTCCGGTATCAGGAATCACTGGAAGTCTTCGTGAGTTTCCGTGCGAGAACTGCGTCGGCAGTCCACATGGTTCGGATGCACATACTCAAACAATCTGCAGAAGGTGTTCACGAGTCTCATCTGCTGTACGGTAGAGCAGGAGGTCTCCTGAAGACGCGGGTTTGCTACCACGACGGCGAGGCACTGTGCACGAGAGAGAGCCACGTTGAGTCTGTTCGGGCTGTAGAGAAACTCAATGTCCCGCGGCATGTACTCCCCGCTTGAGGTCACCATGGATACGAGGACGACAGGGGCTTCCTGTCCCTGAAACTTATCGACCGTGCCGACCCTGGCCTTTTCGGGGAGGATGGATGTCAGATAATTCACCTGCACGTTATAGGGCGTGACAACGAGGATGTCATGCTCGGTAAGTTCATGCGGGGTCCCCTCTTCATCGATATATCTCTGGCCGATGAGCGAGAGATAGGTTTCCTTGATAATCTCTCCCTCCTCCTCACTCTTCTGAGAACAACCTTCATGGTCTGCCTCAAGGATGGCGATGCCTTTATCCGGAAGGTCAACTCCTTCGAGCTCCAGTCTCCGTCGTGATGTGATCTCATGGGGCTTGAGTTTACCGTCGTAGAATGCATCTGAGATAAAAGAACAGATCGCAGGATCCATCCGGTAGGTCCTGCCCAGAAAGATACCTCTGTCCTGCGGTATCGTCGAACAGTCCCCGAGAAGGAATTCGAGTATCGACAACCCCGCTTCGCCGGGGTGGACACCCTGGATAGCCTGTCCAAGCTGCATCTGGTCTCCTACCAGGATGATGTTCCTGGCGGCATTCGCCATTGCGACCACATTCGCCGTGGAGACCTGACCCGCTTCGTCGATAAACAGGTAATCGAGTCTGTCTTGAAACAGCGAATGAGAGAAGGTCCAGGCAGTGCCGGCGAAGAGGTCGTTCGAGAGGTCCATATCCGGAACGGACACTGCCGGGTGGATGAACCGCCCTGTATATTCGGTTTCCTTCTTGTTCCGTGTCGCTTTTTTTACCCCTCTGAATGCAAAACCGCTCTCCTGTGCAACCTGTTCTACCTTCTCGAGAAGATTATGGACGGCTTTGTGCGAATTGGAGGAGACACCGATCTTCATTCCCCGTTTCAGGAGGTCGACGATAATGTGGCTCGAAATGTATGTCTTTCCTGCTCCGGGCGGCCCCTGGATGAAGAGATAACTCGAGTTCAGATGGGCAACAGCCTCCTGTGCTTCACCAACGAGGTCCTCGTGTGTGACGATTGCCTCGCCCTGTTCCTTTCCTGTGATCCGGGGATTGGACCGTGAAAGGATCTCAGTCGCTACCTGAGAGGGGGTGCTCATATCCATAATCCTGGAAGCATAGGTGTAGATTGACTGGCGTAAGACCTGTGTATTGATCGGCTTCGGTGGTCCCAGAGAGAGGCGGGGGGGAAGATTGTTCTTCTCTGCAAGCTTTATCGTGACGGTGGATGCTGCGTTGTCAATGTCAAAGATCGTCCCGGCAGATTCCATCGTATCAGTCAGGGTAGGGGTGTCATCCGGTTTCAGCTTATAATCCTGAGGTGGAAAGTGATAGGTCCACAGACGTGAGCGTTTCAGCGTAGTGGGGGAACCCGCAAGGCTCAGTCCCGCAAGGCATTCGGTATCCTCGATCAGTTCGTCCTCTTCCTTTGTCTGACGGGAGAACATTTTCCACCACTGCGGTTTCGCCTCACGGTTATGAAACTCAAGGAGGTGGATGATGCGGGTGCTCACCGTCGAGGAGGCTGAACTGCCTTTTTCAAGTCCAATTCTGAACCGTTCATATTCTATTTCCCATTCTTTGCGTTCATCAGTGGAGTTTGCCCCATCGTTCTGTCCGGGTGTGTACCAGGGAGTCTGCCGGGGTCTGATACTCACGAGCCAGTCGCGAAGGAGCCGGGTGGAGACACAGTCCACTTCATTGTAGTCAGCGATCTCCTGAAGCAGAGAGGCCTCTCCGGTTTCCCGCCAGGTATTGTATACGACGATACTGTCGGTAGCGGTGGCAACAGTGTTCTTCCGTTTGTCCATGTAGAAAGCTTCCATGTTCTTGATGGAATACCCCGGCTGCGATGTGCGCAGACTTTCTCGCACAACAACGTACAGGTCAACGAAGAGGTTGTGCCTGAGAAGGTTGTCGAGCATCTCCTCGTGACGGGCATACCGGCAGGCGAGGCGTTTGAGAGCTGTGGTTTCGTAGTGATTGTAGTGATATATGAATGCCTGAGGATAGCGGGTGAGATGGTCTTTCAGGAAATTCATGAACACATCGAAAGTCTTTTCCTCCTGTTCATGGTCGTGGGCCCAGAAGGGAATGAATCTGTGCTCCCTGTTGATATAGGTGTGTACTCCGAACAGGTATTCGAGTCCGTCAGGGTAAAGAGGGTCGCCTTCCATATCGAAAAAGAGATCTCCCTCGGCAGGCAGGGGGATACGGGAGAAGCCTTTGCCCCTCTCCTGTTCAAGAAGGGAATACACCTTCTCTCCCGTACTCCTCTCGTGGTGCTGCAAAGCCGCCTGGGAGCGGAGGCGGAGGAAGGTTCCCGGCATCATGCCGGGAATCCTGTCTTTTTTGCAAGAAGCGAGTTCTGAGATGGTATGGATACCTGCTTTGCGTAAGGTGTTTTCGTGTGTCCGCTGAATATTCGCAATCAGGGAGAGGTGATCGGTTTCCTCCCACTCTCTTTCACACCGCTCCTTCCAGTGGCAGAAACCGCAATAGGGGCAGGGTTCAGGAACTGATGCTGAAGGAATGGTTCTGATGTAGTGTGCGAAACGCTTTTTCAGGTGCGTGTAGTAAGCGAAGTACTCTGAGGTCGTGAAGCTCTCTTTTATCCCTGTACCGAGTACAAGGTGCATGAGCAGGGGCTGCAGTTTCTGGATTTCTGCCAGAAGCTCACTGTACATGCATATCTGAAGGATATGTTTCACCTCTGCATGACGGGCAAGTTTTGTGTCCAACACCTCATAGCTGAACTCTCCGAGAGCTGAAGGAGTCTCACAGCGAACGAGAAAGTCAGCATCCCCTCTCCATGGAGAAGTGAAGAATACACCCTGATACACGACATCCACGCCGCTTCTCATCGCTTTTCGTGTAAGCTCTGCACGTTCGGCCAGGGAAGAGGACTTTGGTATTTCAACAACGTTTCTGCCTTCTTCCCTGAGGTGTTGCAGGTATGCTGCTTCGTGTTCCATCCCTCTCTTCTGCAGCAGTTGGTTGGTCGAGCTCTCCTCACTCCTTTCGAGGTCTTCGTGCAGAGCCCTGTTATCGAGGAAGGAGGCATGGTGACAGGAGAGGAAGGTCACCAGATCTGTGGGGGAATAGAGTATCTGATCATCCGTATAGCGCTGCATATGACCTCCCGAACCGTTTACCCTTTATACCTTACATACATTGCCCGTCCGGTTCAATCATAATCGATCCAATAACGCTCCCGGAGGATGCCAGCCGGTTATAAGGGGCAAGGAGCAAGGGGCGAAGAAAATCCCCCGGCTCTTGTGAGTCTGTCGTGTTTCAGAGGACAGACCGGGACCGGGGGATTTCGGTACCAGCAAACGCTGGAATGGGGGCTAGGCCCGCGCGGAGGCGTACCTTCTGCCGCCACCTGAGGAACGGGAGAATCTACGCTGGCCGTTTTGTTCCGTTCGGGGATTCTGATCTCTTCGCTGCGGCCCTCTGGTGTCGGAGACCTCTGAGGGATCCTTCTTCACGGGGATGAAACCTGCAGGAGCTGCCACATTCACAGTGGTTTTCAGGACCTTCTGGATCTTGTTCCACTGGTCCTTCTCGTCGGGACTTACAAAGGTGATTGCCTCACCCGATTTGCCGGCTCTTCCGGTTCTCCCGATCCGGTGGATATAATCCTCCGCGACCTGAGGGAGGTTGAAGTTCACCACATGGGACAGGCCTTCGAGGTGGATTCCCCTCGCGGCAACATCAGTGGCCACCAGAACCTGAAGGTCTCCCTTCTTGAATTCACTGAGAGTACGGGTACGTGCATTCTGACTCTTATTGCCGTGAATGGCCCCGACAGGGATACCCTTCTTCATCAGCTGTTTGCTGAGACGGTCCGCGCCATGCTTCGTACTGACAAAGACCAGTGCCTGATACCAGGAATGAGTCTCGATGAAGTGGACCAGCAGGTGACGTTTCTGGTCTTTGGTGATGGCAAAGAAAGACTGATCGACTTTTTCAGCAGCTTCGTTTTTCCGTGACACCTCGACGACAGCGGGGTTATTGAGGATTTCACCAGAGAGACGTCTGATCTCCGGTGAATAGGTTGCAGAGAACAGCAGGTTCTGCCGTTTCTGAGGAAGGTACTTCATGATCTTCCTGATATCACGGACAAAGCCCATGTCGAGCATCCTGTCCGCTTCATCCAGTACGAGTATCTCGATATCCCTGAGATTCAGTGTTTTCTGAGCCAGGTGGTCCAGCAGTCGTCCGGGAGTGGCGACGAGTACATCGGTTCCTCTCTGCAACGCGGCAATCTGAGGATTTATCTTGACGCCACCGAATATGCTGGTTGTGCGCAGGGGCAGGCTGCTGCCGTAATCACGGAAGCTTTCTGCAACCTGGGCGGCGAGTTCTCTCGTAGGGGAGAGGACCAGAGCTCGTGGATTGCGGGTGCGTTTCCCGGACTGGTTGAGCAGGTGAAGGATAGGCAGTGCGAAAGCTGCTGTTTTGCCGGTACCCGTCTGGGCACCTCCGATAAGATCCCTTCCTTCGAGGATGACAGGGATCGCCTGAGTCTGGATGGGTGTGGGGACAGTATATCCCTGTTTGGTAACTGCAGTGAGCAGTTCTTCGGTCAGACCGAATGAGTTGAAATTCATGGGTTTCCTTATGGTATTGAGTTGAGGTAATCGACCTTCATTAATTTTTCAAGAAATGATTCAGCCCGGAAGATTGCTGGAGCGATAGGTAAGACTGATTTACTACCAGTAAATATGCCTTACCGTAGCACATAACGAAATAATAAGATAGGGGGGGTGTTGATGCACCGGAAAAGGTTGTATAAACTTTTTCATTGTAAGCATATGAACCGATCCGTTTCAGTGCGGCGGGCTTTCTGCTGAGTAGGAACTTCCGCCTTCGGTGTGAATATCTCACGGCAGGATGGTGTCTTTCCGCTTCTTATGGGGCCGTCTTGAAAACTCCTTCGCGTTAGGGATGGAACACGAAAGATTTCAGGACTGATTTATGGCTGTCACGTATTCTCCTTGGCTGTATGACGGTCCATAACCTGCTGTTCCAGTTTCTGTTTGTAGGCTCCTCTGATCGGGTAGAAGACCAGTATCAGTATGGCAAGCAGGTAGGCGAGGGCCGGAATGAGGCCGGTGTAAATTCTGATTCCCATGAGGGCAGCCGCAGGCTGGTCGAAGAAGATTCTTCCCCCGTTGGCCTCCCGTGTGATGAACCCTGTCTGCTCGAGGATAAGAGGCGGGATCGCGATCCCCAGGGACTGTGCGGGCTTGGTCAACAGGGCGTTCGTGCCGAAGAAGGCACCCTCTCTACGTCTCCCGCTTCTCAGTTCATCCTCATCGATGGTCTGAGAGAGCAGTACATAGGTAAGGGCCTCAGGGCCTCCCATGCCGAAGCCTGTGATCAGCACCGAGAGGGGAAGAAGGGAGACCGGCATGAAGAGCATCGAAAACAGACCGACGGCACCGATCGCCAGATAGAGCTGCTGGGCAGCAAGGACACCGACCTTCTTTCTGATCACCCCGGCCGTACCGATACCCGCCACCATGGGAATGAAGAAAAAGAGCATCAGGATCATACCGTTGATCCTGACAAGGTAATCTGCAAGGTAGAACACAGCTCCCATCATGATCGTCTGGACGAGGATCCTCATGAAGTTCGCGGCAATCACGATCAGAGCCGATCTGCTGGAGAAGGTGAAGCTGATGAACTCTTTGAAAGTGACCTTCTCATCATTTCTGCTGAGAGCCGGTCGCTCCTTGACCTTGTAGGAAAGGAGGAAGATGAGAGCTGCTCCGATGATACCCACGGCAAGGAGGGCGAGACGCATGGTCAACAGTGATCCGGGTTCGTCACCCTTGGGTCGGAACAGTTGCGGGATGATGAATCCCAGGGCGAAACCGATGAGGCTTGCAAAGGCCGATACCCCCTGCAGCGCTCCTCTGTCATCCTCATACTCCGAGAGCTCGGGAAGGAGGGCGGAGTGGACCAGACCGATGATCGTGAAACTGGTGTCATACAGCAGCATGGAGAGCAGCATCCAGAGAAACACGGCGAAGTCGGAGGCGGACTCAGGGACCATCCAGACCAGGAAGAAGGTGAGTGCAAGAAACGGGGCAGTGAAACGGAGATAGGGAATGCGCCTGCCGAGACGGGAGCGGGTATTGTCCGTAATGAAGCCGAACAAAGGGTCATTGACGGCATTCCACAGCGCGTACAGCAGGGATACCAGAGAGATCCACCGTGCTCCGAGCCCGAGGTAGTCCTGGTAAAATATCGGGAGGGTGGATCCGAAGATTCCTCCTATGAGTGCAAGGCCCATAGATGCCAGACCCCAGTAGACAAGCAGGCTTCCGGTGATCTTTTTCAGGGATTTCGATTCAGTCATACTCCTCTCCGCTCTATCCTTCTCAAGGATGTGGTGTGAATCCGATCGTGTCAGCCAGAGACCTCTCCCTCTGCTCTCACGATACCGATGGTGTTCTCACTGCACAGGTTCAGCAGGTCTCGGAAGGGCTG
>Ga0272443_10000455_pt1 | contig 75826 bp, 63 predicted proteins | sample SSMAcet12_FD_193581 | JGI IMG/M metagenome (GOLD analysis project Ga0272443, IMG submission 193581) | Marine sediment archaeal communities from Little Sippewissett salt marsh, Falmouth, MA, United States - SSM-Acet-12 | ecosystem: Environmental > Aquatic > Marine > Wetlands > Sediment ...
AGTCGTCCCGGATGGGTGGATTCCCGCTTGCATTGCCCTGGCCGGACTCGGCCTTTCCGGTCCACAAACCCTGACGAACATCCTCTTCGCCCAGGTGGCGGATGAAGATGAACTGCGCTCAGGCGTGCGCAGAGAAGGGGCGTTCTTCGGCATCAACGCCCTGATCACCAAGCCCGCTCAGTCCATTGCGATCTGGATCACGCCGTTCATTCTGGAGCAGACCAACTTTGTGACCCGCGCTTCAAACCTTGGTGAAATCTTTTTGGACCAGCCTGCCGAGGCGATCATGGGTATCAAGTTGTTCACCGGAGTCATCCCAGGCGTGGCATGTTTGCTGGGTGCACTGCTCTTGATCTGGTATCCGCTGCGGGGGAGGAAGCTGGCATCCGTTCAAGAAAAGGTCCTCGAAATGCATCAGGAAAAGAAGCAGCGCCTGGACGAAAAGGAACTCGGCACGGCGTCTTGACTTGTGTGAGGTTACGATAAAACCCCGGAGGATTTGTCTATCCGGGGTTTTAAATATTATGAGTTATGCTCAGGCATAGTCTTTCTGAAACCGGATCCGTTTTTCCTGCGGTACAAAACCGATGGATTTATAGAACTGCTGGTCCGATCCCACAATGATGCGCTCTGCTCCTCTGGCAGCCGCGCGCCGGATCGCTTCATAGACGGCTTCCCTGGCCAGTCCCATGCGTCGGAATTCCGGCTGCGTGCCGACTGGCTCAAGGATGGCAATCCGGTTGGGTATGTCGATCCAGATGATACAGAAGGAAGCGAATTCGCCATTGGGCGCCACAACGACAATGTCCTGGTCTTTATGGTAGTCCGGCGCTTGCTGAAGGCTCTCATATGAGATCAGCGACGCCCATTCCAGAGGGTCTTCGTGGTTGAAGCCGCGCCCAAATGCCTTGCAGTGATTTGCCAGGTTGTTGTCATCTGCCATGGATTGGAGCTTGAAACCTTCCGGCAGGGATGAGGCTTGTGGGATGGGATATCGGTGCAGGTCAAGCTCGCTTTCGATGCCGAACTGCTCGGGATAGGGGATGAACCCGCGCGCCTCCAACTGCTCCCGGAGGGGATGATCGTATTCTTCGATGTAAATGAAGAGCCTGTTCTGCCCCGGATCGCACAAGTTCGCTTCGGCGAAGTACAACATTTCTGGGAAGAGGTCAATGTGATCGGGATGGCGCTGGATGAAGAATTCACCGAAATCGGGGTGGGTTGGGTCGGGATGTTCGATAGTAACCACCCCTGCGATCTCACCCGCATCTGTCTCCCAAAGGCCAGTTGACGTTTCCAGCATGTGAACCGCTTCTTGTGCGGTTTCCCATGTTGGGTTCGACCTGCCCCAGTGTGCCAGCATTGGGGCAACGAAGTAAAACGCATACTGCCAGCGTTCGATGCGCCAGTTGACGGACCGCTGATAACGGCCGTACATGTCCGAGAGAAAATCGCGCACACGCAGAAAATCCCGGTCGAATTCAAATATCCTTTGTTTTGTTTTCATGATCGTTCCTTTGATAATTCGTCGATTGAACCACCGAATGATACCGGAATCGTAGAAGGGCTGAATGATTGACCTGACCTATTCGCCATGAGATACCAGTGTGTATATATATGGAACTGTGTGGACGGGAAAAGAACCCGGTCGAATCGGAAAACATGTATCAATCCCGGAAGATCACTCGGCTTCCAGTACAAATTTTGGGATTAATGCATGCTCATTGCCGAATCCTTTCATTTTTGAGTATTACACAAATTATAAATGAAAAAGCAGCGGCGTCTATTCTTCCGTGGAATGGTTTGTGTCACGGTCAGAAGGCTGCCCTCGTTTGAAGAGAAATCCCAACCCAATCAGGGAAGCCAGGGCGATCAGGATCACCCAGGGACGTTCCAGCAGCCATAATACGGCTGCAATCCCGGTTCGAATCGCATGGACGCGGGTGGTTGATTCGGGCAGGGGCGCAGGTTCATCCCAATCGAAAGTGACCAGCCTTGACAGGAATCCCTGCCGGACGCAACCTTCAAGGCAGAAGATATGGATGGGCTTCTGGCGCATGACGCACAACCGCAGGTCTCTTGAGAACTCGTCCCAGGTGAGGGGATTGAGGTCGATGACTCCTTCCACATCCACCCCACCGCCGGTATTGCCCACACCTATCGAGTCGGCCTCAGGCGCATAGCTCCACAGGACGGCAGCGCCGTCCGGGCGCAGGAAGCTGGAATAGAGCATGAGCACTTCCCGGTCAACTTCGAGGTCAACCAGACCGACCGTGCGCTGCAGGACCGTCGAACTGGCGCGGCGTTCTTCGCTGATGACGGGGAGATGATAACTTTCCACCAGGTACCCATCCGTATGGATTTGGTCCACCAGGGTTTTATATGCCTGCTTTGCCTGGAAGACCCTGGTCTTATCCATGTAGCGCCGGAAGAGTGTTGAGGCGATCTTTTGGGTCTGCTTTTGTTCCATTAATGCGCGCATGTCCTGGATATCCATCTCGATATCCAGACCGATCCCCGCCCAATTGAGTTTGTAATCAGCCGTCCAGGCTTTGAACGCCTGATATCTGGCGGCGGCTTGGTCGTAATTCTCAATATTGAACCAATACCCCTCTTCTTCAGGAAGCAATAACCAGGCGATCACGGGGATCCCCTTCCTGTTCAAGCGCCTAACAACTTTGGCACGCGCTTTGGTGAGGTCCAGGATACCCAGGCTGACCGAGGCGTCCAGTGCTTTCAGGTCATTCAAGACGGCTTTATTGCTGAACAATTCTGTCAGTGGCTCCACCTCAAGTTCGGTAAAGAAGGTTATTTCAGGTTTCGGCATCAGGAATCCTTTCTCATTGTGTCATGCATCCCTTTATTCATTATAGATCAGGCAGGCGTTGCCGACAATCAAGAAAGGTGTTGATCATTTCCTGCTTTCGATTATTGTTAATGCAAAAGCCAGACAGGTGCACCAGGTCGGCTTTTTTACGACGATGTCACTGGATATTGCCGTTGAATTCTTACCCGTCTGACTTGCAATTCCAGGTATATCTTTCAGATATTAGCTTTCAGAATACTTTGGAATATAGGCTTCACGCATTAACGCTTTGGTCGCACTTTGTGCACTGGAAATGGCCTGGGTAGCATGTCCAAGGAGCTGTTCACGGGTCATTTTAACCTGCGCCAATCCCTGTTCCTGCGCTTTCATCCCAACCGCAGCAGCCTGCAGCGGGAAAATTGAAGATTCTGTCAACTTAGGCAGGATATGGTATTGGTCGAGCGGTCCCTCTGTCGCGCCGGCCAACGCTTCTGCTGAAGCGAAGCACATCTCATCTGAGATCGTCGACGCGCGCACATCCAAAACACCCCGGAAGATAGCCGGGAAGCAGAGTGTGTTGTTCACCTGGTTGGGGAAATCGGAACGGCCGGTGGCGACCACAGCTGCACCGGCAGCTTCAGCCTCCCAGGGCCAAATCTCGGGGACGGGGTTCGCACAGGTGAAGACGATCGGGTCTTCAGCCATGTCGCTGATCCATTCCGGTTTAATGGTTCCAGGGCCGGGTTTGGAATACGCGATCACAACATCGGAACCTTTCAGTGCTTCCTGGATGCCGCCTTCCCTTCCTTCAACATTAGTTGTTTGGCACAGTTTGTAGGCGGGCGTACCTTCCATGAAGTCCCTCCGGTGTTTGCCAAGGATGCCGTTCTCATCCACTACTGTTGTGGTCTCAGGGTTAACACCCCAGGAGAAGATCAAACGAGCGCATGCGGAACCGGCTGCACCGGAGCCGATGAAGGTGATGCGGATGTCTTCTTTTTTCTTGCCAACCACTTTAAGGGCATTCATCAATCCCGCCAGGGTGACCGTAGCTGTGCCCTGTTGATCGTCATGCCAGATGGGAATTTGGGCTTTTTCACGAAGTTCATCCAGGATCCTGAAGCATTTGGGTTGGGCGATGTCTTCCAGGTTGATCCCGCCGAAACCGGGCTGCAGACGAAGGACGGTCTCGATGAGGGCGTCAGGGTCTTTTGCGTCAAGCATGATCGGGACAGCGTCCACACCCCCCAGATACTTGAAGAGAAGGCATTTCCCTTCCATAACAGGCAGGCCGGCTTCCGGACCGATATCTCCTAAACCGAGGACGCGAGTCCCATCGCTGACCACAGCAATGGTGTTGCCTTTGTTGGTCAGCTTGTAAATCTCATCTGGTGAATCTGCAATCACACGGCAGGGTTCTGCAACGCCGGGTGTGTACCAGATAGCAAAATCATTAATGTCCCGAATGGTGCATTTTGGGATCGTGCTCATTTTCCCCTGATAAAAAGCATGCATTTTCACGGCTACCCTGGCGGGTTCTTTGGCTTTATCAAGGAGTTCCTGAATTTGTTTTTCGTCGAGTTTTTGGCTGGCCATTATTTTTTAATTTCCTTTGGTTTTCAGCTGATTTGTGGTTTTCATTATTGTATCGCAGGATTTCCCAGGCACCTGCTTTGCGGTCGAAGTCAATTTTTGTCGGGTCGACTCACTGGGTAAAATGGTTATTTAGATAATGAGACAGCGTATATGGCATACTTGAATATTTAACCAGCGGGCTACTAATTGTATCGTTCTCAATGTATTAAATGATAAGATAAAAATTTTGTTCTCAGATATAATGAATTATCGCTATAATAGAATTACTCATTGGATAGAGAATCGGAGATAGAATTTTTATGGTCAAACAAGCAGTACCTAAAGACCGGTTCAAAATACAATTGCATTTTTTCCTGACATTTTCTCTTTTCCTCCACTGTTTCTTCTTCCTTGTTTACTGGATCGCTGTTGGGGATTTTCGCGCTGAAGTAGATCAATTCGTTGGAGAGATGCTCAGCTTCAATCTACCTTATACAACGGTTGTTTTGATCCTGACGACCTTGATAGGTTTGTGGAGTCTGTTGCGTTTAATCGGCTTGAGGCTGGTATATCGTAAAGGAGTATGGAAGCCTTCCATCAAGAGCTGGCTGTTCTTCATTATCTGGTTAATATTCATCACTGGGTTCTATGGGACATATATGGTTGTGCTGCGCGAAGACCCGAGCCAGAAAGGGGTTGTCTTCCACCTCCTGGACCTGATGCGTCTGGTAGGTGATTCACTGCTATTCTTGATCGCAGCAATCTGGTTGCGACGCCTGATCCTTCATGTGCGCACACGACTGCAAGGTGCCCCAGTGAAATGGCCCTGGACGGTGGGAATAGTCCTCGTTTTGATTTCAATTGTTGTGTTATGGCTGGTGCCGACTCTCTTTCCACCGAATTGGGCTTACCAGGGCGACCTGCCCACCAAGCCTGCATTAATTGCGCATCGCGGGGCTTCCATGATAGCACCGGAAAATACACTTGCGGCAGCGGAATTGGCTGAGGATTATCAGGCTTTGGGTTTTGAGACCGATCTGCGGATCAGCATGGACGGCGTGCCGTTCCTGATGCACGACGATACCCTGGCACGGACGACCAATATTGCTGAAGTATTCCCGGAACGGGTTGATGACCCGGCGTCCAGCTTTACTATGGAGGAGCTCAAGCAGCTGAATGCAGGGCTATGGTTCATCCAGAAAGATCCCTTTGGGACGATCGATTCGGGTTCAGTTTCACAGTCGCAGTTGAGCATCAACCAGGGACAGACGATACCTACACTGGAAGAAACTCTGGCGTTTATCCGTGAGAGCGGGTTGGTTTTGATCTTTGATATGCGCTACCCGCCTGAGGAGCATCCATATTACGATTCGTTTTTTGATATTGTTCTGGAGACCTGCCAGGAGGCAGGCTTGAATGGCGATATCTGGTTCCTGGTTGATGAGGAGTACATCCAGCATATTATTGAAGAAGCTCCTCAGATGACCCGGGTTGTCGGCGCATCAAGTACAGATCTTCCTGATGTGGACAGGCTGCTCGAACTCCAATATGAAATCGTCAATGTGGATACAGGGATCAGCCCGAAAGCTATCCTGGCCTATCGCGAACAGGGACTGGGAGTGAACGTCTATACGGTGGATGAACCCTGGCTCTTTTCACAATTCTGGCTCTCAGGTGTGACGTCAGTGACCACCAATAACGTGCATTCATTCAGTAGACTCTCTGCTCCCTTCATAAATATTCCTTATTCACGTTTTTTGATGTACTGGAGTCTTTACGGGATTATTATCGCGATTTGGCTTGCAGCCAGTCAACCTGAACAAAAACCTCCCACTCAACAGCCGATGAAGACGCCAAACCTGATGGATTTTGCAACGGAAGATGATGAGACGATTGATACAACAAAACCAGCGAATTCACATGCAGTGTCGACGACTCGTTTGCAGGCAGGGAATAAAGGGAAACAGGATCAAGATCAATAAATGTCGATTAACATTCGAAATTTCTAAAAAGCTGCTGGCTCTTAGGGAATAAGGAGAAGGAAGTGGAAATGGCGAAGATCCTTGTTGTTGGAAGTATAAATATGGACCTGGTCGTTCGAGTGTCCCAAATCCCGAAACCGGGAGAGACGATCATCGGAGGGGATTTTGAGACTTACCCCGGCGGGAAGGGGGCAAATCAGGCAGTGGCTGCTTCAAGGATGGGCGGAGAGGTCACGATGGTAGGACGGGTTGGGAATGATGATTTTGGAAATCTCCTGATCCAGGGGTTGGTTGACAATCGTGTTCGAACAACATATGTCATTAAAGATTCAGATGTGTCTACAGGCATCGCGATGATTGCTGTTGAGCCATCCGGTCAGAATATCATTATGGTCGCTTCAGGAGCAAACGCGGAAGTATCAGCTGCGGACGTGAACAACGCGCGTGATTTGATGCGGGAAGCCGACCTGCTGCTGGTACAGTTGGAATGCCCGCTTGATACAATTTCAAAAGCGATTGACCTGGCAAAGGCTTATGATGTGGCTGTCGTGTTGAATCCTGCACCAGCGCAGCATTTGTCGGAAGGATTATTATCAATGGTGGATTACCTGACGCCAAATGAGACCGAATTGGCCCTATTGAGCGGGGAGACAGATATGGAGAAGGGGATTGAGAAGCTTAAGGAATGGGGAGTGAAGAACTTGATCATCACGCTGGGGTCAAATGGAGTCAGGGTGGTAAATAAAGAACTTGACCGGCACTTCCCCAGTTTTGATGTGACCGCGATTGATGCAACTGCAGCAGGAGACGCCTTCAATGGTGCGCTGGCCGTGGGTTTGGCTGAGGGGAAGCCTTTATCGGAAGCAGTCCATTATGGGAACGCTGCAGGCGCTCTGGCAGCTTCAAAACGCGGGGCACAGCCGTCGCTGCCGACGCGGGAAGATGTTGAGAACCTCATTAGAGACAGAAACAAATGATTATCATCGAAGAAAAGGAATCTCTCATAGGTTCGGAAGAAAAGGCCGAGTCATATTTTGAACAGATTTTTTTGGGCGCAGTCAGTCTTTGCGTCGCTGGGGGAAAAGTTTGGTTTTGATGTTGAAATCGCTCTGAAAATTATGACGGCTTTTGGGGGTTTGATTTCCCCACACTGGGTAGATATATGAGGCACTCAGCGGAGCGTTGATGGCGTTTGGGCTGGCAAAGGGGACGACAGATAATTATGGAGAACATAAACGCGCATGTTATTCCCAGGGTGAAGAATTAATAAATCGTTTTACAGAACTGCATGGCGACCTGACCTAACCCGAACTCCTGGGTTTGGAAATTCATGACCCTGAGGAGTCTGCCAGGGCAAGCGAGGAGCATGTTTTTTCTACGTATGTCCAATTTTTGTGAGGGATGGGGTAAGGATCTCGAAGGAGATATTTGAATTGCAGGAATGATTTTGAATAACGGCTCTCTCAGGGGGAATTTCTCCTGATGTAAATATTAAAATATCAAACGATTTTCTGTTTTTTCGTTTGAATTTTTATGTATTTTTATAAAATAAGTTATAATTGGTGGCTATAGAAACTGAACATGGAGGGTCCTTGTGACAACACAGCATTCGGCGGACGTTATCGTTGTAGGGGCGGGTACGGCAGGTTGTTTATTCGCTTGGCGGATGGCAGAAAGGGGGCATCAGGTACTGGTGTTGGAAAAGAAGCCGCTGTCCTCATTGGGGAGTGCGATCGAGATATTTCACATGGGTGAGGGGGAAACCGATCTGTTCGATCTTCCACATCCAGAACCACCGGAATTGATCCATAAGGAAACGATAAGCTATACGTATTCACCGGATTTGAAGGTTTGTCTGCCGATTAGCAGCACTTTCTTTGTGATGAATATGCCCGCGTTCATGCAGCGGATGCAGCGCTATGCCGGAGAAGACGGCGTGGTGTTCCTCGAAAAGGCAAGCGTGGAAGGCGTGCTTATCGAAAAAGGCGCGTTGGTTGGCGTCAGTGGTTTGCATGATGGCAGTGAATTTGAGGCGCGCGGCAAGCTGGTGGTGGATGCTTCCGGGTTGGCAGGTGCAGTCCGCACCAAACTGCCGGATGATTTCGGTGTTGAAAATGTGCCTGTCCCGGCGGAGAAATGCCTGTATGTCTGCTTGGAACTGCGCTCAGATATCCCAGAAGGTTACCCGACGGGCAGCAACGGGTATATGTTCCATAAGGCGTTTTGGAATAAGAGTTACGATGATGATGTCGTGCTGGGGATTGGTCAGCCGAAAAGTTTCGATTACGCGTGGCAGAAGCACAAGGAATGGCGTGAGGAATACTTCGGTGACCCCGGAAAAGTAGTTGGGAGGCGGCAGGGTGCGATCCCGTTCACACGAGCGCCTTTCTCGTTGGTGGGGGATGGGTTCATGATGGTCGGTGATGCTGCCAACCAGAATAAACCTTTCTCGGGTGAGGGAGTCACTTCCGGCTTTGCAGCTGTGGTGATTGCCGTGGATGTCGCTGACCGGGCGATCAAGCAAAGCGATACAAATCGCGCGGGTCTCTGGGATTACAATGTCCGCTATCAGCGCGGCCAGGGCGCGAAGTTTGCTGCCAGTTTTGCACAGCTGCCCGCTGCGGCTGAATTGCAGCGCAAGGATGTGAATTTCCTCTTCCGCAAGGGCATCATTTTCTCCAGTGCTGACTTTGAAGAATTGGGAAAGAATTATGAAATGGTTTTCAGCACAGGGAAGATGATCAGGATCGCGCTGACGCTGGTGTGGGGCGTTATTACCGGTCAATTTTCATTTGAAGGCGTCAAAAGGCTGTTGCAGTCTTCCGGGCTGGCTGGAAAAGTGAAAGAGCACTATCTGAAGTTCCCTGAAGATACGGCAGACTTTGAAACTTGGGTCAGAGAAGCCAAACGATTGTGGGGTGAATGAAGCTTGCTTTCATTCATCAGTGCAATCTAATTATTGAGAAATTTTCTAAACCTTGAGACAGAAACAATATCATTGATCACCCTATGAGACAATACCATTTATGAAACAAGAAAAGATCAATATTGACCTGTTGGATATATCGGAATGTTCTTATGCGGAAAGACTGACGGCAAACTCGCTGCAAGGTCTGGTCAACAGGGAGGGGCCGCGGTTGTTCCTGAACTATGGAAATTATGATGACCCGGGAACGCGCAAAACCAACGCCGTGCAGATGACCGAAGAGAATTGGTTTGGCAAGTACCGGGAAGTGCTCTGCAGGAATGACCTGGATAACCTCGACTATTATCAGACTGAATACGACCTGGATATAACCGTACTGAAAGACCTGTCGGCTGCGATCAGTAAATACCGATCTTATCTAAAGGGTCTGGTTGTGTGGGATCCTGGATTGATCGATTCGGTCAACCTAGCGCTCATGTACGCTGGATTGAAAGACCTGCTGCTCTGTCATCCCGATCAGTTACCCAAACTCCAGGCATCAACGAACTTACCTGTGATCGAAGACCTTCGGGGTCGTTTCGTTGACCGGGTTGCGCTCTATCGCTGGGCGTTCAAGGCCTTGTTTGGGCAGTGCAAATCCGGACAGGTCGCGCACATGGAACCGGCCTGGGGGCGCGCTGAGTTCACCGATTATATAGTCCAGAACCGGTTGTTTACCTTCTGCCTTTCCTGTTATCAAAAAGGGGGGCTGCGAACCTTTGGGCAGAAGTTGCTGCTCTTGCTGGTTGCAGGGCCGTTCTGGCTGAGGAATATTCTTTTTGCTGCGCGTCTGGATGTTCTCGTTCGTTGGATCGCGATCTGGCTGCTGGGGTTAGGCGCACCGGAGACGCGTTTGGAGACGCGGCTTCAAAAGGCAGTCAAAGCTGAACCCTACCCGTTGATCTTTGGGTGGCATTCGGACCGCGATGATGAACTGGCTTTTATGCTGGCGATCTCTGCAAACGGGATGCGTCTTGCGCCGACCTTCCTGGCAAGTAATTATTCTTTCCACAGTCAGCTCCCTCAAAAAATCCAATTCAAACAAAACTATAAATCACCTGAAAGCGTTGAATTGGAAGATAAGGTCTATCTGTCGTTTACATTATCTGATGGAGACCAGTTTACCTTGATGAACACGGCTGAAGTCGGGAACTGGCGCAGGCCTGAACATGGAAAGGTGCCTTTCAACTGGGAGGTGCAGCCGCTGCTGGTGGAAATTGCACCTGCCTTGTTGGGATATTACTACCGCAACCTGACAGACCGGGATATGCTCGTGGCGGGGCCTTCGGGCGCGGGCTATGTCATTCCCCCGCTCGTGCCAGACCTGCCAGCCTATATGCGCGAGAGCGCACGTTTCTGCGATATGGCGGATATCCGGATCACGACTTCCTACACCTGCGATCCACCCGGGCGAGTGATCCGCCAGCATGCCGAAGCACCGGGAAATTTCATGGGATTTATTGCGGGTTACTTCCATCTGAACCACACCCTGATGTGCGTGGCGGGAGATAAGCCATTTATCTCTTACGCCTGGCCCCATGTTGATCAGATCGGTTGGGACGCAGATAAGGTGCTGGATGGAATCCGTAAGCTGGTAGAAGCGCCCGGAACTGAACCTCGTTTCATAGCTTGCCACCTGTTCGCTTACTGCACGACTGTAGCGGATGTTTATCAATTTATCCAGACTTTAGATCCAAATAAAGTCAAAGTCGTCCGTGCGGATGAGTTCCTGATCGCCGCTGACAAATTCATGAAAGAGGAGAAATCACAATGAGCGTGACTGCACCTTCAGAAAAAATCAAAACAAAAACGAAGATCTTGTATGGCGTGGCTGATCTGGGAATCCAGACACTTGTCGCCGCAAACCAGTTCTGGCTGCTGTTTTTCTATACGGATGTTGCCCATATTGATCCAGCTCTTGCAGGTACTGCGTTGATGGTTGGTAAGCTGACCTGGGATGCGATTAACGATCCATTTTTCGGCTACCTGTCCGATAAGACGAAATCACGTTGGGGAAGACGGCGCCCCTGGATGCTTCTGGGGGCTATCCCATTAGGCATTTGCGCTTGGTTGCTGTTTTCGCTGCCGGAGGGGTTGACTGGTGTCAAAGGTTTCCTGGCAGTATTAACCACATTTCTTTTACTTGATACCTGCCATTCTGCCGTCTCAATTGCCTATTATGCGCTGACACCCGAATTGACTCTTGATTATTCAGAGCGTACGTCTTTGACAACCGTGCGCGAGGTCTTTACGGTGATAGGCTATATCGTTGGGGCGGGAATTACCAAACTCCTGGCGGATATCTTCCAGAATGCGTTTAACATCACGACCCAGCAATCATGGAGCGCGATGGGAGCTACCTTTGGGGTTGTTGCAATTGCAACCATTATGACGACCGCACTGACTGTTAAAGAACGGAAACGGGAGGCATTCTCTCCGAATACCATGCCGCCCTTCAAGGCGTTTCTGACCACATTCAAGAACAGGCCGTTCATGCAGCTCATGGCAGCCCAGTTCCTGAGCAGCTTCAGCTTTACCCTGCTGACCACACTGCTTTCTTATTACGTGATTTATCAGGTCAAAATGGAAGGTCAACTGACCATTATCATGTTGATCCTCCTTCTGTGTATAGGCATATTCCTATTCCCCTGGCGTTGGGTATCAGAGAAAATCAATAAGGGACCATCATATGCGTTGGGCTTGTTCATTGCCAGTTTGGCAGTGATCACGACCTTTTTCTTACCAAACAAACCTACTCCATTGATCTATGTGGTGGTGGCAATAGCCGGGCTGGGTTTCTCCGGGCAGTGGGTCTTCCCATGGAGTATGCTGCCTGATGTGATTGAGTACGACCAGTTGCTGACAGGTGAGCGTCATGAAGGGATTTATTATGGCATGTGGCAGTTCCTGGGGAAGTTCACAGGCGCATTGGGGGTTGCTGTTAGCGGTTGGGCACTCAAGCTGTTCGGTTACGTCGCCAACCAACTTCAACAAACGGAACGAGCCTTGTTAGGGATTCGGCTGTTCTTTGGCCCGGTCGCGGCTGGCGTATTGATCATCAGCCTGCCGCTGCTGGTCTGGTATCCGATCAACAAGAAAACACACCAGGAGATACTTGATAAGATCGCTCAAAAAACAGAAGGTGAGAAACCCTAGGAGAATTTTGGCTTATCTTCTCCAAGCGTATCCTTGAAAACAACAATAAAGGAATCAGGATCGGCTGTTGGCTTGACCGTTTGGTTCGTTTGTGAAATCGCCCGATTTTTGCAGCTCTCTTCGCATTGACCGCAGTACGCACACCGACTTGGGTAATGGATTAATCGGTATCTCTCTCTGGATTCTCTCTGGATTTCCAGCGCATTGGCGGGGCAGTCTCGGATGCATATACTGCAGCCAGTGCATTTTTCAGGATCGATCATAATGACCGTGCCGCGAAAACCATGGGGCAGTTCTATGGGCGTGAAGGGATATGTGGTGGTATCGGGCGGTTTTATAAAAGCATCAATGATTGCTGAAAGGATGTGTGTGCGGTTTTTGAATCTAGGCATAGTTACTTAAATTCCCATAAGAACAACGGCGATTAATTGCAGCGAAGCCAGAGGAACCAATATTCTCCATCCCAGGCCAGCCACCTGATCGATCCTCAGTCTGGCAAAGATGGCACTTGCCATACTAAGGATGACGGTCAGGAGGATGCACTCAACAAAGAAGATCAGACTTGAGATGATTAGGCTGGGAAGAAACGACCAACTCAAGAACAAATTGATGATCAGGAAAATACCCACAACAGCTTGAATGTTCATTGTCAACCGCCAAAAAGCCAGTTTGATCCCTGAAAATTCTGTCAGGGGGCCAGCAACGATCTCTGATTTGGCACTGGGAATATCGAGTGGGTCGCGCTTTAGTTTTCCAATCAAGCCTACGATTGCCAGAAGGAATCCCAATGGCTGAAAAAGAGAGAAAGGGCCCATGTCAACCTGGCTGGCAATGATATCCTGGATTGACCATGATTCAGCTAAGATTGCCGGGCCACTGAGTGCCAGTAGAAAAGGGACTTCATAGGAAAAATACTGTAGGAGTGAACGGCTTCCACCTAAGATACTGTAAATACCAATGGAAGCGATACCAGCCAGGTAATACGCTAAAGTTGGGACGCTTAATAAGAAGAGGATCACAAACAGGTCACCTTCAAATCCAAAGCGATTGAATTGCGCCACGGGTACATAGATTCCCGCTGTCAGGACGGATGCCAATGAGATAATCGGCAGAGCTGCGAGGATGAAGGCATTTGAACCATGGGTCAGGATGTCCTCTTTGCTGATCAATTTAATCCAGTCTGCCAGCGGTTGATACCAGGGTGGGCCAATGCGGCGTTGAAATCGGGCTAATAATTTACGATCCAACCACTCGAACGCCCACCCACACATTACTTGAAAAAGCAGCCCGGGGAAGACCAATATAAAAGAAAGCGTTTGCAAGATCACATTCAACCTCAACGATCCGCACAAGCAATGCATAGATCGACCCCAGCCAGTACAACAGGGATGTCGGCCACCTGAATCTCTGATAATTTTTTTGTGAGAATCTCCAAAACTGGTAGGGAGGGTGTTCTGATCTTTAACCTGGCCGGTTGGTTTGTGCCGTCACTGCGAAGATAATAGAACAATTCTCCCCTGGGAGCTTCAGCCCGGACGATAACCCGCCCGGTTGGGACACTGCGGCGAGCGCGTACTTCTACCGGTCCATCAGGAATGACTTTTAGGATCTGTTCACAAAGTTTCATACTCTCATGGACTTCTTGAATGCGGACGACGGTCCTAGCCCAAGCATCTCCTTCTGGTTGGGTGATGATCTTAAAATTCAGGCGATCATAAGGCGGCAGCGGATCATCGCTGCGGAAATCGACGGCAACTCCTGACGCACGGGCGATTGGTCCAACAATGCCATATTGTTTTACCTCTTCCGGCGTAATTATTGCGACCCCTTGAGTCCGGGCTTTGATGGTTGAATCGTGCATGATGATCTCAAGAAGCTTTTCAACTTCATCATGCAGCTTACTGATATTCTTCTTGATCAGTTCAGCATGTCCAATATCCAGGTCGATCCGAACACCACCGATTTTATTGACAGCATGAGATACTCTTCCGCCTGAAAGTTCTTCCATGATGTCAAGGACCAATTCCCGGTCATGCCAGGTATGCATGAAAATTGTATCCAGACCGATATGTTTGGATAAGATACCAGCCCAAAGCAGATGGCTGTGAATCCGTTCTAGTTCGCATAATAATGCCCGGATATAATGAGCGCGTGCTGGGACTTCTAAATTCAGCAGGCGTTCAACTGCGGTACAAAATGCGGTTGTGTGGACATGCGAACATATCCCACAAATCCTTTCGATCAGGTGTACATTCTGGGTGTAATTACGGGAAACGGCAAGTTTTTCAATCCCTCGATGAACGTACCCCAAGCGCAGCTCGCCTCCCAGGACACGTTCTCCTGAAACGCTAATTCTTAGTGACAGGGGTTCTTTCAATAAGGGATGCTGCGGGCCAATTGGAATGGTGATTTTTTCCATAATCATTTTTCCTTTTTAATGAGCATCGGGGGTGCTCCCTTGTAATCGTCTGGCAGCAGCAATGCTGGGGTTGATTCCCTGTTCGCGAACCTGATGCCATACATTTCGGCTGCTTCCCTTTCATAAAAGTCCGCACCCGGGATAAGGCTTATGATTGAATCGAGTTCGGGATTTTTCGTGTCAAGTTTTACCAGGAGCGAGCAGCTAATATTCTCCCAAAAGTGATAAAGGGCATGAATGTAATCGGGTGCCGAGTTATCGATATCTATTGTGATCGTTGAGAGGTGGATCGATTCATGACCTTGTACGAGGAATTCTATGGTCTTACACAGTTGTGAAGAGGGGATTTCAATCACAAGTTCATCGTTGATGTACTCAACAAGCTGGCACGCCCCCTTGGTCAAGGAATTGATATCTGATATGATCTTGTCTATGGTTAATTCATTCATTTGGATAAATCCTTTCACGCAGGCTGACGAGTCCGTCGATAATCGCCTCAGGTCGGCAAGGGCAGCCTGGAATGTAGAGATCCACCGGCAGGATCTCACTCACGCTGCCCAGGACGGTTTCGCTGCCGTGGAAGATGCCGCCGGTGTTACTGCAGCTGCCTACCGCAACGACCCATTTCGGAGATGCCATCTGGGAATAGATTTGCCAGAGACCGTCCTTAATCTGGTGAGTGACAGGGCCTGTGCAGAGCAGGACATCAGCGTGGCGAGGGGTGGATTCGGAAAGGATTCCCAGCCTTTCAACGTCATAGCGCGGAGTCAATAGGTCAAGAATCTCAATATCACAGCCATTGCAGCTGCCTGTGTTGAAATGGATTATCCAGAGTGAATTCTTTTGAGCCCATCTGTATATTTTATTGATCAGTTTCTTGCTCACGGATCACTCCTTGATCATCTTGATTTGGTGTTGGACAATACGGATGCACTGATCCCAACCCCTATGATATAAACCAAACCGATTTTGTGGTTTTCCCAACTGAGAGGCATTGTTGAGATGACGAGAGCGCTGACATGGAGTATCCCAAATAAAAGTCCGATCCTGAAAAAATCCTGATAGGAAAGCCGGGCTTCACGGGGAGGAAGGCTTTGTCCGCCGGTGTAGGGGAGGAATTTTTCGTCTTCATCCGTGCCTTTGGAAGAATGTTTGGAAAGGACCAGGTAACCGATGGCTAATACCAGAATGAAGAAAATAAATACGATTGTTACATTCATGAGGATCCCTTTAAATTTATTCCAATCATTTGATGATCCCAATGATTATTTGCAGCCATGGTGTTGGATGAAAACTGACGATGATGTATAGAACACAAAACATATACACAGGAATGGTCATCCAAAGGGATGAATTTGTTATAAGTTGATTTGTGTCATCTGGTTGATCTCGCTCTTTGAATAGCCTGACGATCATGGGTAGATATCCTCCCAATCCAATGACTGAGGAGACCAGGAAGATGACCAACCCAATCATTGAAATAACGTCACCAGTAGAAATTGCTGAAGAAAATACCAGCCATTTCCCGGTGAATCCAGCAAGCGGGGGAATACCTGCAAGGCCGACAAGTGCAAAGCTCAACAAATAAGGTGCGTATTTCACCGTCTTTGGCGGATTGCCAGGGTCGTTGGCTTCTGAAACCTGTCGATCGTGTTCATAAATCCCTGCGGTCAGAAATGCGAGACATTTTGCAATGCCAGCGATCACGAACAGGAAAATACTCGTAGAAAATGCGGAATCCAATTGGTAATAATGTCCAATTCCCAAAGTGAACATTAAATAACCGGTATGAGTGATAGACGAATATGAAAGGAAGCGCCGGATATGCTTCTGAGTAAGAGCTTTGATTGAGCCCAATAACATATTGAGACATCCAAAGGCGATTAAAAACAATCCCAATTCGGATGACTCCATTCCAAGTTTTGTACAGGTGATCGAAACGATGAACAGGACACTTTTTGAAATAACCCCTGCGAGAAGGCCGCTAATAGCGCTTGGTGAATTTGAATAGACATCCGGCACCCAAGTGTGAAGGGGAACAACGCCAGCTTTGATGCTGAACCCAACCAAAAAACAGCCTGCTCCAATCCGAGTTGAGTTGTTAACGAGAGTTGAGATGACAGAAAGATCGGTGCTGCCCGTTCCCTTATAAATAAAATAGACACCCAAAAGAATGATCATTGTACCGAGACTGCTCATGATCAAATATTTGTATCCTGCGCTAACCGATCCTTCAGCTCTTGATTGAAAGGCAATCAGTGCGCTTGCCGTAAGATTACTTAATTCCGATAATAGGAATAGATTGAATAAGTCATTGGTAAAGAACATGCCGAACAAACCGGACAGGGATAAGAGGATCAATGGATAATAGAGGAGGTAAGTTGGCTCAGAGGAAATGGATCCACCCGAATAAATCGTGATCAGGATTGCTATGACCAGGATCGTCGCTGAGACGAAAGTCCCGATCACATCCGGCTGGAAGGTGACCCCTCCTGGACCAGCTGCGCCAAAAGAAAGAATATCGATATTAGAATCACCCATTATCCAGATCAATTGGATCAGTGAAACCAGCAGCAAAGTCGCAGTCAGTCCAGCGGTGATACGGTTGTCAAACTTAAGCAACCTGCCAATGACGATAATCCCAAAGGCACCGATAAACAGGGTGAAGAAAGGGAGGATGACATTGATCGCACCGGTCATAGTGGGCCTCCAACCAGAATTGCAGAAAGACCTTCCGTAGCCCAAGAGATCAGAGAACTGGGCAGCAACCCTTCAATAACAAGGAGTGCTGTGACAGCTGCTGTTGTGTATACAAGAAGCTTTGGCTGGTGCACTTCACCATCATGAAGCGTGAATTTCCCCAAGAATATTTTTCCGAAAAACCGCAGTGCATAAATGACGGTGAAAATCGAACCGAGTAATGTCAGGATGGTAAGGATGATTGGTTGACTGGTCTCGAATCCGCCAGAAAAAATCATCCATTCACTGTTAAATATCCCCAATGGAGGCATCCCCGAGATACCCAAGACGCCAATTGCTACACAGACGGTGGTCACCGGTAATTTCCTTCCCAAGCCACCCAGTCTTTCTATATCTCTTTCATTTGTGGCTGCGATGATGATGCCGACAACCATGAACAGCAGTGCCTTGACAATGGCATGATAGACCACGTGCATGATGCTTCCCACCATACCCTGCTGGGTCAAAGAACCGAGACCGAAAAGAATGTACCCCATCTGACTCACTGAACTGTACGCAATAATCCTTTTGATATCTTTCTCCGCGAGCGACATCAGTGCCCCATAGATTTCTGAAACTAAACCTGCAATCATCATCCATATGGAGAAATGTTCGAGAATTTCAAGGGAGAATAGAGCGATTGGGAACCGTAAGATCCCATAAGTACCCATTGAGAGCATAGCTGCAGCCAGGATGATTGTCACCGGCATGGGTGCCACGGTGTGGGCGTCAGGAAGCCAGATATGCAAGGGGAAGATGGCCATTTTCACACAGAATCCAATGATAAAGAATATCGTCAGAAGAGACTGGGTTTTTGGGGGGAGTGTGCTGGCTCCCAGGATAAGCTCTGAAATATTGGCTGTGCCAAGATTAACATATAAGGTAATCAGGCATATCAGCACGATTAACGAACCAATGTGAGTGATGATGAAATATTTCAAAGAAACCTGGGATCGCTCTTCTCCATGTCCCCAGATCAGGATAAGCAGGACCGATGCAAGAAGCATGAGTTCCCAAAATACATAAAACAGAAATACATCATTGGACAGAGTTGTCCCCGACATGCCCAGGCTGAATAACAGGAGTAGTGCGTAATAGAAGTTACTGGATTTTTCTCCAGTCTTTTCTCCCAGTGAATAGATCATGGCTGCTAAAGTGACAAGGATTTCAGTTAACAGGAAAACAAATGCCAGCCAATTTAATTCCAGGGAAAAAGAGATATTTATTTCGGCGATCCAGGGCAGTGAAAATTGAATCGCTTGACCTGTATTCAATGGCTTGAGCAACATTAATGTAAAGACCAGGGCGATGCTTTCACTGACGATGCCGATAAGCGCGGCTTGTTTCTTGGCAGCATTTCTCCAGATCAAAAGGATGATCACGCCAATGATCGGGAAAACGGTTATACCGGAGAGTAGTATTTGATGTGTGTCCATTTAATATCCCTTTTATGTATGCAGCAGGAAGAGCAGGACCATCAATAATAAGAAGGGGATCCAGATCAGGTCCCAGCGAAATGACTTATTGCTCGATTGATTTTCTTGTTGATCCAGCATTCGCATTGTGTTCTGAACGATTGATATTGTTTTCTTGGATCCGCTATTTTCGACTTCAGATAAAGTCCCTTTAGAAATTTTGACCATACTCTTTTTCGAATAGCCCCAAATAATTTCGAAGCTGTTCTCAATGGAATTCATGGCTCGGTTGGAAAAGGAAACGAAAAAAGAATTACTTTTATCCCAGAGGGTGTTCAGTGTTTTCTCGATGGAATTCATGAGAACATTGGCAAAGGAAACGAGAAATGCGCTGCTTTTAATCCAGAGGGTGTTCAGTGTTTTCTCGATCAGGTTGTGTTCTAATATGGAGACTTTTTTGGAAAAATTGCATAAGAATGGAAAGATGTTGTTTAGAATATTTCTCTCTACTCGTTGAGAGAACCATTCGATCCCCTTCAGGTTTCTCGTCCGGGATTGTTCAAGAAAATGATCGGCCCAAATCCCATCTGAAAGTTCCTGTCCTGTCTGGATGCTGATGTCCTTTGACGGACTATCTTGTGAGGGGATGAAAGTCTCTGAGAGTGACATAATTGACCAGAACAGAACGGCTCCTGTTAACAGGGTCCAGGTCAAAAGGACTGACAGCGGTTGATCTTGAAGTATGAGAATGACAACTATCATATTCAGCAGCCCGAAGGATATCGTTTGGAAGTGTTGAGCTCTTTTCGCTTTTGGGTTTGGTTCAATTAGTGTAATAATCCGGAGAAATAAGATTCCCCAGAGATATATTGCCAATGATTTCGATGGTAAAAACGCGGAGAGATAGATTGCCATTCCAGTCATGAGACTGAAGAACAGGGAGTTCCTGTCAGCACGAATCCATTTCAGCAGGTGGACAACCATCAGACCGATTGAGACAGAGACAGTAATTATGGGGATAAGTTTGATGAAAATCGTCTGAGATTGAATAATGGGCAAGACCCGGTAAAGGAGATACATGCCTAACGCGGGCATCAAGACAAAGGAAAGCCAATACACTGTTGTCCTTCGTTTAGCTTCAACGAAAGAAAGCCAGATAATAAATGGGAATGACGCAGTCTTGACAAGGATGGCGAGCAGGAAACCAGCTAGAACCCATGCATTGATTTGAAGCGGAAGCTCTGTCGCTGCGGTAATCATTTGTGAAATGTCGAGCGTACGGGTGTACTTCTGTAGGATTAAGATGGAACCCCACAATCCGATGTCCCCGAGACGTAAAATCACAAAGACTCCGCAGCACCGAAAGAAAGCTTTCCTATCATCCCAAGATTCAAAGGCTGTGAGGGCAACCATTAATCCAACAATTTCAAGGGCGATATATCGCATCATGAATTGACCGCTGAAGAAAGCCACAAAACCAAATGACAATGACAGGCAAAGGAGAATACCGTGGAAGCGGTTAATCTTATGGTTTGATGTTTCCTGATTGGCTCGTAACGCAAACCAGAGGAGGAGGATGACGATTGAGAAGATCCTATTGGGCGTGGAAGAAAAGCTGAGCGTGATCGCTTCGTTGAAAAAGGTCAGGCCAGTATCGAAGGATGCTTTTCCACCAAGGAGAATTAAGAGACTACTAAGTGTCATACAACTAACGAGGATATAATTTAAAACCCTCAGATGACTTTTATGGATGAGTAGATATAATCCCCCGATGAATATGGGCACAGAAAAAGTAAACAGAACGATGAAACCAGACCAATTACTCTTCATGCGGTTTTTCCTTTCGCATGAAGTGCGCAAGAAATTGGCGGTCAGTTCTCGGTTTTTTTGTCATCCGAACGACCATGGTCAACAATAATCCGATCACTATCGCTTCAACGATTAATGCGGATATGATCATTGTTTGGGGGGGATTGAGATCGTTGCGCTGCCAACCCACTGTAATCAACCCGAGGCTGATGCTTTGCAGCATAAGTTTAAGGCCGAATATCTGGCGAATGAATTCTTTTCGGACGAAGAAACACAGCAGACCGATAATGAACACGACGATCACACAGGCGTGTGAGAGATCAAGAAGCCATGCCGGTAAGACGAAGTCAGACATCTTTATCTTCCGGAGGTAGTATTGCGGCAATGGCGAGTGTTCCGCCAAAAACTAACCCAACCTGTGTGAGAAGATCAAATCCTCGGTTATGCCAGAACCACTGCTGAAAGCCGTTTTGATCCTCTGATTTCTGTTCGGGGTTTACCCAATGAAAAATTGCCAAGCCAAGAATGGTAATGATCATGCTGATGAGCATCAGTTTAGCAATAGAGCGCCTATTCATGTATCTTTATCCTCCCCTTTTTGCATAAGACTTGTTGCAATGATGAACAGGACACTAATCAGGCCGGCACCAACGCTCAATTCAAAAGCGCCTGCAAAAGGCGCGCCATACATGAAGAAAACAATGGATAATAATAGGCTGCCTACGCCAATAAACACAATCGCCCAGATCAGGTTTTTTGTTATTAGAACGATGACTGATGAAAATAAAAAACCGATCAGAAGTAAAGTTAAATAAATGGTAGGGTTGGTCAATTGCGTCTCCATAATCTCTCGTATGGGTAGTACGTAGTGATGGCCAACTTCGCCTGGTCAATTAATTGTATTCCGTGCTTTGATTCAAAAGAACAATTACTGTCCTGAGTTCAAGTCGCTACCATTGATAATATGTCATGTTCAAGACAATGGTATTACTCTTGATAAAACGGCTAGAAGAGGTTGGGCATTATTATAAAGAGTTTGGATACTTAAGTCAAATAAAGGAGTTACTGACTAATTATCTGAATTTATGTACGATAAGGGTGTTTTTTGGGGAAGGGATGAATGTATTTTCCCTTGTCTTCTCAGATGGTCTCCCGGATGATTTCGTCCAGGACCAACGCGATGCAGCCCAGCAGGGCGGCATCCGCCCCGTTTGATGAAGGAATGATCACGAGGTCTTCGCGCAAATCCGGTAAGCTGAATTTTTTCAAACCTTTCTCAATCCCGGGCAAGAGCATATCATATGCCTGCCCCAGAGACCAGCCCAGGATAATGCCATGCGGGTTGATCAGGTTGATGTAATGGCCAATCCCGTGGCCCAAATGTTCCCCTGCTTTTTCGAAGATGCTCCTGGCATCCTCATCGCCGGCTTCGCCCCTCTGAATGATTTCTTCCAGGTTGGTATTATCAGATTTGGAGAGCTCCAAATATTGTTGGACGATGACGTTGCGTCCAACTTTGGTTTCCAGGCAACCCCGTCTGCCGCAGCTGCAGAACTCGCCGTTTGGATCAATGGTGATATGACCGATCTCTCCCGCGTAACCGTCTGCGCCCCTAAAAAGATGCCCTTTGGATATGATGCCGCTCCCAATACCGATATCCATACTCAGGTAAATGAAATTTTCTAATTCTTTCCCGGCACCGAAATAATATTCCCCCAGAGCGGATGCGTTCGCGTCGTTCTCGGTGATGACCTGCACCCCGTATTTTTCCTGCCATTTATTACCCAAAGAGACGTCGCGCCATTTCAGGTTGGGTGCAAAATGGATCAGGTTTTCCTGGTCGCTGACCAAACCCCAGACAGCAATGCCAATCCCCATTAACGGCAGATCGCGCTTCTGCGCTTTTTGATGGGCAACCTCGATGAGTTTCTCCGCCTCATTCACATAATCCTCGTACTCGAGGCCTTCATCAAGCGTAATTCGTTCTCTCCAGATGGGCGTGGACAGGAAATCTGTCAACAAGATCGAGATAAAGTTGACACCAATTTCCAGACCAATTGCTGCGCCACCTTGCGCATTCAACGAAAGTAGGATGCCAGGTCTACCTCGTCCATTGCTGATAGATTCGCCCTCTAAGATCAATTTCTCGGCGATAAGTTCATCAACGATCCTTGAGATGGTGCTTCGAGTCAGCCCGGTTTGTTTTGCCAGGCTAGCTCTGGAAACCGAACCCTGAACGCGCAAGCGGTTCATGACCTGTGCACGGTTATGCCTGCGTGCGATGGTTTGATCGGTGCCTGAGCTTGTGTCGCGGTAATTTCTCATGATTATCCCTGATGGTTTCAATAAACGTCCCATGATGATGGATCACCGCATTGATCAACGAGCCTGTGATCTTTAGTGTGAGTTGAGTATTGATTAGGGTTTGCAGGGAACTGATTATTATCCATTGTATCCCTAAGCATTATAGTACACATATTCATGGTTGTTAATTTATAAAATAATTCGTTAATCAATTGTTCAAATAGTATTGACAAAAGCAGAAAACCTATATATAATTTGTTGCAATAGTATACAATATAACGCGCCGTAATGCAAGGGAAGAAAGATCAACTCCTTCTTCGGCGCAAGAATTTTTCAAGGATTTCGAGCTAATAAGCAAAGCTGAGTGAAATCGGATCTTAGGAGATAAGAAATTATGAGTGAAATCTTTACTGGAATCCCTGCCATCAAATATGAAGGCCCTCATTCGAAGAATAAGTACTCCTTCAGATATTACAACCCGGAAGAGATGCTGTTGGGCAAATCCATGCGGGACCAGCTGAAATTTGCTGTGGCTTGCTGGCATACCCTAAACGCTGAAGGTGTTGATATGTTCGGTGATGGGACGATGGATAAGAGCTTTGGTGGTCAGTCTCCGATGGAGACCGCACTCAAGCGTGTGGATGCCCTTTTTGAAATGCTGGAGAAACTGTCCATCGAATTTTATTGCTTCCATGACCGTGACATTGCCCCTGCAGGTGAGACGCTTGAAGAAACAAACCGTAATCTGGATACGATCACGGGGTATATTGATGGCAAGCAAAAAGAAACCGGCAAGAAATGTCTTTGGGGAACGTCAAATCTATTTGCGCACCCGCGCTACATGCATGGTGCCGCTACCGCTCCCAATGTGGACGTGTTCGTGTATGCTGCCGGGCAGGTGAAGAAGAATATTGATGTCTGCATTAAACTTGGCGCTTCAGGAATTGTATTTTGGGGTGGACGTGAAGGCTATGAGACCCTCTTAAATACAAATATGAAGGTTGAGCTTGATAATATGGCTCGTTTCCTCCATCTGGCAGTAACGTATGCACGCTCAAGGGGATATACGGGCGATTTTTATATCGAGCCAAAGCCAATGGAGCCAACCAAACATCAATACGATTTTGATGCTTCCACGGTGATTGGGTTCTTACGCAAATATGATTTAATCGATGATTTCAAGCTGAATATCGAAGCCAATCACGCCACGCTGGCAGGGCATACATTCCAACACGAATTGCGAGTTGCCCAGGATAATGGCGTTTTTGGCTCAATTGACGCAAACCAGGGTGATACCCTGCTGGGATGGGATACAGACCAATATCCCACAAATATTTATGATACGACCCTGTGCATGTATGAGGTTCTGAAAGCAGGTGGATTTGTCAATGGTGGGCTCAATTTTGATGCTAAGCCACGTCGCGGCAGCTTTACCTATGAAGATATCTTTCTGTCGTTCATCGCCGGAATGGACACCTTCGCACTTGGTCTGCGGGCTGCTCATGAACTGGTCCAGGATGGACGCCTGGATCAATTTGTTGAAGACCGTTATTCAAGCTGGCAGAGTGAAATCGGTCAAAAAATCGTGAAAAATCAGGTCACACTGGCAGAATTGTCTGATCTGGCATTGTCAATGGGTGAGGTAAAAACAAACACCAGCGGTTCGCAGGAATATCTTGAAACCATTGTCAACAACGTCATTTTTTCTACATTGTTAAAGGATAAATAAAAGTCCCATGAGATACTTACTCGGGATTGATATCGGCACGTCAGGAACAAAATCGGTCCTATTCGATCAGGAAGGACAGGCGGTCGCATCCAGTCTGAGGGAATATCCGCTCTATCAGCCCCAGAATGGGTGGGCGGAACAGGACCCCGATGATTGGTGGAATGCAGTTGTATGTTCCTGCCAGGATATTGTAAAGGAGTCCAGTGTCGATCCCGTGGAAATTGTTGGTGTGGGACTTTCCGGGCAGATGCATGGACTGGTGATGCTGGATGAGGATCATCGGGTGATCCGCAGGGCAATCATCTGGTGCGACCAGCGCACGGGTGAAGAGTGCGAACAGATCACGGAATTGGTCGGGCGCGAGCGGCTGCTGGAAATCTCGGCCAACCCGGCCCTGACAGGTTTCACGGCTTCAAAGATCCTCTGGGTTCGCAACCACGAACCTGAGAGATATGCCCGCTGCAGGAAGATCCTCCTCCCCAAAGACTATATCCGCTACAGATTGACCGGTGAATTCGCGACAGAAGTTTCTGATGCTTCAGGAATGCAGCTTTTGGATGTGAAGAACCGCTGCTGGTCCCAGGAGATCCTGGACAAGCTCGATATCAAAATTGATCTTCTTGGTAAGGTTTATGAATCACCTGAAGTCACCGGCAGGGTCACACCGGAAGCTTCAGATGTGACAGGCCTGGCAGTGGGGACGTTTGTGGTCGGCGGTGCGGGAGATAATGCGGCTTCGGCAGTCGGGATGGGCATTGTTGAAAACGGGCTTGCATTTGCTTCTATCGGTACTTCAGGTGTTGTTTATGCCCATACCAGCAAAATGAGGTTTGATCCCAAGGGGCGCGTGCATACCTTTTGCTGCGCGGTTCCTGGTGAATGGCATGTTATGGGCGTCACACAGGCAGCCGGGCTATCACTGCAGTGGTTCAGGAACAACTTCTGCGCAGAAGAGGTACAGGAAGCCCATGAAAAAGGCCTTGATCCTTACGAATTGATGACGGATGCAGCCTCAAAATCACCGATTGGGTCGAACCAGCTGATCTATCTTCCGTATTTGATGGGCGAACGGACGCCGCATCTGAACCCGGATTGCAGGGGCGTGTTTTTTGGTTTATCTGCCTCACACACCCGCGCTGACCTGACCAGGGCGATTATGGAAGGTGTGTCTTATTCACTGTTTGATTGCGTCAGAATCTTGCGAGAAATGGATGTCGCATTCGATGAGATCATGGCATGCGGCGGCGGGGGAAAGAGTGCCCTCTGGCGGTCGATGATGGCAGATATCTTCAATTATCCTATCAACACCATCGGTTCCTACAGTGGGCCCACGTTGGGCGTGGCCATTTTGGCTGGTGTTGGTGTTGGCGTTTATCCATCCGTAAAGGATGCCTGCCAGCTGATCATCAATAAAAATCAAGGAGTTGCGCCTAAAGCACAAAACCACAAGAAATATATGGAATTCTATTCGTTGTACTGCGATCTGTACCCTGATTTATTGGATGGGTACAAGACCCTGGCTGAGATCAGGAAAAACTAGGAGAAAAAACAGCACATGGACCAAATAGAAGTCATTCAGGTAGAGAATATCTCAAAAGCATTTGGACCAACCAAGGCTTTAACGAAAGTAAGTTTAGATGTCTGTAAAGGAGAAATCCGAGGCCTGATAGGTGAGAACGGATCAGGAAAGTCAACCCTCGCATCAATCATTGCCGGGAATTTGCAGGCAGATGACGGTGAGATGTTCCTTTTTGGTGAAGCTTTTTCACCAGCCAACAGCCTGGAAGCTTCAAAGTCCGGTATATCGATGATCGTACAGGAACAAGGAACAATTAATACGATTTCCGTTGCCGCCAATATTTTTGCCGGTCGGGAAGATGACTATGTCTCATGGGGCATCATCAACAGCAAGAAAATCAATCATGATGCTCAGGAGCTTCTGAACAACCTCGATTTGGGATATATCAAAGCAGAAATGATTGTCTCTACGCTTTCTTTTGAGGATCGGAAACTTGTTGAAATCGCGCGTGCGTTTTACAAACTCCCCGAATTATTCATTGTGGACGAGACAACAACCGCACTTCCTCAGAAGGGGCGGAATATTCTATATAAATTGATTGACCAATTAAAACAATCCAATAAGTCTGTACTTTTCATTTCACACGATATTGAAGAGCTTATCCAGGTATGCGATAACGTTACAATCCTCCGCGATGGTCAGGTCATTACGACCCTGCAGGGTAATGAGATGGAACCGCATCGAATGAAATCTTTGATGGTTGGGCGCGAGATCATCGATAACTTCTACAGGATGAACGAAGATTCCAAACCAAAGAGTGAAGAAGCCATTCTTTCTGTGAATAAGGTAAATCAAGGGATTCTTAAGGATGTTTGTTTTGATTTGAAGGAAGGGGAGATCCTGGGTATTGCCGGCCTTTCTGATTGTGGTATGCACGAATTGGGTAAGATCATTTTTGGGTTGATAAAACCGGACAGCGGTTCGGTCAGGGTGAGAAATGGTAAAAAAATTACTAATTCACAGGTTGCCATTCAAGAGAAATTGGGGTTCATGTCAAAGAACCGTGACAAGGAAGCAATCCTCTTATCCCTTTCGATTAAGGAGAATATTGTCCTTCCCTGCCTGGACCTATTGAAGAAAATCGGTTTCTTTATAACTCCCCGGAGTGAGAAAAAACTGGCAAAAACCTGGTGTGATAAGCTCAGTGTCAAAATGAGGAGTGTTGACCAGGCATGCTCTGAGCTATCTGGTGGGAATAAACAAAAGATAGTCTTCTGCAAATGGCTTGGAAATGAGTCCGAGATCCTGATCCTGGATTGCCCAACACGCGGCATTGATGTCGGCGTCAAAGAGGCTATTTATCGGATCATGGAAGAACTGAAAGCTCAGGGGAAGTCGATCATTATGATCTCTGAAGAACTCCCAGAAATTTTGGGAATGAGTGACAGGATCATAACGTTTAAGAATGGGGAAGTGACCCATACGTTCACACGCAGCAGCCAGCTTCAGGAAGCTGAAGTCATTCAGTATATGATCTGAGGAAAAATGGAAGAATTGAATACACTCCAGGAAAATGAGAAAAGTAGAAACATGTTCAAGAATAGCAAACAGGTACTGAAGGATGTGTCAGGTAAGATCATTCCATTTTTGGGATTGCTCGTCCTTGTCGTTTTCTTTAATACCATAACCAAAGGGAATCTGCTCTCCGCGAAAAACTTAACCCTGATCTTTAACCAGGGTTATGCTCTTTTCCTGGCATCCGCTGCAGCTGTGTTTGTGATGTCGACAGGCAACCTGGATTTCTCGATGGGTGCAATTGCCGGGTTTGCCTGTGCCTGTGCGACCCTTGCTGCGAAAGCCATTGCTCCTTGGGTATCCATCCCCGTGGCTATTCTGGTCGGCTGCCTGCTGGGTATGATTAACGGATTTGCTATAACGGTCTTAAGACTCCCGACCTTTATTGCGTGCTTGTGTATGATGTTCATCCTCATGGCGGGTACACAAAGCCTGATCGCGGGTTCAAGCATTATGATGCCGATCTCGATGATGATGTGGGAAGTTGATGTCATCAAGATCGTCCTGGCTGTCGTTTATTTTGCTTTGATGTTATTGCTTTTCAACTATACCAAGATCGGCAAGCAACTTAAAAGCCTTGGTGTATCCATTGAAGCCGCTAGACAGTCTGGCATCAACGTCAAGAAGATGCATTTCCTTGCTTACACACTCACCGGTGCGGCTTCGGGTTTGGCCGGGTTCTTCCTGATGCTGCGGACTGGTGGGGCAGCCACAACAACTGGACAGACGTTGACCACTGATGTCATTATGGCGATTGTCTTTGGCGGGATGTCCATCAGCGGTGGTGCAAGTTCAAAGGTCAGTGCAGCACTTCTGGGGACATTGGTCGTCTCTGTTTTGAACAATGGGATGATCCTGGCTGGTTATGGCGGTACAACTCAGCAGCTTGTCAAGGGTTTTCTGTTCCTTGTAATCATTGCCGTCTCTCTCAAACGAGACAAAGACACGATCATCAAATGATTAAATAATTGTAAGGAGGAAGAATATTTGGAGATAAATCACGATACGAGTGTTAGGAAGTCAGTAAGTTTGAGGAAGAGAGAATATTCATTCAAGATATAGAAATGAGGTAAAAGTGAAAAAGATCACAATCATATCAGTAATTTTATTGACCGTTGTTGGTCTTCTGAGTGGCTGCGCCACCGCGAATACAGAAGATGTTAGCGAAGCGGTCGTAGAAGAGGACGAAGTTGTTGAGGAAATCGCTGAGACAGAAGAAGAAGCTGCGGTTGTTGAGGAAGTCGCAGAAGAAACTGCTGCCAGTGTAAAACCCTTTAAATACGGCTTCATTTCCTGGGGTACAGCTGACGAACATGGTCGTACACTTAACGAGGCACTGAAGTGGGCTGTTGAAGCAGCTGGTGGTGAATTTTTATTAGATGGCACTGCATGGACTGCCGAGACACAGATCGCCGCTGCTGAGAATCTTATCCAATCAGGCTGCGATATCATCAGCTTTTGCACGTACGCTGGTGAGGCAACCGTCCCCCAAATTTCCAGGCTCTGCCAGGAAAATGGTGTTTATTGGTCAATGTGGGACACAACGATTTCAGATCCTGAAATTCAAGCACTCATTGATGAAGACCCATATTATGTCGGCACAACGAATGAAGACCAATATCAAGCTGGTTATGACACCATGAAGCACATGATCGAGCAAGGGGCTTCCAAGGTGATCGTTTTCAAATACGGTGTGAATGTGCCAACCTGTGATGAACGCGTTGAAGGCGCACAGGCAGCCGCAGATGAGTTTGGTGCGGAATTCGTTTATGAAGTTGTTGCCCCAGAAGACTATGCAAAGGCAGCGCAGGATGCCATAACGGCTTTCCCAGAGGCAGATGCTGCTTACATGGCAGGTCGCGGACAAGAAGCTCCCTCCGTCGCTGCAGCCTTTGAGGCTGCTGGCGTTGAAGATTACGTTCTCGGCGTCTTCGATTATGGCGATCAGATGGGTACGATGTTTGAAAACGGTCAATTAACCATCAGCAATGGTGGCCACATGGTCACTGCCACATTCACTGCTCTGATGGGAATCAATGCATTCTTTGAAACACCGTTGAGCGAAGAGAAAATTTTTGTTACCATCCCCTATTTGACTCTGACCAGTTATGATGATTTTCTGGTTTACAAGGAATATGCCTCCGAAGGTGCGGCTTATTCCGCAGAAGAACTTCAACAAATGTTGAAAGTCTACAACCCGGATTTAACACTTGAAGATTTCCAGGAGTACGTCTCACGGTGGAGCGTTGCGAACATCGTTGAAAGAAAAGGCGGCGAGTAAATTTTCGCGATAAACTAATTTTGCTGAACAAGGTGTTATTGTTATGAGAAAAATGAACAAATTCATCCAGGTATTAAAGCGGATACTACTCACGATTGCTTTACCTTTGGTCGTGTATGTAATTTTGGGTTGTCTTCGGCCTGATGTTTACTTCCAATGGAAGACATTACTTATGTTATTGACCCAGGCCATCCCGTATACAATTATTGGTTGGGCAATGATATTTGGAATGTCTGTTGGTTTGTTTGACTTCAGTGTTGGATCAATCATTATCCTGGCAAGTTTTGTCGGCATCCATATGTCGCAGCTGTATGGCCTGGCGGGATTTATTCTGGGTACGCTTTTCGCTGCTCTGATTATGGGGTCATTTACAGGTCTGGTTTTTGCTGGGTTGAGAATACCGTCCATTATTACAGGTTTTGCAGCATTGTTGATCTTTGAATCAATTGCGACAACCTATCAAAATTCATTTGAGAATATCATTACAGATGAAATAGCAATTTTTGGTCGGTCCCCTAGAATTTACATCGTTGCTGCAGTAACGTTTGTCCTTGTGTACGTCTTATACAATAACACCAAGTTCGGCTATCAAATCAAAGCGATTGGCGGAAATGAAGTCGTAGCAAAAAATATGGGGATAAAATCAATCCGCCTGAAACTACTTACGTACATCGTCAGCGGATTCTTCCTTTGGATTGCCAGTATGGTCAAAGTGGGGCACTCGGGGGTTGTTAGTGCGGCCGTCAATATGAGCAGTATGTTCCAGGTCTTCACGCCGATGATGGGTGTGATGATCGGAATGAACATTACATCCTGTAACCCAATCATCGGTGTCTTGCTCGGTGAATTGACTATCACCATTGTGAGTTCTGGATTGGTTTCGCTCGGGATTGAATCAAGACTCCAAAATGTGTTCGTGGGCTTATTTCTGCTTATATTCATTGGGATCAGGCTGAACTCACAGAATATCGATTTGAAAAAAATCTTCATAAAAAAGAACGCAGGTTTCCAACCAGAAGGGAAATGAAATATGTTTGTTCAAGAGAATGGAAAACTATTTTATAGATTTGATAATGAGACCATCTGCATTGAACCCTGGGGAACGAATGCTCTCCGTGTACGGGTCACAAAGAATGCGGAATTCACGGATAAGGATTGGGCATTAATCGAGCCTGAAACAAAGAAGGCTGAGATCGTCATCAAAGAAGAAGAGGTCAAGGGTGGTTCATCCCTAGATAGTTTCTTTGGCGCACCATCTAATACCACTGGCACGATCACAAATGGAAAGATAAGCGCGAAGATTGATGGCAAAGGTACGATCATTTTTACGAACCAGAAAGGTGATATTCTCCTTGCAGAAAACTGGCGCAGACTTAAAGATGATCCCAGCATGTCTTTGAACCTTGCCGGGCGAGAGTTAAAGCCTATTGAAGGTGAAAATTTCAAAGTCACCATGCGGTTCAAAGCTAATGATAAAGAAAAGATATTTGGCATGGGTCAGTATCAGCAGACTTATTTGGATATGAAAGGCTGCTCGTTGGATTTGGCACACAGGAATTCACAGATTTCGATCCCATTTTATCTCTCAAATATCGGATACGGTTTCTTATGGAACAATCCAGCCATTGGAGAAGTCCATTTCAGCAAGAACGGTACGGAATGGGTTGCAGAAAGCACCAAACAGGCTGATTACTGGATCGTTGCCGGTGATACACCAGCAGAGATCGAAGAGAGTTATGCTGATGTGGTCGGGAAGGCGCCTATGATGCCTGATTATGGGATGGGCTTCTGGCAGTGCAAATTACGCTACCGCACGCAGGATGAACTGCTTTCTGTTGCACGGAAGCATAAAGAATTGGGTTTGCCCCTGGACGTGATCGTGGCGGATTTTTTCCACTGGCCGAAGGAAGGCGATTATAAGTTTGACGAGAAATACTGGCCGGATGTTGAAGGGATGTGCAAGGAATTGAAGTCGATGGGAATCGAACTGATGGTTTCCATCTGGCCGACCATTGACTATCAATCCGAAAACTTCGCTGAAATGATGGAAAAGGGGTATCTCGTACGCACTGAAAAAGGCGTGCGGGTGACGATGACACTGCTTGGCAATACAGTTTTCATGGATACAACCAATCCTGGCACGCGAGCCTTTGTGTGGAGCAAGGCAAAGAAGAATTACTGGGACAAGGGCGTGCGTATCTTTTGGCTTGATGAAGCCGAACCAGAATACACAGTATATGATTATGATAACTACCGCTACTATCTGGGGACTGATCTGGAAGTTGGTAACATCTATCCGGCAATGTATGCCAAAGGCTTTTATGACGGCATGAAGGAAGCTGGCATGGAGAATCCCCTCAACCTGCTGCGTTGCGCCTGGGTTGGCAGCCAGAAGTATGGCGCGCTTGTGTGGTCTGGTGATATTGACTCCACCTTCCACAGCTTCCAGCGCCAGGTCAGGGCTGGCCTTTCCATGGCGATTGCAGGAATCCCCTGGTGGACCACGGATATCGGCGGTTTCCATGGTGGAGCAACAAAAGATCCGGAATTCAAGAAACTGCTCCTGCGCTGGTTCGAATATGGCTGCTTCAGCCCTGTCTTCCGGCTGCACGGCAACCGTGAACCCATGATCGGAATGGAAGAGATGATGACCACGGGTGCTTTCCCCTCCGGAAACGATAATGAGGTATGGAGCTTCGGTGAGGACGCCTTTGAGATCATGAAGAAGTACCTATTCTTGCGTGAAAGGATCCGTCCTTACGTTTCCGAGCAAATGAAGGCGGCTCACGAAGTGGGTACACCTGTCATGCGCCCGTTGTTCTATGACTTCAACGAAGATGAGAAGGCTTGGGATGTCGATGACCAGTATATGTTCGGACCGGACATCCTGGTGGCTCCTGTGATCGAAGAGGATGCTGTAGAGCGCAGGGTTTACCTGCCCTCTGGTGCAACATGGAAGAATGCCTGGTCTGGTGAGGAATTCAATGGCGGTCAGGAGATCAAAGTCGATGCGCCGCTGGACGTGATCCCGATATTCCTTAAAGACGGTGCAGATATTCCGATCAAAGCATAGAAACAACAAAAAGGTTGGATAGAGTAAGAGTATGGCTTAAGGAATTTGTATCTACTCTCTACTAGTTTGTGATGTTCAGTAAAATCCGCGATTTCAAGCGGATTTTATTGATTCTTGGGTGCGTGATGGATAGAGCTTTGAAAATGCTTGGATGATCGGTGTAATGGAAAAAGAGACTTATCGCGAGTATATGGCCTGGATGTTTGAGAACTATGAGGAAGGGGGAAGTGTAAACAGCGATTTTTCCTTTGTCATCTGTAAGTTATCTATGAAATTAGACCCTACAATAACCTTTACACATTACAACCCTCCGGATGAAATCTCTTCGGACATGGAAATTAACCATTTCCCGGAAGCTTACAAACGGCTTTTTGACGAATACAGTACGGTTTGTGAATTGAAAAAAGAAGAATAAACTGTTGGGGGTGGAGAATTCGATATTACTTGTGAATAAATCCATGCCTTGCCAAACCTCATGGTGCTGAGCCAGGACATTGATTCCTTGAAATCTATGCATTCGTATGCTATAATACGATTGCATAGATTAGTCGACTTGTCTTTTTTATTGAAAATCTTGAAAATGATAAACAAATCCATAAACCAAAATTAGGTAGAAACATCCATCTCCGATTAGTTATTTGTGAAAGGAGGTAAGGATACTCAGATTTCAGTTCGATCCAACCGAATTAACCTATCAAAACCATGAGGAGAATAATAAGATGCGAAAAAAGTTAATTGTTGTGAGTTTGATTGTTGTATTTGGGATTTTGTTGGCCGGATGCCAAGCTGCAGCTGATAAAGAAAAATCTGTTGCCCTCGGTATGTATTTCCGCCGTGATGAATGGTGGCAGGATCTTGAGAAGACTGCGAAAGAGACAGCAGAGGATAATGGCTTGGAATTCTTTGTGGCGGATGCTGATGGTGATAGTGCAGTTCAGCTTCAACAGATTGAGACTTTTGTATCACAGGATGTGAGCGCGATTGTCTATGCTCCTGTAGATGTTACCGCCACGAGTGACGTCATAGCGGAGGCACATGATAAGGGGATCGCAGTAGTTTGTATTGAACTCTGCCTTGAGGATCTTTCAAACGTGGACGCCTGGGTTCAGTTTGATCAGGTTAAAGCAGGCTATGATCTTGGTGTTCTCGCCGGAGAGTTTTTAAATGAAAATTATGGCGGTGAAGGTAAAGTTGCTATCCTTTGGGAACCCGGGAACCTGGTTCACCAGATGCGCTACGAAGGCTGGAAAGAAGGTTTATTAGAAACCGCTCCAAATGCAGAGTATGTTGCTGAACAGGATGGTAAGAGCAATCGGGATGTTTCCATGTCAATTGCTGAAAATGTATTAACAGCAAATCCTGATACGGTGATTTGGTATCCAATGGTTGAGGAAATGGCATTTGGTGTGATTGCTGCCTTGGATGGTGCTGGCGTTGATCCTGCCACTGTGGCTGTCTATACTGAAGGATGGGGTCAGGAAACATTTGACAATATGGCTGGCGATAAACCATACTTAAAAGGTGCTATCATAACGCCTTCTACGATTTTAGCTGAAGCTTCAGTCCAGGCTGTCGCAGATTATCTAAATGACGGAACTCCATTCACCTTCGAGATGAATTTGGGGACAGATGTTGTCACCACAGAAAACGCTGTTGAATATTTCACCAATCTGGGTTATACAGCCCCTTAATTAAAATAAATACTAAAAGACCACATCGCTTTGGGTTATCCGAAGCGATGTGGTTCCTACATAGAGACCCTATAGTCGGGATTTTTTGCCGAGGATTTAAATGGAAAACCAAGATTCTACTCAACGAAATTTATTAAAGGGATTCCGTAAATTTATTACAAAGTCCAGTCAGGACTATGCAATTATCTACATTCTCCTGGGATTAACCATATTACTTTCAATCATTGCGAGGAACTTCCTTTCAATAAATAATATGGTGAATGTCTTTCGTCAGTCAGCAATATTTGGAATCCTTGCTGCGGGAGAGTTTTTTGTCATTATTTCAGGGATGATTGACTTATCAATCAGTTCGACAGCGGCACTATCTGGGATCATTTTTGCGATGATCATTAAAGCGGGGGGGATTGGGATGTGGCCGGTGGCTATCCTGGCGGGATTGGTCTCGGGTGTTATAGTGGGATGGATCAATGGTTTTCTGGTGGCGAAATTAAAGATTCCTGCGTTTATTGCTACCCTCGGCTCATACTTATATGTCCGGGGCATTGTTTATATGTCAACCAATGCCTATCCGATCGTTTCATTGGACGATGGTTATAATTTCATTGGGCGGGGCTTTGTTTTAGGAATTCCATTCCCAATCGTTGTTATGGCTGTGGTTTATATCGTGTCTATTGTACTTTCTGAAAAGAAGAAATTGGGACGATTTTTTTATGCAATCGGTGGTAATGAAGAGGCCGCATATCTTAGTGGGATTAAGAGTGACAGAATTAAAACATTAGCATATATTGTCTGTGGTTTTATGGCAGCAGTTGCCGGAATTATTCTTATGTCTCGTCTTGGTTCCGGTCAGCCGAATGCGGCAATTGGATATGAATTTGAGGCTATTATTGCCGTTGTTCTGGGCGGTGTGAGCTTCTCTGGAGGAAAAGGGAAAGCCCTCAATGTGCTATTTGGAACTTTGTTCATTGCAATGCTGGTCAATGGTATGACTATAATGAATATCAATCCGTTTGCACAACAGATCATCAAAGGTGTCGTTTTCATTCTTGCAATTTGGAATGATGTCTTGCGAAATAAGCCTTCTCGATAATCAGGATCTAATATGGCGACTGAACCAATACTTAAGGTAAAAAAAGTTAATAAACACTTTCCGGGCGTTCAGGCATTGAAGGATTTCAGTGTCACCATTCATGAGGGAGATATTCATGCCCTTGTGGGAGAGAATGGAGCAGGAAAGTCAACGTTGATCAAGATTATCGCTGGCGCTTACCAAAAAGATAACGGCGAAGTGATATACAATGGCATTCCTTTGGGGGAAGTGGACCCAGTTGACTGCATCGCTAAGGGAATCAGTACCGTTCACCAGGAATTAAAATTGGTTGAGGAATTGCCAGTCTTCGAGAATATTCTCTTAGGGGCTCCGGTTGAACGAAAAACTCCCTTTGGCAAGTATGTTGATTGGAAACAATCAAAAGCGAAGGCGCAGCAGCTCATTGATTCAATGGATATTGATATTGATATTAATGAGATTGTTGCCAACCTCAGCATCGCCAAGAAACAAATTGTGGAGATCTGTAAAGCTCTCAGCCGACAAGCTAGATTGGTCATTATGGATGAGCCCTCAGCCACTTTGACGGAAAAAGAATTGGAGATCCTGTTTCGGATTATTAAACATTTGAAGGAACAGGGAATTACCATTATTTACATTTCCCATAGGCTTGAAGAAATTTTTGAGATTGCTGATCGAGTAACGATCATGCGAGATGGTGAACATATTATCACTGACGATGTTGCTAATATGAATAGAAAGAAACTAATTTCCTACATGGTCGGTCGGGAGATCGATAATATTTATCCAGATCGTCACAAACAAAACAATAAGGTCTTATTGACTGTTGATAATTTGTCCATCGAAGGCTTACTTCATGATATTAGTTTTCAAGTGCATGAAGGGGAAATATTGGGCATTGCTGGTTTGGTGGGATCTGGTAGGACGGATCTTGCAAGAGCAATATTCGGGGTCGATAAAATGACGTCTGGCCGGGTATATCTGCGAGATGAACAACATGGAATTAAGAATATTCAGGAGGCTATCAATAATAAAATTGCCTTGGTCCCTGAAGACAGAACCCATCAGGGTATCGTTCCAGACCTTACTGTAGGGATGAATATTTCCTTGGTTGGGATTGACCATGTGATAGAGCGGACTTTCATTAACTCGAAAACTGAAGTCAGCAAAACGAACCAGTTAATCAAACAACTCAGAATACAAACACCAAGTAATCATCAAAGCATCAAGTTCTTGAGCGGGGGTAATCAGCAGAAATGCGTTCTTGCTAAGTGGCTCTTTGTCGAATCCGATCTGCTGATTTTTGATGAACCTACTCGTGGTATTGATATAGGAGCGAAACAGGAGATCTATCGGCTTTTGGTCGATTTGGCAGCTCAAGGAAAAGGGATTATCATGATTTCTTCTGAACTGCCGGAAATTCTTGGTATTTCACACCGAATTATTGTCATGCATGATGGAAAGATCACAGGAGAAGTTTTTCCTGAAAACACAAGCCAGGAGGAAATTATCCACCTGGCAACCATCTAGGAATTTCAAAAATATAACTAGTGTCCTGAAAGGAGATATTTATGAAAGCGGTAAGAAAAATGCGGAAAGGGAAGGGCAACGTCGAGCTTGTTGAGGTTCCTGAACCTATGATCGGTGATGATGATGTATTAATGAAAGTTTGGGCAGCTGGCGTTTGTGGCAGCGATTTGAACATCCAGAACGATGTCCATTTTTATCGTGCGCCGGTTACACTCGGGCATGAATATTCCGGAATTGTTGTGGAAAAAGGTAAGAACGTCAAAGATATTCAGGTCGGAGACAAAATTGTTTCTGATATTGAAGCACCTGGTGGATGGCTTGGTGTGGAACAGGATGGTTCCTATGCATCTTTGATGCGGATCCATCAGAGTGTGGTCCATGTTTGTCCTCCTGAAATGCCGCTTGATGCAGCCGCTCTGGTTGAGCCGGTCACAGGTGGAATGCTGCATTGCTTGCAGGAACGCAATACGATCAATGCAGGTGATTTTGTCGTCGTAATTGGCCCAGGACCGATGGGGATTCTTGCTGTCCAGTTCGCAAAAATCCGCGGAGCTAGGAGCGTCGCTCTGGTTGGCTTAAGGGACGATGTTGAACGGCTGGAAGTTGGTAAGAAGGTTGGCGCAGATCATATATTTATCTATGAAGATGACCCACTGGAAGAATTGCTGGACCTATCGCATGGTGGCGCAGAGTTCGTTGCCGATTGTGCTGGCACTCAGGGTGGAACCCAATTAGCGATCGATGTTGCCAAGCCGGCTAACACCGGCCCTGGTGGTAAAGGTCGGATTGCCTTGGTTGCGATGTGGGGGCAGCCCATCACACTTAATTTCGACAAAGTCGCTATGGGCCAACTTTCACTTAATGGCGGCTGGAGTTGGAACGGCCCTGAAAGCTGGGAAAAGGCGCTTGAGTTTCTCTCTCGCGGTGTGATTGACTACAAGTCAATGATCACGAACCGGTACAAGCTGGAGGAATGGGAAACAGCCTTTGCGAATTTGAGAGCGAAGAAAGACGTGAAAGCTTTTATTCATCCAAATGGAACGGATTGGGCAGACTAAAACAACCCTGAAGAGAGGTTACCCTAATGGACCATAACCTTGCTGAATTTAAACTTAAATTGGAGCGGATTAACGCCCTGATGGCGGCAGAAAATTACGGCGCAGTTGTTATTGGCACGCAAACAAATTTCTCCTGGTTATCTTGCGGGAAAACAAGCCGAGTCCTGCTCACAACGGATCAGGCGGCCGTGTATTTAGTCATTACTGAAAATGAACGGTATGTTGTGGCGCATACAATGGATGGGTCGCGGAATCTGGAAGAAGAACTGGAAGGTATGGGTTTCCTGCCAGAATTCCGATTATGGATTGATGAAACGCTTGAAGAAGTTGTATTGGGCTTGATTGGCAATCAAAAATTTCTTTCCGATGTGCCCCTGGGAGATAATCCTGGTCAGCCAGCAGCGTTTTACCAACTTCATTACCCGTTAACGGAAGGAGATATGCAGCGCTATCGAGAAATAGACTCGACTGCCGAAAAACTTATGCGGCGTGTGGTTGACCGGACCAAACCAGGCATGCTTGAAACAGATGTTGAAGCCATGATGCTGTGTGAATATGCTAAGGAAGGTTACTTCCCGATAGTTTTGCTGGTTGGCAGTGATGATCGGTTATTCAAGTACCGTCATATGATACCCAAACCAAAACCGATCGAAAACTACCTGATGATCGTGATAGCCTTCAGAAAATATGGATTGAATGCCGTGCTGACGCGCTCAGTTTATTTTGGTGACCATTTGCCCGAGGACATCGGTAGGAAATTTGAGGCAGCAAGCATCATCGAGGCAAATTGTATTGCTCACTCCACCCCGGGTACAAAATTTGAATCAATTCTTCAAATGCAAAAAGAACTTTATGCGGATTTAGGTTATCCGGAAGAGTGGAAAAATCATTTTCAGGGCGGGATTACGGGTTATGTGGTTAATGATTCGACCCTGTGCTTTGATCCGAAAGCTACTATGGTTCGGGATCAGACTTACAACTGGTTCATTACAATTACTGGTGTAAATACTGAAGACACCTATCTTTCGCATGGTGAAGATGGCGAAATCCTCACGGCAACGGGCGCTTGGCCTCTCAAGACATATCAGACGCGGAATAGGAAAGAGATCCTCCTTCCGCAGATATTAATGAAATGAAACTTTTCTCTTTGGGCTGTCTGATGCCCTATAAGGCAAAAGACAGTGGGATCGATGATTAGTTTTATTGAGATAAGCTTGGAAAAATTTATTTGGTGAAATCATTACAAAGAAGAAGAAAATCTAAAAATAGTGAATGGCTTATAGATTCGTTTGAATAATAATTTGCATGTAAGCTCAAAAAAGCCACTGGAGGATGATAGTATGAATGCGACAGATCCGATTATGGAAGTAACTGGTGAAGATCTTCTCAAAATTTATGAAAATATGGTAAAGATCCGGATGTTTGAAACAAGGGAATACGACCTTATCCAAACTGAGCAGGAAGGTTTTGCTCACTCGTATGTTGGTGAGGAGGCTATCGCTGTCGGAGTCTGTTCTGCCCTGCGAAAAGATGATTACATCACCAGCACCCATCGCGGTCATGGGCACATGATTGCCAAAGGGGGCGATTTAAAACAGATGTACGGCGAACTATATGGCCGTGTAGATGGTTACTGTCAAGGTAAGAGTGGTTCTTTGCACATCGCTGATTTTGAACTGGGTGTATTAGGCGCGAACGGCATCGTCAGCGGTGGTATACCGATCGCGGTTGGCGCGGGTTATTCCATTCAAATGCGAAAAACAGACCAGGTAGCTGTTGCGTTTTTCGGTGAAGGTGCGATGAACCAGGGACTGTTCCATGAGGCAGCCAACATGGCTTCGGTCTTCCATCTCCCAGTGATTTTTATTGTTGAAGTTAATCACTGGCAATGCGGTGTCCGCTATGAGACTGTTTATCATGACGAAGTGATAAATGATGTATCAGTCCGGGCGAAAGCCTACGGGTTCCCGGGAGTCAAAATTGATGGTAACGATGTTGTTGAAGTTTTCAACACCGCAAAAAAAGCCATTGCCCATGCCCGAAGCGGAAAAGGTCCCTTCATGATAGCTTGCTACACTTATCGGATTGGAACCCATTTCATGGGAGATATTGATATCCGTCCGGAGAGTGAGGTTGAAGAATGGCGGAAGAAAGATCCAATTAACAATCTTGAAAAGCGCATGGTGAGATCCGGCTTATTGTCTGGCGCTGAGATAGAAGAAATTAAAGACAAGGTGAATGCCGAAGTGGAAGGCGCTATTGAGTTTGCAAGAATGAGTCCCGAACCCGAACCAGAGTTAGCGCTCAAACATGTCTATGCTAAATTTCCATAAACAACAAATCGAACTGAGGAGAGATTTGATATGAGAACAATAGAATTCCGCCAGGCAATTCGTGAAGCTATGTCAGAAGAAATGCGAAAAGACCCTACTTTATTCTTACTCGGATATGATGTTGGAGAATATGGTGGAGAATTCCGGGTGTCAGGTGATATGTTTAAAGAATTTGGCCCTCGCCGGGTACAGGATACACCGATCAGCGAAAATGCTGAAGTCGGGCTTGCGGTGGGCGCTGCCATTACTGGCTGCAAAGCGATCGTTGAAATCCCATTCATGGATTTCATTCCGATGGCGATGGATGCCATTGTGAACCAGGCAGCTAAATTTCATTATACTTTTGCCGGTCAGCGTTCTGTTCCGATTGTGATTCGCACAGCTCAGGGTGGATACATCCGAGCTGCAGAACAGCACTCACAATGTTTTGAGAACTGGTTCGTCAATGTTCCAGGGCTCAAGGTTGTCATGCCATCCACGGGATATGATGCCAAGGGGCTGCTAAAAACCGCTATCAATGATCCTGACCCAGTGGTTTTTATTGAACACAAGTACATGTACCCCTTCAAATTCGAAGTACCGGAGGAAGAATATTCAATACCTCTGGGGTCAGCGGATATTAAACGCGAAGGTAGTGATGTCACCATCATTGCGACATCATATATGGTCCATCTGACACTCAATGTGGCAGAGAAACTGGCTAAGGAAGGGATATCGGTTGAGGTGGTCGACCCGCGCAGTCTGGTCCCCCTAGATGAAGAAAAGATCCTAGATTCGGTCAAGAAGACTAACAAAGTTGTCATTGTTCATGAAGCCCATGTTCGTGGTGGATGGGGTGGTGAGATGGCTGCTGTGATCGCTGAGAAGGCATTCTATGACCTTGATGCACCGATCGTGCGAGTTGGTGCAAAAAATGCTCCAATCCCGTTCCCAAAAGTTTTAGAAGAGCACGTTTTGCCGAGTGAAGCAGATATTGAAACAGCTATTCGGCAAGTTATAGTGTAAATGAAAGGTATGCATTCCATGATTACAAGAGTCATCATGCCTCAACTGAGCCTGACCATGCAAACCGGTACTGTCACCCAATGGATGAAATCTGTTGGAGACAAAGTGGCTGCTGGCGATGCGCTCTGTGTCGTTGAAGGTGATAAAGCCACCATTGATGTCGAATCGCCCGTTGATGGTTACCTGATAAAGGCATTCGCTGAACTTGATGAGGAATTCCCCGTTAAACAACCGCTTGCCTTAATTGGTGATTCACCAAATCTTCAGGATTACGATGAAGAGGAATTACAGGATGCTTCGATTACCGCAGCAGCAAAAAAAATCAAAGAACCTGATAAAAGAGTGGACCTGAGTCCTAAGAATACTGAACATTCGGGCCAGATTAAGGCATCACCGATTGCCAAGCGGCTGGCGAAGGAACATAATATTGACATTTCTCTAGTTACAGGAACCGGCCCGGGGGGCGTAATCGTAAAGGAAGATGTGTTGGTTTTTATATCGAACCAGTCTGAGGACTCCTCACCGGAAGTTCGGGGAAAAACACAGCCCTTATCCGACCTGGAAAAGGTGCTAGCCAGCAAGATGAGTTTGAGCAACCAGGAAATTCCTCATTTCCATCTCGCCATCGATTTGGATGTGACGAAAGCCGAAGCACTCAGAAAACAATTGAATGACCAGCCTGAACTGGAAAAACATATTACTCTGACAGATATTTTCGTCTGGGTGACGAGTAGGGCACTTCGGAAGCATTCGAGACTAAATGCTACTTTCATGGACGGTCAGATTTTCCTCTATGAACAGGTAAATATCGGGCTCGCAGTGGATACACCCAAGGGCCTGATCGTGGTTGTGATCAAAGATGCAGATAAGAAATCATTAACTGAATTGGCTGATGCGAGATCCGAAATTGTAGCCCGGGCTGTTGACGGTGAACAAACCCCGGATGATCTTTCCGGCGGAACTTTCACGATCACCAACCTTGGTATGTTCGGGATAAAAAGTTTTTCCCCCATCATAGTACCTGGCCAGGCAGGGATCCTTGGCGTCGGTTCCGTTCAGGAGCTAGAGAAAAGGGATGAAGGAGTTTTTACGGGGATAAAAACGATCAACGTTACCCTCGCTTGCGATCACCGAATAGTTGATGGAGTTGAAGGAGCAAAATTCCTGAAGGATGTCTCTGAAAGCTTTTCGGCTCCTGGATCTTGGCTCGTTTGAGAAGATATTTAGAAATGTAGTTTTACTTATTTGTTTCGGGAGGAAGTATGAAGGACGGTTTGGAAAATACACTTGATCCTGATCGACATTTTGGTTGTCGGGTAAACGATAAGGTAGTCTGGCATGGATTCAATGCCATGATCCTTCAAAATGAAAAAATCCAGGTTGTTCTACTGATCGATAAAGGTACGGAAATTGTCCAATTTCTTCATAAACCCACGGATATGGATTTTATTTGGCATTCACGGAACCCCTTGCGTGACGCTGGAAAATTTAACCCGGTGAGTGGTGATGAAGCATCACCATTTTTTGACCGATGGTCAGGCGGTTGGTTCGAGGTTTTACCCAATAATGGCCCTGCGGCGTCATATAAAAACGCAAGACTGGGGTTCTATGCTGAAACAATCAATTTGCCCTGGGAATACCAGATTGTCGAAGATACACCTGAAAAGGTGAAAGTGTTTTTCTGGGTGAAAACCTTTCGTATGCCATTCTTATTAAAGAAATGGCTGACGATTGAATCTGGAAAATCGGCTCTTCAGATTGAAGAGGAAGTGATCAATATCGGTGGGGAGGATTTATCATTCGCCTGGGGCCATCACCCTGTGGTTGGACCGCCATTCTTATCTAGTTCCTGCATTATCTCTTCACCGGATTGCCAAGTGATTGTTGGTGAAGACGAAGATGGTCCGGGTTATCGGATGGGACTTCGCCAAGAGGGGCGGTGGCCGATCATAAAGGGTGTTGACGGTGGTGAATTGGACTTACGAAGGGTTGAGCCACAGTCTGCACATTCAATGGATAATTGCTATCTCACAGACTACAAGGATGACGCCTTTATCGCTGTAACTAACCCTGAAGCACAGATCGGTTTTGGCTTCTCCTGGGATCCTAGTGTGTTCCGCTATGTTTGGTTATGGCAGGCGTTTGGTGGCGGTGTGGGCTATCCCTGGTTCAGCGATTCGTACCATATGGGTATAGAACCATGGTCCAGTTATCCCTGTGCCGGTTTGGAAGCGGCGATTGAAAACAAAACGGCGCTTAACCTAAAGCCTGGTGAGAGTAAAAAGGTTTGGCTGTCAGCTGTGGCTTTTGAAGGTAAGGGTGAAGTTAAAATGATATCAAAAGATGGAAAGGTTAGTTTTTAAAAATGACTTCCAGGATTAATACAGAAAAATTATTTACTTATTTGAGCATCCCTGTTGATGAATTAGAAAACCATCCGGACGCGAAAGTCAGGATCAAGGTTTATGCTGAAAAAGAGGACGTCCATCGCTGGGCAGCAAAAGATATGTTGGATGAAGTAAAAGCCAATAATGAAAAGGGCAAGGCAACAAGCTGGATTCTGCCCTGTGGTCCTACGAAACAGTATGCTTATTTTACAGAATGGGTTAATGAGCAGAGGGTAAGCTTAAAAAATGTCCACGTTTTTCATATGGATGACACTTTAGACTGGCAGGGACGCCACCTTCCATTGGATCACAAATTTTCTTTCCAAGGATGGATGCGAAGGAATTTCTATGATCCCATTGATGAAGAGCTTTCAATACCGGAAGAACAGCGCCATTTTCCTTCAGTGTATGATCTCGATGGAATTAGCCGAGCGATTGAGAAAATAGGTTTTGTGGATACAACATATGGTGGGATTGGTTTTAGGGGTCATATCGCTTTCAATGAACCACCAATTTCGCCTTGGAATACCGTTACAGAAGAGATGTATAGAAATTCGCTTACACGAATCATCCCACTTAATGTGGACACAATCGTTGCAATGAGTCAACGATCTGTAGGTGGTTGCACCCATGCTGTGCCACCAATGACAATCACAATGGGGATGAAAGACCTTCTTTCCGCTAAACGCCTTCGGTTTTTTGCTGATACCGGTGCTTGGAAAAGAACGATCATTCGTTACCTGATATTTGGAGAGCCAACGGTTGAGTACCCAGTAACATTAGCCCAGTCCCATCAGGATGTCATGGTTGTTGTTGATAGGGATTCAGTCCTACCACCACTTGGAGATTGATAATGGCGCCCAACAGCGATATCATCATTGTAGGCAGTCACGCCCCTGGCATTTTTATGCGAGTAAAGCGCATACCTAGAACTGGGGAGACCGTCATTGGTTGGGATTATGATGAACCAATGGATGGTGGAAAAGGATCAAATCAAGCTATTGCTGCGGCAAGGTTGGGGGGGAAGGTTAGTTTTGTCGGTTGTGTAGGCCAGGATAGGATTGGTGTTGAAGGAAAACGCTGGTTGGATGAAGCAGGTGTTAATACAGACTTTCTTATCCAAAGCAGTAAGGTGCCCAGTGGGATTGGGTTCATCTTGTTGAATAGGGATGGAACTCCTGCGATGGTCACTTCGATGGGGGCCAATGCTGAAGTTACAAAAGCCGATATAGATACCGCAATGGAATCCAACCCAAAATCAAGAATAGTGCTAACCCAATTTGAGATCCCAATTTCTACTGCGATGTATGCCATGACAAAGGCTCGCAGACAAGGCAAATTAGCAATACTAAATCCGGGGCCAGCATCTGATGAGCCAGTAGAAGATCTGGAAAATGTTTCAGTATTAATTCCAAACGAAACCGAATCACAGGTCATTTTAGGAAGAGAACCGGGTGAAGAATTCGATCCTACTGAATTAATCAAATCATTGAAATTACTGACGAGAGTGGAAACGATAATTATTACTCTTGGGCAAGCAGGATTGATTGGAATAGACGCTGAGGGTATCTGGCAGGTTGGTGCAAACGATGTGGAAGTAGTGGATACATCAGGTGCTGGGGATGTTTTCTGCGCTGCAGTCGCGGTTGCTATTGCAAATGGAAAAGATATTCGTCAGGCATCAGTTTGGGCGAATAAAGCCGCCGCGATTTCTGTTACTAAACCTGGAACTATCCCTACATTTCCAACCGAAGAGGAAGTGGAGAGATTTATATTCTAATTAACATAGCTTAAAATTTAGACATTAGTAAAGAAAAGTTCAGGAGAAATAAGTGATCGGATAATTCACCGATTGTAACCGGAAAATTAACACAAAGAGAGTATTAAATGGGTAAACAAAAAAGAAAAAGCCCTGGCAAAATAACAAGCAAGGATGTCGCAGAATTAGCTGGGGTTTCACAGAGTACTGTCTCTCGCGTGCTTGGTTCAAATGAGGATGCTAAGGGGTTTATCAGCGATGAAACGACGAAGCGTGTTAAGCAGGCAGCAAAAGAATTGGGTTATTCACCTAACCCCATCGCTAGGGCTTTACGTGGGCAGCCAACCAACCTTATCGGTTTGGTTGTGCGGGAAATTGCTGATCCTTTTTTTGCTGAACTGATAGAAGTACTAAGTATTCAAATTCGTAATTTGGGTCTGAATGCTGTGCTTGGGCACGCACACAGCGACCCAAGTCAAGCTCTTAAGATGGCACATGTTCTTGACTCACGGCAATGTGATGGCGTTATCTTTATTGGTGACTTTCGAGATGATGAAAAAGCTATCAAATCAATCATGATGGAAAACCGTCCTGTGGTCGCTTTGTGCCGTGGAAGGTCTCTATACACTCTGCCAACCATAAACGTGAACAATTCAATCGGAATTAAGATGTTGATTGACCATCTCATTTCACTCGGTCATACAAGTTTTGTATTTATTGATGGCGGATGGTTTGGCGATATTCATGAGCGAAGGAGTTTCTTTTTAAGCGAGATGGCTAAGTATGAAGGCGAGTTTGAATATTCGTGGCTGCAAGCGAGCGATAATAGCGCGAAAGGGGGATATCAAGCAATGCATGAAGTTAGCAAGATGAGCCAAAAACCCACTGCTGTCATGGCGTCCGATGACGGAATGGCGATCGGTTTATTAAAAGCTGCAAGCGATCTGGGGATTTATGTACCTGAAGATATCTCTGTAACAGGTTTTGATGATATCGGTTCTGCAGCATTTACGATTCCTGGCTTAACAACTGTAAAACAACCTTTAGAAGAGATGTCCAAATTAGCGCTCGACCATTTATTAAAGTTAATAAATATGGAAGCTGTTCCAGTACATTTGGAATTTACTCAAATAACCCCAAAGCTGATTATCAGAGGATCAACAGGACCAAGAAAAGAGAATTAATTCTTTCTAATCAAGTTTGTCATTGATAGGAGTATAAACATGCTAAAAACAGGTATTGTAGGAGTAGGAAAAATGGGTGAATTCCATGCTGGGTGGATGACACCGGAAAATCAATTGGAACTCATTGCCGTTTGTGATAGAAATGAGGAACGGCTTGAAGAGATCGCAAAACAATTTGACGTTCGGGCATATAACAATCTGGAAAAAATGCTGGAAAAGGAGAAGGATCTGGATTTTGTGGTCATTGTGACCACGCACGAATCTCATGAATTTTTGACTGTTAAGTGTTTGAACGCAGGGTTCAATGTCATCGTAGAAAAGCCCATGACGATGACCTATGAAAGCGCCAAGCGGATGGTTGAAGCAGCGGAGAAGAACAATAAGCACTTGTTTGTTCATCAGAGTAGTCGGTGGGATCGGGATTTTCTATTGCTTCAGCAAGTCATCAAATCTGGAAAATTGGGCAGCCTCCTGCAAATCGAATCCAAGGTTACGATGTGTGATAAGGGTTGGCCAGAATGGGGAATTGAGGGTGATGAGAATCCCTGGCGAATTAAAGCGGATTATGGCGGTGGTATGTTATATGACTGGGGTCCGCATCTGGTCGATGAGATCATGTTGTTGATGGGCGGATTGCCTAAAGGTGTATTCGGAATTCTGCAAAGCGGTGTCTGGAGTGAAGAAGTTGACGATTATTTCTTTGCAATCCTCGATTACGGCGATGTGATTTGCCAGATTGAATGTAGTAATAATGCTCGAATACCTGCGCCACGATGGCAAGTCATCGGTAGCAAGGGCACTTATAAAGTTGAGGGGAAACCCGAACCCGTTTGGGAAGATGTGGAAATAGACTATGTAAATGATCAGGGTGAATCTATGAAAGAAAAGATCACGTTGGTCGGCGCAAAAGAATCCGGCATCGAAGGCGGTTTCTATCGAGATCTCGCAAAGTACCTTAATGGTGAGTTGGACCGCTTTGTTTCTATGTATGAGACGGCAGATGTCGTTAAAGTACTTGAAGCCATTAAAAAATCCAGTATTGAGCGAAAATATATAAAGATAGAAGATTGATATTTTCTACATCTTTACAAAGAAAAATCTAGTTTTTTAAAAAACCGCCTTTAATAATCACTGAGGTGGTTTTTTTACTATTGAATAAACGTTCTTTGCATCACGGAGATAGTAAGATAAAGTGTAAATGAGTTGTCATAGAACGAGTAAGGAAGGCTCATGACTCAATGCAAAAAACCAATAAAGACGATCTCAGGTAATATCTGCCCAGTCCTGAAGTGTTGACCCGCAAATTGACCCTTGTGAAATCATAGGACATTACCACTTTACCCAAACAATAAATCGTATGGGAAAAATATTTTATTAATCTCCCTTTTGGTAATAATTTATTAGCTTGAAAATTATTTTTTGGGGGGACTTGTTGATTCTCGGAGAACGAACTTGGGGGGAATAGTGATCTGCTTTGGACCAGTGGAATGTCCTTCAATGACCTCCATTAACATTTCAACTGCCAATCTTCCCAACACTCCCCTGTCCTGTCGAATGGTTGTTAAGGCAGGGCTCAGAAAACTGCTCATAGGGATATCGTCATATCCAATAATCGAAATATCTTCAGGAATAGCTAAACCTCTATCCTTTACAGCTTTCATTGCACCCGCAGCCATAAGATCAGATCCGGTCGCCACAGCAGTTATCCCTGGATACTTCTCTAAGATATTTTGCATTGCTCGATAACCATGTTCTACATCAATTCTTTTTTGATCAATAAACAATCCCATGTCCTCAGGAATTCCTCTCTCCTTCAGTGCTCTGTAATATCCGTGTCGATACTGTCTGCTGGGTGAGATGTCCAATGGACCCGAGATAAATGCCGTCTTGTGGTGCCCCAAATCCAATAAATGCGATGTTGAGATATGCGAGCCTAACTCATGATCAACGGTAATGGCATTGAGTTTCGGTTCTGATAAAAAGGTGTCAACGAGTACGATTGGAATTTCATTAGCTTTCTGAAGGTAACTCGCTTGGTCGGATGACAGAGGAGTTAGAATAAGCACGCCTTCGACGTTCCTTTGTTTAAGAATATTTAGGTAATATTGCTCCCTCTGAATATCCGAATCCGAATTGCTGAGTAACAAAGCATATTTGAAATTTGAACACTCTTCTTCCACAGCCGGAATGACCGCAGCGCTCCATTCATCACTAATATCGCGGACGAGTAAGCCAATGGTTTGCGATCTGCCAGTTTTTAGACTTCTAGCGGTGATATTTGGAACATAACCAAGTTCAGAAGCTATCTTCTTCACCTTTTGAATAACCTCCGGAGTAATCCGACGATCATCCTTTAATGCGCGGGAAACAGTTGACGCAGATACACCAGCTACTTTTGCGACGTCATGTAAAGTTACTCTTTTTTCACCGTTGTTCATACGATTCCTTAATTTTGGCAATTGACAATTCGTCAAATTTGTTATATCATACTACTAGAAATTGTGCAAACGTTGGCACAAATTATCTTTGCTGATGGAACCACATACAGACTCTATTTTCATTAAGACTATTGTTCTCTGACAATGGATCTACAAAGAAAATCGAATAATTTTTATTATTATACTTGAAAGGAATGCTCCATGGCTTCGCAGATTGACTTCAAAGAACTCTATGAATGGTGTCAGGTACCTGTTAAGGACCTCGAGAATCACCCAGACCTCAAAATTAAATTGAAAATACTTGATACAAAGGAGGAGGTCTATCAATGGGCAGCAGATGATTTGATTCAGGAAGTAACACAGAAGAACAAATCAGGGAAACCAACGCGTTGGATCCTGCCTTGTGGTCCGACTAAGCAATACCCCTTACTCGCTGACATCATCAATCGTGAGAGGATCAGTCTGAAGAATACACATATCTTCCATATGGATGACCTGTTGGACTGGCAAACTCGTCTATTACCCCTTAATCACCCACTGTCTTACCAGGGATGGATGCGACGACTCTTATACAACAATATTGACGACGAATTGAATGTTCCTGAAAAACAACGCCACTTTCCTAACCCAGATGATATCGATAGTGTGAGCAAAGCCATTAAGGAAGTCGGTGGGGTCGATGCCATGTATACAGGCATTGGATATCATGGACATATTGCATATAACGAAGCACCTTATACACCATGGCAATCAATAACAAAAGAAGAGTTCAGAAATTCTAAATCAAGAATCCTCCCGATAAATGTGGATACAACAATAGCAATCAGCCAAAGAGAAATGGGGGGCTGTTCGCATGTCGTTCCCCAAATGGGAATTACAATTGGAATGAAAGACATGCTTTCAGCCAAACGCATCAGATTGTTATCTGTTACTGGCACCTGGAAAAGAACAGTTCTACGAATTGCCCTTTTCGGTCCGGTGACAGTTGAATACCCCGTCACATTCACACAGGAGCATCCGGATGTGTTACTAGTTGTGGACAAAGACACGATTGAGATTCCTTTTTCACTACCAGAAGATATCTTATGAAACCAAACCTGTTAGTTGTGGGCAGTCATGCCCCTGCAATGTTCGTCGATGTTGAAAGGCCTCCCCTTATTGGAGAAACAATAAAGGGAGAGAACTTCCGTGATCAAATCGATGGTGGAAAAGGATCTAATCAGGCCATCGCGGCTGCAAGACTAGGTGCGTCAGTCAGTTTTATTGGCCGGGTCGGAAATGATAGGCTCGGAAAAACTTTTACAACTTGGCTCGAATCTGATTCTGTTGATCATCAATGGTTGTTCATTGATGAGGAACACCCCACCGGCGCAGGATTAAACATTCAAACTGATGATGGTGATTGTGCCCTGATAACTTGGATGGGTGCTAACCAGTTCTTATCGAAAGAACAGGTTGAAGCAGCAATAGAACATTATCCTTCTTCTAAAATCCTCTTGACCCAATTCGAGATCCCGCATGAAATTGCACTCTTTGCTTCAGACTTAGCGGTCAGGTTGGGAAAAATGTCAATTGTAAATCCGGCGCCCGCAACAAAACTGGATTGCTTGGCACAACATCAGATATCAATCCTTGTTCCGAACAAGATTGAGGCATTTACACTTTTGGGCCTGGATATTTCTGATGATCAGGATCTCCGTGAAATATGCTATGAATTAAGAGATGCGGTTCATGCTGAGAGTGTAATCATCACTCTTGGGAAGGATGGCTCGATTGGTTTGGATAATGATGGAATCTGGGAAATTACAGCCCCTCAAGTGGAATCAATAGATGCCAGTGGGGCTGGCGATGTTTTTTGCGCTGCTATCGGTGTGGGCCTCCTTGATGGGAAATCAATTCGTGAAGCTTCGAAATGGGCGGCTTACGCTGCAGCACTCTCTGTTACAAGGCAAGGCACCATCCCCGCATTTCCATACCGCAATGAACTTGATAAATTTATCAAAGCTCAACTGGAAGGGCTCAATGTCTAAATCTAACACCCTCAGTGCCATACTGGGAGAACGATACTCCCAACGGAAAGCATTAGGTGATGCACTGGTTATGTTAGGCGAGGAAAATCCAAATCTATTTGTGTTATCCCCTGATGTTGGAAGTTCGACAAATGCAATAAAATTCCAAACCAATTATCAGGACCGCTACGTTTGTACGGGCATCGCTGAAATGAACACAGTCGGTATTGCGGCTGGGCTTGCTTATATGGATTTTATCCCCGTTGTTGTGGGATATGCGATTTTTATTACCGGGAAGGCTTGGGAGCCTTTCAGAAACAGTGTGGCTTACCCTCACCTGAATGTAAAACTTGTTTGTACACATGCGGGAATAAACGTTGGACCAGATGGCGCGACCCATCAAGCGATCGAAGATCTGGCATTGATGCACTCAATTCCTGGGGTTCATATATTTGTACCAGGCGATGCACAACAGGTTCTGGCATCTTTAAGACGTGCTTTATCCGTAGATGGCCCGGTCTACATTCGTCTCGAACGCGAGCCTATTCCCCAATTACTCACAGCCAAGCCATCACAATACCTGGATGATCAATATGAGATTTTCCAGAAAGGCGAAATTGCAATCTTGGCCATCGGCGGTATGGTTGAACCTGCTGTCAAGGCTGCCGTAACACTTAAGCAAGAATGCGGACAGGATATTCGGGTGATATGCGTCACAACTCTAAAACCGCTCAATACTGAAAAATTAATCCAATCGCTGGAAGGAGTTCAGGGGATTGTTACAGCGGAAGACCATAACATTTTTGGTGGGTTCGGAAGCTTCATTGCAGAGACCCTTGCAAAATTCAAGCCTTTGCCTATGGAAATGGTTGGACTTCAAGACGTTTTTGGATGCAGCGATTCTGCTACCAATCTGAAATATCACTATGGATTAACTTCCAGACATATAATTGAAGCAGTCCAAAGCTTACAATTTCGGATTAAAGGATAAAACTGGTTATGATATATGATGATAAAGAATTGAAACGAATTGCCAGGAATATCCGAATCAACATCATCAAGATGACCTCAACGGCACGAAGTGGACATCCTGGCCCATCATTTTCAATTGTTGAAATCCTCACGGCTTTATACTTTTGGAAAATGAATATTGATGAAGAAGATATCCTATCGGACAATCGGGATAGGTTGGTTCTTTCAAAAGGTCATGCAGCACCCGCATTATATGCAACCCTTGTTGAAAAAGGTGTTTTTAACGAAAATGAACTCAATAATTTTCGCAAGATTGGAAGCCCATTTCAAGGTCACCCAGATGGAAAAAACCCGGGGATTGATGCGACGACCGGCTCTTTGGGAATCGGCCTATCACAAGCTGTCGGTATGGCACTTGGAGCAAAAAGGAAGTCTGCCAATCTATCAGTTTATGCTGTGATTGGAGATGGAGAATGCGACGAAGGACAAATCTGGGAAGCCGCACTTTTTGCTAATCATAATAAACTTGACAATTTAACAGTTTTCTTAGATCATAACGGTGACCAGTTTGAGGGAAGGGTTGAAGATGTGATCAGCCTTTCACCACTTCTGGAAAAATGGCAAGCGTTTGGATGGGACGTTTATCAATTCAACGGACATGATTTTAATCAGATCAAGGATTTTCTTGAAAAAGCATCCATTCACAATGGAAAACCCAAGATCGGAATCGCTGAAACCAGGAAGGGGTTTGGCGTCTCATTCATGGAAGGTAATCATGCTTACCACGCTCGATCTCTGACCGAAGATGAAACTAAAAAAGCATTAGACGAATTGCGAAATTAAAAAACCAGATTAAGTAGACGTATTTTTCATTGCTTATATCAGAGATTTTCGCTTTACCAAATTTCTCTGGTTATTATTTCAGAATCAAACATTTTACGCACGGGATGCGGATACTTTGAATCAGAATTGCAGAGTAACAAGGCTTATTGAAATTTGAACACTCTCTTTCTACAGCCGGAATAACCGCAGTGCTCCAATCATCATTAATATCAAGGATGAGATAACCAATGGTTTGCGATCTGCCAGTTTTTAGACTTCCAGCGGTAATATTTGGAACATTACAAAGTTCAGATAATATTTTCTTCAAATTATTGAATGAATTTGGAATTAACCGGGAATCATTCTATCATGCACGTGAAAGAGTTGACACAGAAACATCAGCTATTTTTATGACACCATTCAAAGTTCTCTTTTTTCACTGTTGTTAATCCGGATCCTTAATTTTGACAATTGACAAGTAGACTAATATGGTGTATCATACTACTATGTGCAAACGTTAGCATAATCTTTAATGATAAAACCACAAAACAGATTTACATTTTGACACATATTAGGACAGATTAAAGTTACCTTATCATTCTTTTTGACACCATTTGGATATGTATATAAGCTAACAAACAATCGATTGTAAATTGATAGCTTTATTGAAAGGAGGAATAAGGGAAAAATTGTAAAAAGATGTATCGTGGCATTTGATTTCAACACCTATTTAATTTGTTCCAAAAACGATAATTAAAAATGGAAGGTTAGCGAAAATCATTCCACAAATAATTTTAGTGAAAATCTGAATCTAATAGTATGGAAGGAGAGTAAGAAATGAAATCAGTAAAAGTTGTTATTTGGTTGATGCTTTGCGTCATGGTGCTTAGTGCTTGCAGTGGCGGGGGAGAAGCTGTTGAAACTAACGCATCAGATGCGGACACTTCACAAGATACGGCTTCTGAAGAAGAGGCGGACACTGAAGAGGCAGACACAACAGAAAGCTCCGAGCCAATAGAGCTCAATATTGGATGGAGCGGAGATGTTGCACACTGGGATCCGTACAACGACCCAACAGTACATCAATATGTAACTGGTTATTTGTTATATGATACTCTGATTGCACAGGACCTGGAAGGTAACTTCATACCACAGCTAGCAACGGAGTGGTCTTTTACAGAGGATTTCACAGAGTGGTCATTCAAATTAAGAGATGATGTCACATTCTCAAATGGTGAACCATTCAACGCTGAATGTGTAAAAACATCTTTTGACAGACTGATGACCGAAACACTGGCTGTTAGCACAGAATGGAAAGAACTAACAGATGTAATCGTTGTTGGTGACTATGAAGTTAAACTCATATTTTCTGGTCCAAATGGTGGTGTGCTGTTCAATACTGCAATGCTGCCTATGCTGCCAGCCCAATATTTTGCTGAAGTTGGTGTAGAAGGCATTACTATTAATCCGGTAGGAAGCGGTGCATTTGTGCTGTCAGACTATGAAAAAGGTCAAAAAATGGAGTTTACAAAACGCCAAGATTATTGGGGTGACCAATCGGATTTCGACAAAATCACGTTCTACATAATTTCAGAGGGCACGACCAGGATCGCTGGTTTACAAACTGGAGATGTTAATTTTGCTTATTCAATAACTCCTGATCAGTTTGCTGTTCTTGCGGATAATCCTACATTTGCTGCATATGAATTGACTGGGACAATGGATCAGACTTTCTTTGGCGTAAAGTGCGATGAGTTCCCATTCGATGATGTTAGAGTTAGAACTGCACTTTCGTTAGCTTTAGACCGTCAGGAACTGGTTGAACAGGTTGTGGGAGTTGGCGATATTGCGACCAGCTGTTTCCCCAAAGGCTGCCTTGGATATGATGAAAGTATTGCGTATCCTGCGAGAGATGTCGCATTAGCTCAACAATTGCTTGAAGAGTCTGGCTATAACGGGGAAGAAATTGTTCTGATATGCCCTATCGGTTGGTATCCGAAAATGCAGGAGCAAGCTGAGGCGATGATCGCTCAATTGTCTGAAGCTGGTTTCAATATTAAACTGGAAATGCTCGAGCCGGCAGGGTATCTTGACGCCAGAAATGTCACTGGAGAATACAATTTATTCTTCACTGCTATGTCTCAACCTCAAGGATATCCTAACGTATTTCTAACACAGCGTGTTGAGAATGATGCAAATTTGACCGGTTATGTAAATGAACACTTGAATAGCCTTATTGCTGAAGCTCGATTAAATGCAGACTTAGATATTCTGCAAGGAATATATGCAGAAGTCAATCAAATCATGACCGAGGAGTATGCGCCACACATCTGGCTGTATCAGTATGCACCTTTATCTGTTTATAATGCCGATGAATTAGTACTTACTGATGAAGCAATGATTCGCGATGGAAGATTCCACTTTGAAAACATTGAATGGGTCGGTGGAAATTAGGCCGTAAATAGTAAGTATTAAAGATGATAAAATGCTAGAAATCAAATTTGATTTCTAGCATTTATCAAATTTTCATTAAAAGGAATACTATGGCAAGACTTATATTTAATCGATTAATCTCTGCAATATTTGTGGTGCTAGGCGTGTCAATTATATGTTTTGCAATACTTGCTTTGGCACCGGGTGATCCTACTCAGCTAATACTACCTGACAGCGCACCCCAAGCAGAAAGAGATAAATTAAGAGAAGAATTAGGATTAAACGAACCGCTTCCCGAACGATATCTTTTATACATTGGGAATGTATTAAAAGGCGATTTGGGAACTTCTTATACTTATAAGCAACCAAATTCAGAACTTATATTTCAAAAACTACCACATACGTTCCTGTTGGCAACTTCGGCTATGCTGTTATCGCTTTTAATTGCTATCCCCTTGGGAATATTAGCAGGGGTTAAAAGGGGGTCACTAACAGACGTATTTTCTATGTTTTTTGGGATGCTCGGGCAATCGCTTTCACCTGTGTGGCTGGGGATCTTGCTTATATATATTTTTTCCGTGAAACTTAGCATGCTTCCGCCATTTGGTGCTGAAAGCCCCTTATCGATTATTATGCCTTCTATTACTCTTGGAATTCCATTAGCAGCTTTGATAACAAGACTGACACGTGCCGGTATGATAGATGTTTTAAGTGAAGATTTTATTACTGCAACAAAGGCAAAGGGTATTACCAACAGAAAGATTGTATTCAAGTATGCTTTTAAAAACGTCATTATCCCGATAGTAACGGTTGTTGGTCTACAATTTGCGGGTAACATTGGTGGGTCTATAGTGACTGAGGAAATATTCGCCTGGCCTGGTATCGGACGACTATTTGCTACAGCCATATATAACAGAGACTATCCGCTAATTCAAAGCATAATGCTAGTTCTTTCTACTGTTATGGTATTGATCAATTTGAGTGTGGATATACTATACACTTTTATTGATCCAAGGCTCAGAGAAAGCCGCACATGATTTTGACACCAGACAATTTCATAATAAATTGTCATTAAACTAACAGGATAGCAAATGGGAAATCAGACTTTAAAGCGATTATTTAGAAGTAAGTTTTTTATGATAGGTCTAGTGGTATGCACTATACTTATAATTTTGTCGATAATTTCTCCTTGGATCATTTATTACGATCCCTTAAAAACAGATTTGCAAAATAAGCTTCTGCCGCCGCGTTGGCTAGCTGATGGTTTTAAGGGGCATATCCTTGGGACAGATTCACTTGGACGGGATATTTTAGCACGAATACTGATTGGGAGCAGATATTCATTTTTTGTTTCCTTCAGTGCAGTAGCAATTTCTGCATCAATTGGCATCATGCTTGGATTATTCGCGGGATATTTCGGTGGCTGGATTGACAATCTTATCATGAGGATTGGTGATGTTCAATTATCAATTCCCAACCTGCTTTTGGCTATAACAGTGGTTGCAATTCTAGGCCCTGCTATTCAAAACGTAATATTAGTGATGGTACTTACAATATGGGTTCAGTATGCAAGGTTGATCAGAAGCAGTGTGGTTATTTCGAAAAGTATGGAATATGTATCAGCTTCGAAAATTTTAGGAGCATCAAAATCTTGGATTTTATTCAGACAGATATTGCCGAACGTTCTGACACCTTGTCTTGTGTTGGCAAGTCAGCAAATTGGCTGGATGATATTTCTTGAAGCTACGATGAGCTTTCTTGGGATGGGAGTTCCTTCTCCCACACCATCTTGGGGCACTATGATATCTCTCGGAAGAAATTATCTCTACATTGCCCCGTGGGTTGTTCTAGTGCCTGGGATTGCCTTGATGATTACTGTTCTGGCATTTAACTTCATAGGTGATGGTGTAAGAGACGCATTTGACCCAAAAATGAGGTCGGGATGAAAAATACTAACAAAGATAATACATTGTTGTCAATAAAAGATTTATTTGTTGAATACAGGACGTATGAGGGCACTGTAAAAGCAATTAACGGACTTAACTTTTCTATTGAAAAAGGTGAATCGGTAGGTCTTGTAGGCGAAACTGGAGCTGGTAAGACTACAACAGCATTGTCAATTTTGGGAATATTACCTCAGAGAATTGCAAAAGTGACACAAGGTTCAATTAAGTTTAATGGATTAGAACTATTGGATCCAAAAAACAAAAAAGAACTTGAAATAATTCGTGGAAAGAGGATTTCGATGATATTTCAAAATCCTCTAACATCCTTAAATCCTGTTTTTACAATTGGAGAACAAATTGCCATGGTTCTCATGCAACATGAAGGATTGTCAAGGAAGAAAGCCTTTGAAAAGGCAGCGATAACTCTTGAAAGTGTCAATATCGAACCAAGACGTGCAATGGAATATCCACACCAATTTTCTGGGGGAATGAGGCAAAGGGTCGGGATAGCTGCTGCACTGGTAACAGGCAATCCTGAATTATTGATAGCAGATGAGCCTACTACTGCCCTGGATGTTACTATACAAGCACAAATATTGGAACTCATAAAGAAACTTCAAAGAGAAAATAATTTATCAATGATAATGATTACCCATAACCTTGGGATAGTAGCAGAGATTTGTACGAAAGTTTCAATCATCTATTCCGGAAGGATAATCGAATCAGGCTCAACAAAAGAAGTATTTAAGAATCCAAGGCATCCTTACACAATCGGTCTCATTGGTTCCTTACCTGATATAGCTGTAAAGAAAACTAGACTAACACCAATCCCTGGATTTATGGCAGACCCAATGAATCTTCCCAAGGGATGTAGCTTCAATATCAGATGTCCATACGCACAAGATGTATGCAAAGAAATAAATCCGGAACAAACGCAACTTGGAGCAGATCATTTTGTTTGTTGTCATTTTGCCGGAAAACATGGAGGTTTGATTGCAAAACAATAAATTGTTGGATGTAAAAAATCTAAAAAAATATTTTAAGATTAAAGGCAAAGGATATTTGCATGCTGTTGACGATATAAGTTTTGAAATATATAAAGGAGAAACGCTTGGTCTTGTCGGCGAAAGCGGCTGTGGAAAAACAACTGTGGGCAACCTTCTCTTAAGATTGCTTCCAGAAACAGGAGGAAGTGTCTTTCTCGACGATATAGACATTCTTAATGCTCCGAATTCCTTAAATAGAGAAATATGCCGAAAAATCCAAATGATATTTCAGGATCCTTATTCTTCCTTAAATCCCAAAAAGAAGGTCAAAGAAATTCTTGCAGAACCCTTTCTTGTTCAAAAAATCGTAAAGGGACAAAAGGCAGTTGATAATAAAATAGTAGAACTTTGTGAGATGGTCAATATCCAAAAGGAACTTCTGACAAAATTCCCATTTGAACTAGATGGTGGTAAAAGACAGACGGTCTGTATTGCAAGGGCTCTTGCTTTTAGATCGGATCTTATTGTGTGTGACGAACCAGTGTCATCACTTGATGTTTCAATACAAGCACAGATAATTAATATGCTAATGGATCTTCAAGAAAAACTGAATATGTCATACCTATTTATCACTCACGACCTTAGTGTGGTAAGACATATATCCAATAGAATCATTGTGATGTATCTTGGAAAAATTATGGAAGAATCACCTACCGAGGATCTTTTTGAACGGCCATTGCATCCTTACACAAAGGCACTTCTTTCAGCAATACCTTCAATAGATACTGAAAAGAGCATGGACAGGATTATATTGGAAGGTGATGTTCCAAGTCCAATTAATCCCCCTCAAGGATGCCGATTTTATAAACGATGCTCGAAAGCTCAGCCGATTTGTTTGGAAAAGGAACCACAGCTCCGCGATACAGCTTTTCCAGGTCACAGGGTAGCATGCCACTTTGCGAAGATAGATTGAATATGATTAAACATAATAGAAGGCTTTATTATGATTGTGAGGGGTAAGTGAACAAGCAACGTAATTATGGCTGTAGAATAACAGAATGTAGTATTCAAGGATACAAGGTTGTTGTTCTTGAGAATAGTTCATTAAGAATAAGTGTATTGGTAGGCATGGGAGCTGGTATTTTTGAGCTCCTCTACAAACCTACAGATACGGATTTTATGTATCGCGATAATCTGGGATTTGAACGTTTAAATGGATTTATACCCACTGTACGCTCGGATAAAGGAAACTATTGGGATTATAATATTGGGGGTTGGTATGAGTTGTTTCCAAACAGCGGGGGGGCGACAGAAATAGATGGTGCTCAAATAGGAAGACATGGAGAAGTGATTCTTGTACCCTGGGAGTATTCCATCATTGAAGATTCACAAAACGAAATCCGTGTAAAATTTACTGCGAATACTATAAGAACACCATTTATGATAGAACGTACGATTTCATTGAACAATATGCAATCCGCATTGTTTATTGAAGAGAAACTAACAAATAAAGGCAAAACGGATATGCCTTTTCTATGGGGCCATCATGTAACTTTCGGAAATGCCTTTATTAATCAGAATTGCTTGATAAGAATACCAGAAGGCAAGATATATAATAATCCCGCATATATCCCTTCAGCTTCGCGTCTTAAGTCGGGGGCAATTGGGTCGTTGAATAAATTTCCAGGCAAATCAGGAGAGTATGTTGATTTGTCTAAAATACCACCACAAAATTCCAAAGTTGCAGAAATGCTTTTTATTGATCAATTAGAAAATAGCTGGTTCACGGTTGCTGATATGGAGAAGGGTATAGGCTTTGCTCTGACTTGGGATGAAGAGATGTTTGATAGTCTCTGGTTTTGTGAGGAATTTGAGGCGAGCACTGGATATCCGTTTTATGGAAATGCTTACTATTTAGCTCTAGAACCCCAAGTAAGTAAAACACCGAGGTTGTCTAATGCCATTAAAGACGGGTCAGCAAAAACCATAAAAGCAGGGCAAACTCTTGAAACTTGGCTAACAGCGGTTGTTTATCAGGATATTAGGAATATTAGTGATGTAAAAAGATCTGGAGAACTGGAATTTATAGAATAAGTTTGAATTTATTAACACTAAGACTCGCTGAAGATGATATTAACCGTGTATTGTAGAAAAATAATTAATACCAGTCAGAGCGATTATGAATGAACCAAAGGAGGAATAGATAGTGGATAATTTTGAATATCCATACATCGAAGTCGAAGGCGATCCTCATGATATTGGGTTGCAGGTAGGCGAAAAGGCAAAAGCACAAATCAATAATAGTATAGGAGTATACACTAAAACACTCCAAAAGGAGCTTGGGGTTAATTGGAAAGATATAGCAAAATATGCTGAGAAATACATTGAATGCATAATGGAGTACGATAATGAGATTGTTGAAGAGATGCGCGGAATCGCCGAAGGCTCTGGGAACAATTTTAGTGATATCGTTGCGCTGAATGCTCGTACAGAATTATTGGGGAAAAGCAAGGACATGCTAGACGGCTGCACAGCTTTTGGAGTCAACAATGAGGCATCACAAAATAATGAAAACTATATCGGTCAGAATTGGGATTTTTATACAAGACTGAAAGATTCAATGATTGTATTAAAAATTAAACAGAAAAATAAACCGAACATTTTGATGCTGGCGGAAGGTGGGCTGGTAGGAAAAATTGGGTTTAACTCCAACGGTATTGGCGTATGTTTAAATATGTTACAAACACAAAACAATTGCATGGGGGTTCCTACTCACATTATTCTTCGGGGCATACTCAATTCAGAAAACATTGTAGATGCTATCGGTGCAATAACAAGATTTGGTTTGGCCAGTGCAGCGAATTATCTTATTGGAAATGATACAGGAACACTCCTGGATGTAGAAGCAGATCCTACCGATTTCGATGTACTTTTTGATAAAAATGGAATAATCACTCACACGAATCATATTGTCAGCGTAAAACTTCTTGATCTTAAGGAAAAGGGCAGATATGAACATCCGGACACATATGTCAGGAAAATGAGGATCGATAAAAGCTTGAATAAAGCTACCGGAAAAGTAACTATTGATGATATTAAAATTGCTTTACGCGATCACGAAGGGTACCCCGACTCTATATGCAGGCATGACAATCCAAATGACCCAGAACATACAAGGGCCTCAACAGTAGCTTCCTTAATCATGAATTTATCAAAAAAGGAAATGCTTGTAACTAGTGGAAATCCGTGCAAAAGTAATTATAAAAAATATAAACTATAAGAAAAATGTTCTAATGGAAGTGCCCAAACATTGGCAGTAAAAAGATGAAGAGAGCGTATGACAGTATAGTCTTGTAGGAAGTACATATACCTAGAATCCACCCTAATCTTGTTTTTATGAAAGGATGGGTTGCGGGTGTATGGAGATGTGATTGGAACATTCACATTGATATGCAATTTTATTATGTGCCTGTGACAATTAAAATTGAATATTCTTGAATTTCGGTTCAAGTTGGTATTTGTGTGTGTATTACAAAACTTATATTCCTCTCTCCGTCTCAAGTCTTGGGTAATGTCCCAAGTTAGTCTTTTCTGTATATCAGCGTAAATAATATGGCATGTCCGAAGTAAGAGGTTTGTATGAAAATAGCATTAGGTTGTGACGAAGCTGCGTTTGACTTGAAAGAGATCATTAAAGACTTTCTGGTAGATTTAGGTCAGGAAGTGAAAGATTTAGGTGTATTTAATAAAGAACCTGTCCTTTATCCTGATATTGCATTTCAGGTGGCGTCTAATGTCGCGAACAATGAATCAGAACGTGGAATATTAATCTGTGGAACGGGGATTGGTATGGCTATTACAGCCAACAAGGTGCCTGGGATACGAGCTGCTGTTTGCCATGATCTTTACTCTACCGAGCGTTCAATATTAAGCAATAACTGCCAGGTTCTGACAATGGGAGCGAGAGTCATTGGCGTAGAAACCGCAAAGGCCATGGTGAAACGATGGTTGGAATTAACCTTTGTTGATGGCAGGTCTACAAAGAAAATCCAGCGTATCTCGAGTATTGAGAAAAAATTTTCAAAGTTGCCCCGGAAATAATGGGATTGTTTTTATTCAATCCTTCTGGAAAAATTGTCGAGCCAGATGATGAAAGATCCTTTTAAGAGATAAAATCAAAAAAACGAATTGATAACTCTGTATCTCCGGTGAGGGCTGATAATATCATTTAGCTATATAATCAATTCACAAGAGTTAGTAAAAATAAATCGGGGATATTTCAAATGAAAGGTGCTCCCTAATCCAATCGAACGCGTCGACAACTAATAAAGATCCCTTGCGGGATTCGAAGTATATAATCAAAGTACCCTTTATGGTTCTGGATCAGGTGACAACCAAACCCGGTGATCAATTTACGCAACTCTTTGACCTTCAACCACGATTTCCCTCCGAACTCCCTGCCATTATCAACAGTGAAAACAATCTCGCACTTCACGCCATGAGATCGCAACCATGAAATAACCCATAAATACCAGGACAAGCCATTGGTAATTGGGAATGGAATACTTATCCAAGTGCATAATTTGTTCTTTTGAGAGCGCTTTTTGGTCTCGCATATGTTTTAGGTCCACCTGAATGATCTCAAGAGGAACGATGCAGTACCAATCCACGAATTCTCGTTTCATTTTGCGGCGCTTGGTAGTGGGTACATTATACGTAATTCGATGTCGATATTTTTGAATAATATGCCGAATAGTCCCTGGAGCTACTTCCACTTGCTCATATTTGGCTAGATAGAGTGGGAGACGAATAGGTCCTAAATGTGTTTTGTTCTTAGCTTCAATAACCTTATCTTCAATCACTGCGGGGGTTTTGTTAGGTTGATGTTTAGGTGTCCGTGGGCGGTCTGACAAATCGCCTGATGCTTGCTTTTTCAGAATATCATAGACCACACATCGGTTGATCCCAAATGCTTTGGCTGTTCGTGAAATATTGCCTCCTATGCTTTCTAGATAATCCAGTACAGCTTGTCGGGCTGCCTCAGGGCTTATTGCCTATGTTGTTTATAATCAATAGGGTGTCCAGGATTCACTTTGTGTTATCTCCTCAGGTGGTAATTGTCTTTTGCTCAAAAACAATATTAACCTGATATATTCTTGATAACCAGAGTGTATAGTATGTCCTGGACACCGCACACAGGAAAATTGACAATATCAAACATTATTGTTTACAATAGTAAATTGTAATTATCGTATGCCCCAGGATAAAGAGTGGGATTATTTACCAAGGAGATAGAAATGAATAATGATTATCGTATTACGAAAGCCTATGAATTGGGGGTGAAGTATGAATCAGAGTATAGAGGATGTTGCCAGTGTACCCTGGGAGCGCTGCAAGACGCTTTTAATAATAGGAATGCTTCTGTTTTCAAAGCCTCCACTGGTTTGGCAACAGGCACAGGCTTAATAGGTGATGCGGGATGCGGAGCATACGCGGGGGGGACTTTGTTTGTCGGCCAATTTATTGGAAGAGCTAGGGAAAATTTTTCGGAATCATCCTCTGCCACAGGCATTTTTCAAGTTATTGAAGAATTCCATAGTAAATTTATTGAGGAATATGGTTCGGTAATTTGTAGGGATATTCAGGAAAAAATTTTCGGTCGGCATTTTTATCTGTTAGATAAAGAGGAAAAAATCTTGTTTGAAAAAATGGGGGGGCACAGAGATAAATGCCCAATCGTCGTGGGAAAAGCAGCTGCGTGGATGGCAGAAATAATATTAAAACACCAGGATATTTTTAAGATTAGTTAACCACACAATCTATATTTATAAAAATAATAATCAGGTAGATTGCGACTTTGATTTTTCTCTTGCCAATTATTTAGGTTGTCGCGTTTTCGAAAGAGTTAATGGCATTTCTTCTTAATCGATCAGAGATGCAAAAATCACTAAATTTTAATATGTAATTACGCTGTCACTCGCGAGTAATAATGTCATAGAAATCGAAGAAATATCAATGTTCATCAATAAGCTTCGAGCATTTCCGTAGGCATGATATCAGGAAAAAAACGAGTTCAATTGGCTCATCTGATTCTGGATTGAAAGCACCAATCCTAATCAGATATCCCTCCGCCTGAAAGAAACGAGTGAATTATTTTCCATGATAGTGTACTGATAGGGCACAGTCCAGGTGCTGACATAATTCCATTTTCGCTTTGGCATAATGAGTTCGATATTTCCCAGGTGGAATCTGCAGCAGCGCATTATCAAAAGAGATAGAATTATCGTTACGAACTGTTCTTTGATATCGAAAACAGAACAGATCGTCAGGCGCAAGTTTGGGGGGAGGAGGGAAAAACCCGAACGCACTTTCGCCGCTTGTTATTTAAAACGTCGATTGTACTGGTGGAGATAATCTCGCAGCACCTGATTTGTTTCTGTCAGTGTTTGGGTATCAGCTTCCCGTAAAGCCTTCACTAAACGATCTTGCAAGGTGTCAAAAAGCCGCTCAACACGTCACTTTGCCTGTGGAGAGTCCGCCTGGGTCAATTGGATAACCTGGTTGTCCAAAATCGCCTTGAAATGGCTGGTGCGTTCTTTGCCAGCCAATTGATCTTAAACACTCAACTCCCGCTGATCCTAAAAATAATCCTCTTGTCGGTGTAGAAATCTATGGGGATCCTCTCCGTCAAACAGACTCCCTGAAGAACCTCCAGATATCCTGTTCCATCCTCGTATTCTCTGAAGATCCCCCCAGCCCCTATTGGTAGCATTATCGTTAATGGCAATCAATGTGATTTTTAGTTCTCTTTCCTCCAACCAGGGATGAATGGAAGCATCGGCTTACAAGATCATGCCAAAAATATGTCGGGGAGTCCCCCGCTTTCTATGTTTAGATGCTTTCTTCTTCATCGGGGTGGGGTAACCCACCTCGCGCCTTATGCTTTGCAAATTGCTGTAACCGAGTTTTTACCCATACTCGTCAGCCAGGTTATCTTGAAAGTGATGGGTGTTGTAATCGGCATATTAATCTTTCAATAACTTCTTGATTTGTTCGTTTATCTCTTCACGAGTCCGTCTGTGTGATCATTTCCCGCGGTTCCTGTGAACTAAATCCTGTTCTTTGCTCTCATGGCATGTTTTTTGGGTGCGGCACAGTTGGCGTTCACTTATTTATTATTTCCTGGTTGCTTCAGCTTGGTTCTATTGTCCTGCTACAATCAGCGTAAGTACTTTCAAACTTTTTATTTACTTCATCGTCAGTGTTATCCATTTATTCATTACCTGACAGTATTGTTCGAGAATTAATTATGACTTTTAATTTTTCGAAAACAGATCTTAATTATATATTGACGACTTGTTAATTTTATGATAAAATGCACATATGTGAAACGAAAATACGCATATGTGAATGCCAGGGTTGACGTGATAAAAGCCAAATCGTCATCTAGGGTTGTTGAATCTATCAGCTGATGTGGAGGAAATGAATTTCCTCCAAGGGAAAAATCAGGCAGAGATAGCCAATGATGTTGGTCTGACACGCTCGAATATCACCAGAATGCTTACCGGGACTCGAAACGCTGGCATTATTCAATACAAATCAATCGCGACCATTACAGGAAGAGAGGAGGTGAAAATTCAAGAAGGATAGTGGCAACGACAAAAAGTGATTTTCCAGCTGTTCTTTAATTGACTTTTAGCAATTGTCACAATCCAATAGCATTTTTAAGAGATACGATAAAAGGTGAAATCTAAAGTTCTATTTGTGACTAAAGCAAAAGGAAAGGAAGATAAGATGTTGAGAAAATCGATGCTATTGACAATAATCGCCATACTGAGTCTATCTATGATTTCAGGGTTTGCACTTAGTGGCTGTCAGGCAGCTGAAGAAGTACCTGAAGAGGTAGAAGAAGCTGCTGAGGAAACGGAAGAAGCTGTTGCAGAAACGGAAGAAGCAGCTGAGGAAATGGAAGAAGCTGCTGCAGAAACAATAGAAATCGCGCTTATTGTAAAAGGTGTAAATTCCGAGTTCTGGCAGAATATGCTTGATGGTGGAGAAAAGTTTGATGAGGAAAATGAGAATGTAAATGTCACTCCTTATGGACCAGACTCTGAAACTGATATTGAAGGAGCCATTACAATTTTGGAAAATGTTGTGACCAGCAAACCCGATGCCATCGTGATTGCATCCCAGTCAGGAGAAGGTGCTGTGCCTGCCATAGATAGTGCTGTGAGTCAGGGAATCCTTGTCATAACAACCGATACTGTAATACCAACTGATGTACTAAGTCATTTAGCAACAGACAATCTAGCAGGCGGAAGAATTGCCGCAGATGCAATGGTTGAAGCTCTTGACGCTAATGGTATTGAAAAAACAGGAACTGTAGTTATCATGCACGTCGTAGAATGTGATACGGACACGCTTCGCGGTCAAGGTTTTGACGAGCGTATGGGTGAAATTGCTCCAGACATTGAGATAATCCATTCTCGTTATACTAATGATGAGGTGGCCGAGGCGATGACTGCTACCGAGGAATCTATTACTGCTTATGATAACCTGATTGGTATTTTCGGTATAGATTACAATATCGGAGAGGGAATAGCGTTGGCTGTTGAACAAGCAAGCCTTCAGGATGAGATCATGGTGATCGCATTTGATGACTCAGAAGCTGAAATTGAAGCATTGAAAAAAGGTGTAATTAAAGCTTTAATTGTTCAGGATCCATACAATATGGGATATATGGGATGCGATTTAGTAGTTAAAGCATTAAATGGTGAAGAAGTAGCCGAATTTGTGGATACCGGCGTTAAAGTAGTGAAGGCAGAGGATGTAGAGTAAAAAAGCATTGATTTATTGAAGTGTATAAAACACGATGTAATTCAGTGACTGTTTATAAATTACGGGCAATATTAATAAAAATATTGCCCGTAAAAAAAATAAGGTTGTTTTTTAGACGCATTATTAAAAAGGTCTTAGTTATATTTTATAACAAGCTGAAAAAGGATTTTAAATAAGTTAAACAAGTTGTGAAACAATTAATTTGTTTTGTTTATTTATATAAAGACCGGGATAGAAACAGCCCTATAAGAGTATTAGCGATATCGCCACTTTTTATAGCAGAGGATAGAGGATCAGGTGGTTGTAGAGAACCAAGAGATAGTTAGAATTGAAGGAATCTATAAACAATTTCCTGGTGTGTTGGCACTTGATAACATAGATTACCAAATTTATGAAGGCCAGATCCAAGGTCTTGTAGGTGAGAATGGCGCAGGTAAATCCACATTAATTAAAATTCTTACCGGCGCTCTTCAACCTACCAGAGGAGACATCTTTGTTAATGGTAAGAAAGTAACTATTAATGACCCTATAGATGCTCAGAATCTCCAAATTGGCGCTGTTTATCAGGACCTGACTGTTGCAAAGGATTTGACAGTAGCCGAGAACTTTTTCCTTGGCCAGATTCCTAAAAACAGATTTGGTTTTGTTGAGTGGAAAAAAATGGTCAGCAAAACGGCTGAAGTGTTAAGGGAGTTAAATATTGATGTTGATCCCAATATGATCCTTGATAAACTTACAGCAGCTCAGAAAGAGATGGTTCTAATTGCCAAACAGTATTTCAAAAAATATAGGGTCGTAATTTTTGATGAACCAACTGCTCTGTTAACAAGTAAAGATACAGAAGAGCTATTTCGAGCAATAAGGAAATTAAAAGAAGAGGGTGTGGGTATTATTTATATATCCCATCGCATAGAAGAAATCTTTGAGATTTGTGACACAGTTACAGTTCTGCGTGATGGTAAGAAAATCTCATGTTTGCCTGTTAGTGAGACAAACATAGACGATCTTATTTCGAGAATGGTTGGTCGGGATGTTTCTGAAATGTACTCAATATCTCATCAAGAGTTATCAAAAGAAATATTCAGGGTTGAAGGTTTTTCAAAGTCGGGTGCATTTCGAAATATCAATTTTAATGTTCACAGTGGTGAGATTTTTGGGCTTTTTGGGCTTGTGAATTCTGGAACAGCAAAAATTGTTAGAGCTATATATGGGGCTGAACCGTTTGATCAAGGTAACCTTTATCTTGATTCTAAAAAAGTAAGAATTACTTCACCTTTATCTGCCGTTGCCAATGGGATTGGTTTTCTCCCAGAGGATAAGAAAACTGAAGGGTTGGCAACAATGTTGAGCGTCAGACATAACATAAATCTAAGTTCTTACTTAACTATATCAAGATTAGGTTTTGTAAATAGGAAAATTGAAAAAAGTAATACGCATGAACAAGTTAAAGTTCTAAATATTAAAACACCAGGTATAGAGCAGATAGTCATGAACTTAAGTGGGGGAAATCAGCAGAAAGTTATTCTTGCGAAATGGCTGGTAAGCAAGTGTAAGATTTTTATCTTTGAGGAACCCACTGCAGGAATTGATGTTGGCGCAAAAGAAGAAATATATAAAATATTAGAGCTACTGATCAATAAAGGGAGCGCAATTATCATGATTTCTTCTTACCTGCCCGAATTAATGGGTATAGCTGATCGAATTACAGTGGTTTATGAAGGAACACAGATGGGGACCTTATCAAGGAACAAATTCGATGAGAAAAAATTACTCCAGCTTGCTTCTGGTGTAAAGTCCAACGAGGAAAATAATAAATGAATAGAAATAGAGAGAAGAAGATGATGGCTAAAACTAAGAAGTCTACAGGCAGATTTAAGGAAGTTAATATCCTTTTAGTATTAGTCTTTTTAGTAATTTCTTTTACGATATTAAATAAAAGATTTATAAGCATAGAGAATATCTCCAATCTTTTAAGGTCTACATCAATTATTGGAGTAGTAGCAATCGGAATGACATTCGTTATCATTTCGGGCGGAATTGATCTTTCCGTAGGATCAATTGTAGCTTTGAGTAGTGTAATAGCAGCAAAGTTAATGACATCGGGTGTTCCAATATATTTGTCCATCATAATCAGTCTTGTAACTGGAGCGATTGCAGGCCTCATAATGGGCGTAATCATTTATGAGGCAAAGGTCCCTCCATTCATTGTAACATTAGCAGGGTTGGTCGTCTTTAGAGGGACTGCAATGTTATTAACATCTGCAAAAAAAATTATTAGGCTTCCAGAAAGTTTTACTCATTTTGCTGTTATCAAAGTGTTAGGGTTACCAGCAATGGCAATTGTGTGGCTGTTACTTATTGCTATCGGTGTGGTTGTGGCCCGTTTTACAGTGTTTGGGCGAAATATTTATGCGATTGGTAGCAATCAAGAGGCAGCAAGGTTATCTGGAATAAATATCAGAGCTTCAATTTATAAAGTTTATGCTTTGTGCGGGTTTACTTCAGCGATTGCAGGTATTCTTATGACTGCAAGGCTTGCCGGGGGATCTCCGAGTGCAGGAAGTGGGTATGAACTTGATGCGATTGCTGCTACAGCCCTGGGAGGCACATCACTTACTGGAGGAATTGGAGGGGTATTCGGTACATTTTTTGGTACCATGATAATTGCTACAATTTCCAATGGTGGAAATATTATGGGGATAAATCCTTTTGTGCTCGAGATTATTATTGGAATATTAATCGTGTTGGCTGTAGTATTTGATCACATTCGAAAAAGACGGGGAACTCAAATAAAAATTAAGACGAAAGAATAAAACGACCTGATTAATATAATATGAAACTACAAAGGAAGTGACTTAAAGTAACATGTCCACACATAAGGGAATTTTTGATAGCTTATCTCAAACCGAAAAGTCTGTTATGGGAATTTTCGGGAAGACAGCAGTGATTACCGGCGCAAGCAGGGGAATAGGCAAATCAACCGCTCTTCTTTTATCTTCGCTTGGAGTGAAAGTAGGTATTATCGATATTACACAGGATGGAGAATCTGTAGCGGAGGATATTAGAAAAATTGGTGGGGAGGCATTATTCATTAAAGGTGATGTAACTGATATCGACCAAATGGAAAGCTGTATGTCAAAAGTAGCTGGAGAATTTGGGGGGATTGATTTTCTTGTAAATAATGCTGGCATATCAGAACAGGTGCCATTTGAAGACTTAGAAATTGAACTCTGGAATAAGATAATTAGTGTGAATTTAACAGGAACCTATATCTGTACAAAAGCAGCTCTTAAATATTTAAAACAAAACGAATCTTCATGTATTGTAATGTTTTCATCTGGTTCTGTATTAACGGGTACTGGGGGGTGCCCGGCATACGTCGCTGCAAAAGGTGGGATAGAGAGTTTAATGCGAGCCCTGGCGCGTGAGTTGTCTGTTTACAACATACGTGTTAATGCAGTTGCCCCGAGAAATGTCCGGACAGAGATGCTAGAAAGCGTATTCAGCAAAGAGGAAATTGCTAAAAAAGAAGAACACATACCCTTGAAGAGACTGGGCAGTGTTGAGAATGTCGCAGATGTTGTGCTTTTCCTGCTTAGCGAAATGTCAGACTATATTACTGGGGAGACTTTATTAATTGATGGAGGTAGAACCTTTTTAGGTTAGATTCGCATTCAAACAAATTGAATAGGCAAGGAACATGAAACAAAAATATCTACTGGGAATTGACTTTGGAACGCAATCGACAAAAGTTGTTGTTTTTGATATTAATGGAAAGGTTATTGCCTCAGCTAAAGAAGAAATTCCTTTAGATATAAGAAAACCCGGCTGGGCTGAACAGAATGCTGAGGATTGGTGGAATTCTCTTTGTTCAGTTTTAAAATCTATATTTACCACTAAAGATTCACAACAAATTCTTGGTATGGCATTGGCGTACCAGCGAGAAACATTTGTAGGTGTTGATTCAAATTTTAACCCTCTCAGACCTGCTATTACGTGGATGGACCAGCGCGCAACTATTGAAGCAGAACAAGTAAGAGAGAATATTACAGAGGAAAAGTTCTATTCTATCACTGGTAAGTATTTAAATACAATCCCTTCCATAATGAAGATAAAGTGGATTAAAAATAATGAACCTCATATGTTCAAGAAGATAAACAGGGTACTTACCGTTGGAGCTTATATCAACTATAAACTCACAGGAAGCGTAATTGATTCAAGCGCAGGTGCTGATACAACCGGACTTTATGATATCAAAGAAGGTAAATGGTCAGAGGACCTGGTATCCATTAGTGGATTGAATACTGACCAGTTATTTAGTGTTAAACAATCAGGTTCCCTGGTTGGGCAGATAACTCAAGAAGCAGCTGAACAAACGGGTCTTAGAGAAGGGACTCCCGTTTTTCTTGCAGGTGGAGATGGCCAGGTATTTGTTCCGGGGATGGGAGTAGCAAGAGAATCGGGAATGGCCATTAGCATAGGGACAAGTGGAACCTGTGGTATTTATGGGACCGGAATTGATTTAAAGAGTGGTACCAGAACTATGGCATCCTGTATCGAGGGGTTATACATTCATGAGTCAGTAATTATTTCTGCTGGGAATACTGTATCATGGTTCATTGATAATATTGATTGTCCGAACAAGGAGAATAGAAATGAATCTGTTGAGGAAAGGCTGAATCGGGAAATAAAATCAATACCTCCCTGCAGCAATGGTCTGGTAACTATTCCCTACTGGAGAGGTTGCATGACACCATATAATGACCCCGGTGCCAGAGGTGCAACTTTGGGATGGTCTGACATGCACACAAAATTGCACTTCTACAAATCTATCCTTGAGGGAATAGCGTTTGAAATAAATTTGATTATTGATAACTATGAAAAAAATAACGGGGTCGAGATTAATTTGATCAATATTGGTGGGGGAGGATCTGCCTCAAGTGATTGGACCCAGATAATTGCTGATGTAGTGGGCAAAAAAATCAATGTATCTGATACGACTGAGAACACAGCTCTGGGTGCAGCTATTATGGCTGCTTATGGCTTGAAGGTATATAATGATGTTGATTCTGCCGTAAACGCAATGTGCAGAATAAGAAAGTCTTTCGTGCCTGATAATTCAAAACATATGATCTATAACGAATTCTTTGACAATGTATATAGAGACCTATACCCAGCGGTTAGGAAGTATTTAAGATATCTTGGTTATTTCTATTTAGATCATTAAATACCCCAGCTAAAGGCTCCATGAAGCCTAGGTTGAAGTAAATAGAAAATTTTAGGTTTGATATATAACACTGGATACAAAAAAAGAAGTTTCTAATTATCCTACTTTCTGTGTTTATTTAGAATTGATACAGAAATAATATTTCTGGGCCGCACGCTGCGGTAGTGTCTTGTCAAGTGGTGTAAATTGCATTTTATGCTTCCAACTCCAACATATCGTCTACTTGGTAAGGGTAGTGTCATATATATCAACGCACCTGCTCATCAGGATAATCTGATAGAAATTCGGTCTTCTGAGATCTGCTTTAAAGAATAGACTATAAATGACAATTATTCGGCTTCCCATCAGGACACCAGAGATGTCCTTTATCTTATAAAAATGGACTGGTAGATGCTGAGGTAATGCGCACCCACAGTTTTGGTCTTGATCAAGTTGGCGACGCAATTCAATTGATGCTTGGAATAAGGAAATCCTTAACACCAGTCATTTTTCCTGAATTTACTATAGCTGAACCGATTGGCAAATTCGGATCGACATAAACTTTATGAAATATTATTATCGATTAGGAAAGAAGAAGTTACTGCTCAGGACTCAATAGACGAGAAAAAAACCAAGAAAGGCATTGTGGCTACCATCTTATACAGTAATGTCGAATGAAGAACTATAAAGGCTTTTGTCCATCAATTCTTCGTAAATAATTTGGGTGGTGCTATGGCAAGAAAGTCTGAGATGGACTATTATTAAGGGAGTAGCAAGGATAATCCTTCAGTAATGGATAAAAACACCATTAAGTTGATTGGCAACTTTAAATATAATAACAAAAAGCTGTCTCAATTCCTTAATTTGACCCATTGGCCCCATTATGGGAAAGCGTTTTGATCAAATTAGTTTTCGCATTATTTGGGAAAAGGTAGTATATGTCTAGAGAAAAATTATATGATGACAAATAATTACGACCGAACAGAACTTCTTGCCTTTGTGGCAAGAAAATATTACCTTGAGAACTGTACGCAATCGATTATCGCAGATATGGTAGGGGTAACGCGATCATCCATTTCCCGAATGTTAACAGAGGCTCGTCAGAAAGGTGTTGTAGAGATTGTCGTCCATGATCCATTCCCTTCTGACAAAAAACTGGAGCAAGAATTACAAAAACGCCTAGGACTAAAGTATATCTCCGTAGTGGACCTTATTGTTCATCCTGGTTATGACGACATAAGAAAACAGATTGGAAGAGCTGCATCTAGGCTTCTTGTGAAGATTATCGAACCAGGATCCAAAATCGGCATATCATGGGGGACTACTGTCCAGGCAATGGTTGATGAAATCGAACCTTATCCCAAATTCAAAACTCAGGTCACCCAATTAACTGGCGTTTTAGGAGCTACCCGCCATAGTTATAGCGCTCAAATCCTGGTTGAGCATTTAGCAAAAAAATTGGGCGGAGAAGGCCTTTATTTATATGCTCCATTCTTTGTTGAGAGTGAACAGACAGCTAAATCTCTACTGAACAACCCGGACGTAAAACAAGCTGTTTCTTCTGGAAAGAATTGTGATATCGCCATAGTTGGGATTGGCTCGGTATTACTGGATCGTAACAGCCTTTTCGACAGAAATCATATTGACAGAAGGATATTAGACTGTATCAAGCAGACTGATGCAATAGGTGATGTTTGCGGTATCTTTTTCGATAAAAACGGAATACCGGTTGATATAGACCTTCACAAGAGACGTATTGGAGTATCCTTATCAGACTTGAAGAGCATTAACATCAGATTAGGGATTGCTGGTAGTAAGGAAAAGGCTAAAGCAATACTTGGAGCTATAAACGGAGGAATAATAAACGCGTTGGTTACTGATAATTTCACCGCGAGACAAATATTGGAAGAGATCTAAATTTACAACTTTCTGCAATATATTTTGGACGAGCGGAATTGATTTCAAAATAGAGAAATGACTGGAAGATTGTCTGTTTCTTCAAACATCATCCAATGATATCTTTATCTCGTCCGACACCCAAAATAAGGATTGCCGAGAATCTCTGGGGCTGGGCGATTGACCCTCAAGTCACTGAATTGCTCTAGGAACCAATTGTGGAACGGGGTAATAGAAATACATTAAATGAGCAAGACTGGCCAATTTACACTCACCCAGATACAAATCAGGCACTGTTAGCAGCAGTAAACGCTTTGAGCCCTAAAGTTGTTCGCTCTTATTACTGATTCTCCCGACTGCTTTGCTTATGTGTAATAAAACAATCAAAAATAGAAGACCTGCATCATAGTAAGAATGACGCTTGAGCCTAATACGTAAAAATTAACAACAGAATTTAGATTAATATATTGCGATAAGAGAAATTTTTTTAAAAAGAGACGATTCTCCCCTGGCCTGACATCATAAGTTGTGACAATCTCCATAATAGTCCAACCAGCTGAAGTAGAGTGGGTTGAACTAAGATAACCGTAAGCACAGGAGGATGACAACCCTAGGAAAAATTTAAAAAAATCTGATTAATAATCTGGTTACACCAGAAGCGATATTGATGTCCCCTAATACGTAGGAAATACCCCTACACATAAGAGGATTTAGGGAGATATAGGCGATATATATAGCGCTCCCGGGGCAGCACCCTTTGGGCGTTGTCAACTCGAACGCGTCGACAACCAATAAAGATCCCTTGCGGGATTCGAAGTATATAATCAAAGTACCCTTTATGGTTCTGGATCAGGTGACAACCAAACCCGGTGATCAATTTACGCAACTCTTTGACCTTCAACCACGATTTCCCTCCG